>Ga0207416_1003375_pt1 | contig 15393 bp, 23 predicted proteins | sample PaiPotPPM11metaG_FD_184107 | JGI IMG/M metagenome (GOLD analysis project Ga0207416, IMG submission 184107) | Iron sulfur acid spring bacterial and archeal communities from Banff, Canada, to study Microbial Dark Matter (Phase II) - Paint Pots PPM... ...
CGCCTCTCGCACACGTGGCGGCGGATCGATGGCTATCAAACTATTGCGCTGACGAAGGCAGCGTGAGATAATGCGCGCGACGGATTACGCCGCTTCGCAACATTTACACGAAACTCGGCGCGATCTCCCAAAACGCCGGGTTGAGCTTTGATACTTCCGAATATTTTGAATTTCAAAAGACGCCGTTCGGATGACTTAGAGTAGAACACCCCTGACAGCTGCGCTTCGGCGGTCTCCGAATCAATTCTTAGGATTGCGCCATCGCGCATTACGCAATCCCCTAGGTCACCCTCCCCTAACCGCCACTGATGTTCAATAACCGTTACCACATGCCCATGAACCGTGGTAGTTTTTCTTTGCACTGGCAAGCTAGTAGCCCGAATATCTACATGCGCGGCAAGCGCCGGCAAAGAAGCATTTACCGAGAAGATAGTAGCAGCACAAAGAACGAGCATCAAACGAACTCTCAAGATTACCCACCCACGTAGTTGCCGTCGCGTGGAGTTAATAGTACGGCAATGTATTCGAGCATTCCTGAACTTGGCGAGTCGTTTAAGTTGCCACACGCACGCGCCTGCCTGCAGGGCAGGCGCAACCTAATATAGCTATTTTACGATCCTCGACCTCACTAGGTAGGGCTTCTCCATCGACTCGACTGCGTATTTCAGGAATGCGCCGCTCGGCGCGCGTGTTTGCGCCACCTTACCGTACTGGCGATACAAATTACCGGCGTGGTCTTCGAACTCTGCGATAATCCTAGCATACGGTTTGAGTACTTCAGTAAAAGCTACTTTATCTTCGAACAGTGTTCCATCCCGAGTACCCGGCTGATTCGCTTCAATTGGCTTGTCGATTGTGGACGTCGTAATCCCGGGAAGGAAAAGTTTTGTATTGCATGCAGAGCCATAGCCGACGTTTCGCACTATCCATGATACATGGAATCTGCCGTTGACATTCTGTAATCCATCGAATTCGATGTGTAGCCGAGGCTGGTAGGCTTGCATCTCCCGCCGCTGAGGCAGCGCATCCGTGGGCGCCCACTTCGGAGGTGGTTGATCTCGTAGATATAGCCGGGGACTACTCACTAATCGCTTTCCCCGACGTCGGGCGACTAGCTGATTCCGCTCGATGCGTTTGCGCAGTGTTGCTTCGGCGACACCCTCTTGCTCAGCCATAGTTTTTAAATCGACCAGGGGCGCCTGCGCCTCAGCCGCCGCGAGTAACACTTGATCTAGGCTTTCAGATGCCGCAGCGCTGAGAAGCGTTTCAAGCGGGCGCGGATCACCCGAATCTAATCCCGCTCCCAATGCATCAGGAGTTGCCGCTGGAAAGCCTCCATGAAAGCCCCTGTCAGCGGCTTCAAGGGCGGCATAGTAGGCCTTCCTATCCTTTTCGGTCAGACCCTTGATGATCAGAGGCGCGTAACCAGCCGCGATCGCAAGATAGTTTAACAATATCCGTCCGACCCGCCCGTTTCCATCCGCAAATGGGTGTATACTCTCGAACAGCGCGTGTAGTCGCGCGAGCCTAAGGATTCCGCCGGGGTCAAGCAGTTCCGCTTGAGCTAGAGTGATAAACGCTGTAACGTAGTCTTCGATGTCAGCAGGCGGAGGTTTTACCTTCGCTCCACTTATTACCAGAGGAGCAACCCGAAATTTACCTCTCGCCTCGTGTTCATGCGCGCCTCTAAACAATTCACTGTGTATGTGTTTTAGGAACGCATGTGTTAACTTTGGGGCCTCGCTTTCACGATGCTCCTGCAAGGCAAGATCATAAACCGTTTGCGCCGTGCGAAAGTAGTTCAGGATCTCAGGCGCAGTCTTGCGGCCCCCGAGTATTTTTTCAAGATCTACATCGGTTGCGAAGTGCCCTTCAATTGAGAGAGAGTTTCGAGTTTCGCTGCGCAACACATAGAGCCACTCCCGGTTGCGAACGACAGCATCAGAAATGCCACCCAATTCGGAAAGGCGGGATAGTCTAAGGGCTACTGCTATGCGCATACGGGCGGGCGACGTTTCGGCGCTGACCTGGTCGTCACTCATCGTGGTAGATAGTGGTAATATCGCCTTATGTGTGACATTAGTCCCGTTCTTCGGGAAGATAGCGCCTTTGCCCTGTCACAGATGGCCGCCTTATAATTTGACCGACCAATCATTTGGCCTATGTTTCATGGGCTTTTGCCTGATGTCACAGCAAGGCTCTAAGTCTTTGTTGTGACATTTGCTCTGGGAATCAAGGCCAGCTCCCCACAAAAGGGGCCTTCGCGCACCCAGATGCACACGCGCCTGCCGCACAGGCAGCCGTATCATAGGTTTGAATTTGGTCTCCACGTTTTGGAACCGCCATCGTTTGAAAAACCCTTGGGAACGTGGACTATGCTCAGGACAGACGCGCGTGAATAACAGAGCGGTGGAGATGCGCTGGTGCCAACACAGTTCTGTCGAACCGCGTGTTGCGCCACCCATCGCTGGGTGGTTTTCTTTTTGCCGGACAGGCCCGACGACTTCGGAGCACAAGGTTAAAAAAAAACCGCTGCCGTGATCTTGATCTACACGTCGGTCGAGTTTCTCAATGGGGTACTAGGCTTCAGTGGTGAACGTCGGTCGCATCCTAATCCTGTTCGCGCCAACCGCTCGTCGTTCGCTCATGCATAAAACGGTAGCTCCGATATTGCTTTATGAATCCTCCACTCGGCTCCGTGATGGCCTCGATGACAACGATATCATATCCGGCGCCGACCGAGGGCTGGTAATAACGCCAGACTTCATCAGCTTCTGGGCGCAGCTTGTCTGGATTGAGTGGGAGTTTGGTCACGTAGGTAATAGTGTAAATGTGATGCGTTGGCTGGCCCGTTGACACAAGAACCTGCCAGTGCAGGCCAACAACGTCGACGGTTTTGCCTGATGCCAGCTTTATGGGTTCACGGAACTGGCTACAAGCGGCAAGGGCTAGCGCCAATGCGCATATCGCGGCTTGCCAAAGGGCCGCCTTCATAGGCGGATTATTAGCGTCTAAGCGAACCGCACCTTTGCGTGTTTAGCAGCCATTTCCGAATTGTATATAAATGAGGACATCCTTCCTAAATACGAAATTTTCGAATTGACCACATGGGTCGGGGATGTTGCGCAAGCTTCGCGCGGGTGGCCACGTTGTATAGGCTAACACAACAAGGTCGGCGTGGTGAGGAACCTGGAGTTTGGTGGCCGGACCATAGATCCGAAGCACCCTGGCAGGTGACATCCCGAGCTGAACTCCGCGAACAGTCTTGAGATCGACTAGATTGCGGTGGACGACGTTGCTAGGTGGTCTCGAAACGTCACGCGCCGCTATGACGTCATGCCAGGAGCAGCATCCCACATCATAAAGCACGATGCGATGCATATCATCATAGACGACCCTTCCTTTGGGAGGCCCACCTGGGGATTCCTCGACGAAAAACGTTCCATCATCGGGACCGTCAAATCCTAAGCGCCGTTTATCCAGCGGCGCATCACCATAGATGAAACCATCTCGAGTCGAAATCCATGTTGCCTGACCCCACCATTGAGCTGCATGGCCGAACGTCGTTAGCCATCCTACCCGCCTCTGATCACAGGCGTCAGTACTATAAAGCTGTAGACACTCTTGATGAAAGTTGATGACCGCGCCAGCCATGGGCTTAGAAAAGACAACCACGAGGAGGATTGCAATTATCGCGCCGGCGGTTGGCCAGACTCGCATGACAAAACTCCACTACAGCTTTGAAATAAAGAGAGGAGCGAAGCGATCGCGTATCGGCCAGCACGTCAGGAACCACAAGATGACGACGACAATTGGTAGCGGGAACAGCGTCTGCGGCCACATGCTGATGTGAAACGTCAAAATGTTGACGAGAACGCCCGCGAGGATGATCAGTGCGACAAGCACGTAGCGGTTCACCAGCAACAAAATGCCAGCTAACACTTGAAACCCAGACGTCATCCATACATAGTGCGTGGCAAACATTGCGCCGTTCCACTGCACGACTACGGGCGGCATCATGCTCGGCGGGGGTGGCGGCAGGAAGAGCAGGAAGCCGTTTACGCCCGCTACCACAAACATCAGTCCAAGTAGGACTCGCGAAATATTGTATAGCGCGCTTTTCGTTGGCACCGGTTGGTTCATCTGCATGTCCACCTTTACAAGCCCTGAAGTTTGGCAGAATTTCGGGCATCATAGCACATCAGCCCACAAAAGCAAAGACTGTAATATATGCTGCCATCGCCTGCTTATAGGGCAAGCGCTTTTGACTGATTGACTGGTGCGTTGCGCCTGCCCACCAATGCGGAGCTACGCAATATAGCAGGCGGAAAGGAGGAGCCCACCTGACTGGCGAGGATATTGATCCGGACGAAACACGAACACTCGAGCGGCTTTCGACAAGCGCAGCTGCTGCGTACGGAGATCTCGAGGCCGAGGCGATGAAGCGTAAACTCGACGCCGCAGCTAGAGAAATCGAGTCATTGCGAGTTGAATTGGCAGAAGCTCAGATACAGCCCGCGTAAAAAGCTGCAATGAACTGGGAAGCACTGACGGCTATCAGCACCGCTTTCACCGGGTTGGTGATTCTGCTGACCGTGGTCTATGCGGCGCGCCAAGTACGGCTAATGAACGAACAATCGAAGGCGACCTCCGCGCATCTGGATCAGTTGCGGCGCGCGACTCAGCTGAGCGGCATCATGGCGATCTTCAATGAGTGGCAATCACCAGAAATTCGAGCGGCCTACTCCTTCGTCATGAGCGAATTCAGCGAGCGAATGAAAGATGAGCAGTTTCGTGCCGAGGCCCTGACACAATCGCCCGATGCAACCGTACACAAGGAGCTTGTTGTGCTGCGCGATGGGGAACGTATCGGGACTCTGGTAAAAACAGGCTTACTGGATGCCGACGCGCTGCTCGAATACGCGGGGAATTACATCAGCGAAACGTGGCGGCGTTTAGAACCACTCGTGCGGGAGCAACGTCGCTTGTGGGGAAGCGAAGCGTTCTGGGAGCATTTCGAGTACCTCGCCTCGCGTGCGCGACGGTTCGTCGAAGAGCGTGTGCGGCACGACTGAAGTCGCGCTAGCTACATTGGTTTTAGATTTCCGTACTTAACTCTTCGGCGGCGGCACAAACCGGTCTGAGCTTGAGAAATTCTTGTTTGCCCACGCGATGATTTGCTTTCTCGGATAATCGTAGATAATATTGAACCTCTTGAGCACGCCCTCTCCAACGCTTCCTCCCTGCTGGCTTCCGGTGAAGACTCCGCCAGCCTGACGCGAAGCGCGAGTAACGACGGCATTTAGTTGCCTGCCAAAAATATCGAACGATGGCAATCTGAAGACATCCCCGTGGACGGGGCCGCCTATACCGTAGCCGGTAATAACGTTGGATTGCGACGGATAACGCCCATAGAATCGGTGCGCCCGAGCGAAGGGGCCGAACAAGGTGAGGGACGACCGATCGCCGGTATCGATGATGACCGTTGTCGGGATGCCGTCGATCGTGGCATGCACGATAGGAATTACGCCAGTGAAAGGCGTCGTCGATGCCGAGGATGGGGTGGATGGCGGAGCCGTCTGGAACGATAGAGTGCTTGAGTCGACGTCTACGAGCACCGCAAAGCGTTTCATGATTGCGTAGCCGATCACCCCGTCAAGGCGAGCAAATCCGAGTTTGGTTCTGATTTCCGAGAGGTCGATGACCGACGCTGGCACGTTGGTAAATGACCGCGAACCGATCGAGAGGCTACTCAGCTCGGTGGCGCCTATGTGAACCACTTTGTTCCCAGCACCTGAGATGGTCCCGGCGCTATGGACATGGGCTCTGAGGAAACTCGCGGTGTGCTGGTCAACGACGGTATCAGGGCTCCCAGTATCTATGATCATAGTGAAAGGACCGGCGCCATTGATCCGGCACTGGATCGTCATGCGGTTGTCGACGAAGGCGAACGGCACTGATATTGAGCTGGATGCCTCCGAAGGCACAGCCAAGGTAAAAACAGAGAACGCGAACGTTAGCAATGCCCAGCGTCGAATCATGGGATCTCCTTGGTGCAAAGCGGCATAAGCCGTTTTGGGATTCGTTCTGTCGGCCCGATTTGATTCTTAGCTCAAAGCGATGTCACAATGATGGCACTTCACTTTTCCCACAGAAGGCAGGCGCAGCATCAAACGTCAGGTGCCGAACAATTAGTTATCCGTCGTCGACGGAAAGGGCGTTGGGCTCGGTGGCGGCGCCGTTGGTGCGGGTGTGACGAGTGGAGTGGTCACGGTTCCACCAGTATCAATGATAGTGGTACCACCACCACGCCCGGAATGGCCCCTCACGTTGAAGTGTTCTTTCGCGGTGTCCATCCCATTGCTGAACGTGCCATCAAGATTCCAAACGGAGTAGGTCACGCCGTTGACTGTGACCGTGCCGCTGAAGTAAAAGGTGCCGTGAAAATCATTAAACGTTCTCGACTCAAAGACGAAGATTCCGATGAAATTCGTGTTGGTGAAATAGGTAACGCCATCGGTATAGCCGATCGTGCCTACTTGATGGCCAGCAGAGAGCAAGGGGGCTTGGCTACAATACGTGATGTGACAAGCTCCGGCTGGGATCGTGTATGCCCTCTGTGATATCGCCGCTTCGCGGTTCAAAGACATGAGCACCGACCGCGAGTTTGTGGCGACGGTTGAGCCGCCACCGCAGCTGGCGAGCGCAAGCGCAAATACCACAAGAAGCATGACTTTCATCTGAGATCTCCTTTTGTATGCGTGTCTGCGCTTAAGCTTGTTGAATGGCGGCCTGCAACACGGTGCAGTCCTCGCGCTTCCCGTTGCAACGGCATGCAATTGACTGCTCGAGCGCGACGCGGCTTCGCTGAGCTTCAGCAATCCACAAATCGAGGTCGGCGATGCGCGCGTTCAGAACATCCACCCACACGTCGCGCGTGGCCGACGTGCCGGGCCGAAGCTTGGCAAGCGACGCTAGTCCGCAAATGGGTACACCGCTGGCTCGAAAAAAACGCAGGATCCTCAATTCATCGACCGCCTGCGCTTCATAGTAACGCACGCCGTTCCTGCGCATTGGTGGCGGCATGATCCCGACTGACTCGTAATACCGGATGGCCGAAGGCGACATGCCAGCCGCTCGCGCTACCTCGCCTATTTTCATGACTACCTCTTGACTTAAAGTGCACTTTAACCTGTATCATCCTGGATATGCAAAAAATTCAATTTGGATCACTTCCCGCCCTCGCCAAGTTCGGCGTTGGCGCTGGCATCTTTTTCGTGTGGACTCTATTCGAACGTGAAGTGATCGAGCGTTTTGGAATTTACCACTACATGCCGCTCTACCGGGTCGAAGGCATTTGTGCGTGGGATATTCTCGTGATCATAGTGATCTACGCCTCCTTCGTATACACGAGCAGGCGCCGCGCGAGCGAAAACTAAGGAGAGATCAGTATTCCCACTGCGCGATTGGCACGAGGTTCGGGTTTGGCGGGTGGGCCTGACTCTGAATCGGGTCGTAATTGAAGCTCGAACCGCCGCCGCCATTCATCGTAACGTTGAATGGCGAGTACAGCACACCTGAGAAAGTCCCGCTTCCACCGCCGTTAAGGGTGATTGGACCATTCGCCGCATAGATAAAGCCCGCGGTGTTCGTCGTACCGTTGAACGTCGCGCCGCCGGTGCCAAGCACATAAGTGGCATGAGTGGTCGATGCCGGCAAAATCGTGTATTGCACGCTACCGCTCATCGTCCAATTCCCGGTCACGACGGTTGTGGTGCAATAGTTGGTGAGCGTCCCCCTGCCGCTAAGCGAAACATTGCCGTTGATGTACACCGTGCAATTGCCGCTGCTCGTTCCCCATGTTCCTCCACCCGTCCAGTCGCCGTTGACGTAAACGTTTGAACCGCCGGATTGCGCCGCCGCGAGCGCGCTGCTCTGTATGCCAGCAAGCTGCCCGGCAGTGAGGAATGTTGCTGCACCCTGGTTTATGTGCGCGCTGCCATCGAGACCAGTAATTGCGTTGCAACCCGGAACACTGCACGTGGCGTATGAGTTTCCATCGGGGGTTTGACCGCCGCCGCTGGACGTGATTTGTTGGCCGTGGATATCGGCACCGCTCTTACCTGAGGTGTCGGTAATCTGCTCGTGGGAGATCTGCGCGGTTTGTCCGCTGACAACCGCTCCGTCGGTAAACGATAAGGGTGGCCCTGGAACCGCAATCGCCTCAGCATAAACCAACCGGCCACCCGTGATGGAGGGCGCCCAGCCTTCGAGATACGCCTGGTTTTTTCCGACGAAGACCGAGGGATATGCCGGATTTACATCGCTCGCCATCGTCGATGTTGGCTTGCCCAGGTTGTTTTTGACAACTTCCCAATTGTAGGTGTAGCCGTCGATAGTTCCAGTGCTCGTCGTGCCGCTGGCGATCGATTTGCTGGCGTCAATCTTGTAGAGGGCCGTATATAAGCCCGTTTCCGCTGCATTGAAGGTTTGATTCTTCGTTTGAACGCTCAACGAGCTCGTCGCGGAGGTCGATGTGCTTGCGAGCATCGCGCCGACGATCACCAGCGCAAGAAGGACCAACATCAACGCCAGGATCATCGCAAAGCCGCGCTGTCGGCCGGAGCCATACTTCTTTTTTGCGAACTCGAACATTTCGGACACCTCTAGTTGTTGCGCGCTAGGACGTCGCTACGATAGGTTGTCTTGTTGACGCTGCCGTTTTCCGTGCTTTGCGCTTGCATCTTGAGTGAAATAATATTTGGCTTAGCAAGGTCGATCGCCACCACGAGTTGCTGAATGTTGGCGGCGATTTCGGTACCCGTTACAACTCCGGTCGTGGCATCGGCAACCGCTTTGGCCGCAGTCGTCGAGGTAACGTGTTCGTCTGTGAAGCCTGTCGCATTGGAATCGAATGCCCAACGTAGGTCGCCGGCGGAGTCAATCCAGTAAACCATAACTCCTTGCCAATTTGGTTGACCGGGCGTCGATCCGGTTTTCTGCAGCTGAAACTGATTGATGCCGTTTTTATATGCGGTCGGAAATACGATGGCGGTTGTCGTTCCAAATGTCGTCGGCTGACTACACGAAGGAGACGAGCCGGTTGTGCAGGCCCAGGTGCCATCATAGTACGTCTGACGCAGATCCCGTTGGATGCGATATAGAGCCACGGCAGCCGATTGCACGGTATCGAGCTTGGCTTGGGTTCGGTTTTGAGATCGCATCAGCGGTGTAATGGTTGCGACGAGCATCGTCATGAGCAGGCCGACAATAACCATGACGGTCAGCATTTCGGGGATAGTCGTGCCCCGTTGTGAAGATCTACTGGGTGACATAACTTTCGACTTTGACCGAGTCGGTCGTGCCATTCTCGGTCCAGGTGACGGTGACGGAGCAATCATACTGGCTCGCAGTAAGCCCTGCGACTGCAGTCGGACAAGGATTCGGCGTGATCGTAAAGACAGACGAGGTCGCATTCGATGAGCCGGTCATGAAGGTATTGCCTTGATCCACCGGCGCCGTAGTTGCCGTGGGGAGCGCGTTACCTACCTGCTTGGCGTTGCGTAAGGCGTCAAGGTACTGCTGGCCCAAGGCAATAGCTTGCACCTGCGTGGCATTCATTTGTACCTGGCGATATCCGTAGGGGACCATGCCGAGTAGCGCTAGCGTGACCGTCGCCATGATGACCACTGAGATGAGGGCTTCGATTAACGAGAAGCCGCGGCTTTGTTTTGAAAGCTTGTGTGCGAACATGTTTCCTCAGACTTGGGTTGCCTCAGTAAAGTGAATGCCAAGTAGATAGAGTATATAATGATAGCCTGGGAACGAGAATAGCCGTGCGCCGGGTGTGCTTCCGGTCACGGCGACGAAAGACAACGCGAACGGTGCTATTCGCCGCGATCACGTATAGTGTGATATGCGTCGCGCGGGGTTTGCGTTGAATTTCACCAGCTGCCAAGCCACGCGCCTGCCCTGTGGGCAGGAGATGCCTCATCACTTTTAAGTCGGTTTGAGAATAACTTTGATGTACCCGTTACGGCGCGCATCGAATTCCGCAAATGCGGTCGGAGCGTCGTCAAGCGGAAGGCGGTGGCTAACGACTTTGCTGGGTTTGGCGGCGCCGGTGATAATCATGTCTCGGAGCTTGACGTTCCACCGCTTGTCATCGTCGCGGCCCATCATGATGGTGGCGTTTTTGTTGAAAAGCTTGGACCAGGGAACGGTGAGTCGACCTTCTCGGGCTGCCGGCTCGACTGCGTGAGGGTCCTTGTTGGGCCAAACGCCGATGATGGCGACACGACCAGCAGGATTAATCAGTTCGGCGATGGCTTCCGTTACCTAAAAGGGGTCTTCTTTGCTGTCATCAGTTTTGGAACGAGCTTGGAAACCAATGGCGTCGATTGCGCAGGTCACGCCCCCTAGCGGACCCTCTTGCCGGAAAGCAGAGCCGGAGCGCCACTTCGCCTGCACTTCCTTTATCCGCTCGACAGGATCGCATTCGATGAAGTTAATCGGGATCGCGCCCAGCTCTCCCGCTTTTTCCAGCCGTTCTGGGATGGCGTCCACGACGTAGATGCGGGCTGCCCCTCGCAGGCGGGCGGAGTATGCCGCAAGCAAGCCCACCGAGCCTGCGCCGAAAATAGCGACCGTGTCTCCAGGTGCGATGTTAATGGATAGCGCTAGCGTGATAACCGGTGGTGAAGGCATCCGCGAGCAGTACGAAATCATCTTCCCACCGATCGCCGGGCAGCTTGAGGCAATTAGCGTCGGCGAGTGGAACCCGGACCAATTGCGCTTGTGCGCCAGGATACCCACCCTTGTTCGGATAGCCATAGGCCGCACCCGCGGCTCCGGGGTTGGTGGTGAGACATGCTGAAGTGTGGCCTTCGGCGCACATAGCGCAGAAACCGCAACATATATGCGTGGGAACGGTGACGCGGTCACCCTTTTTGACATTCATGACGGAGCTGCCGACCTCTTCGACGATGCCGAGAGGTTCGTGACCGATGATCCCACCTTCGATTCTGCGCATGCGGCCTTCGTAGAAGTGAAGATCCGTACCACAGATGGCGGTGGACGTGAGGCGGAGCAGGACGTCCGTGGTCTCCCGCATCTCGGCGTCCTGGACTTCGCGAACTACGATCTGGCGCGTCTCTTCAAGGACGACCGCTCTCATATGTAAGCCTTTCTTAAGCGCCTAAGGGCTATCCGAAGTCGACGAGCTGCTTGCGGATCACTTGTATCAAGTTTACGGAGCGCTGCAGAAACACGACGCCAGTTGGTCATAGCCGGACGCGCTTTCAATGCTCGCTCGGCAACGTCAAGCGATTGAGAATCACCCCAATGCAAAAAGGCTGCGATTCGATCGGCAATTGCGTCCTCAAATGAGTAGACGCGAACTGGACCGTAGCGGGTTTTTATCATCTCAAATTCGGTGATTGGGCGTTGGTCGACGTAAGGCGTATCCGCAACGAGATCAAGAGTAAAGTTCGAGTTCGGATGCACATAGTCTCTGCCACGTGGGCGAAACCCGAGGGGCGCGAGTGCCTGCGTGAAGGCTCGACGGGATGTGCCGTTTATCGCCGCAAAGTCGATGTCTTTTGAAGTATACACCTCGGGCACGTAAGAGGTGATCGCGCTTCCACCCACCACTGCCACTGTTATTCCGGCGCGCTGGAGGGTTGCGCTCGCCTGCGCAGCAACCTCAAGTAATGTTCCACGTTTGAACGTCATCGAGCTTTACCCATTGCACGAGGTCGGCGACGTTGTGCTTTCCATTTTCGTGCATAGAGAGGGCGTTCACTCATCGTCAATAGCATTTCGGCGAGCTGCTGGTATTCAGGAAACCTCGGATTCAGCTCTACCATCCTAACGTTGCCGACGCGTCTCGTCTCAAGGATGCCGGCTCGCTCGAGCGACGACACCGCGCGTTGCACCTCTATTGGACGTTTGCCCAAAAGACGAGCTAACTCGGACACGTAAGCTGATCCCAGCCGTCCAACTGCTACGAGAACGTCGGTTCTAACCCGCGAACCAAATAAGGCATCCATTTGGCGATTATAACATAACTGTAGTAATATTGCCACACTTTTGTATGCGCGCTTATGGAAACTCGCGACGACGCAATGGCCTGAGAGCAGGCGCTGCAGCAGCTCTACGCTTCCTTTGTCTCAGCGTTCAGCGGAAACCGTCTCACGTTCAGGAAAACGTCTATGTGTGCCTACTAAGCAACGTCTCTTCGATCGGGTCGATCGAGCGATCACTGGATGGATGGCTCGTAATGGAATTACATTACTGAGAATCAGCCTTGGTATCATATTCTTTTGGTTCGGGATACTGAAGTTCTTTCCGAATGTCAGCCCTGCTGAGGCGCTGGCGAGCCAGACGATTCTCAAGTTGTCATTTAACCACGTTGGACCATCATTGAGCATGCCTATATTAGCGACCTGGGAGTGTTTGATTGGACTGGGTCTGTTGAGCCGAGTTGCGATGCGGGTTACCCTCTTGCTGCTCTTCGTGCAAATGTTAGGCACACTGCTTCCATTGTTTTTCTTTCCCCATCAGACGTTTACCTCAGTGCCATTTGTGCCAACGCTGGAGGGTCAATACATCATTAAGAACTTTGTTCTCATCAGCGCTGGCATCGCGATAGGAGCTACGGTACGCGGAGGACATTTGCAACCTGAATCAGCCAAGAAGACGCCAGGTCGAAACAAACCTTCGTTGCTTTCCTAAACGTGTGTCCCTGACTCGGTGCCTGCCACTAAGGCATGCGCCGCTTACATTCGAACGTTGTGATTAGTCCTCAACCGTGGCGCCGCTTAATTTACGGCTGGTAAGTACTGGACAGCGTAACGCGCCACATTACGATCGGTCGATATAAGGGTCATTCCTTCAGACCTCGCTTGCGCGATCATCATACGATCAAACGGATCGCTATGATGTTTTGGCAATACAGTGACCGTTAAAGCATGTTCATGGGTTATCGGAAGCTGACGAAACCCAAGCTGCGCGATGAGTGTTGGAATGAAACTTGCTGGGCTCGCCGGTAATTTCAGTTTGCCAAGCGCGTGTTTGATAACTATCTCCCACACAACAGCAGCAGAAATGAAAACTTCGTTCCTCGGGTCCTCGATAGCATCTCTGGCCGTAGGCGAAAGCCGTTCTGGAGCGCTTGCGGCCCAAAGAAAAACATGCGTGTCCAGCAAAACACGTCTGCCGCTTCCCGAGTGCCGCCTCTGCGCTTTCGGATCGTCGCTTTTCGAGCGGCCTGAGGTCATCGCTTTGCACGCCTACGCGATGCAGTGCCTTCGAAGAGTTCCTCTATCTCCTTGTCAACGTCATCGAAGTCGTCGGTCATCTCGATCAGACCGCGGTCTACGCCTAAGACCCGACGCGACGAACCCACGTACGGCAGCAGGCGGGCCGCAGGGGTGTTACCGACGGCTATAATGATTTCAGGCTCCTTGCCTTCGCGTAGCTCGCGCACAAAACGTGACAAGTGTGTTTTTGCCTCATGCATCGTTATGGTTTTCACAAGCTTAGTTTAGCAATTTAGTCTCGATTAGTCAACATCTAGACTAAGTCCGCCGCACCTGAGCCCCTCGCACTCCGCGCCCGCGGGATGTTTAGCGTTTTCTAAGGAATACTGGTGCTTGGACCAAGTAATCTTTTTGGCCCACGGAGGTCGAAACGATGTTCGATCTTGATCAGTTCATTGCCGACAGTCGGGCCGCGAAGGGACAAGACGCGTCGCATAAGTCTGTGCGCGAAGTCGTGGCGCGCGCCGTTTCTGACCCTGGGGCAGTTATCAAAGTTTTGGGTGAGCCCAAGCGCGGTGAGATCCAAACGCTCCACCGCTCTGACGATCTCACCATCCTCAACGTTATTTGGGCACCCCGGATGACATTGCTGCCCCACAACCACCGGATGTGGGCCGTCATCGGCATTTACACGGGTCGCGAAGACAACATCTTCTGGCGACGCGTGCCCGGGTGCCCTGGCAAGGTGGAAGCCGCGGGCGCCAAGGCGCTCTCCGCGAAGGACGCCGAACCTCTCGGACGCGACATCATTCATTCGGTAACCAACCCGATTCCACGCCTTACCGGTGCCATTCACGTCTACGGAGGAGATTTTTTCGCTGACGGGCGCAGCGAGTGGGATCCGGAAACCCTCCAGGAACAGCCTTATGACGTGTCGAGAATTCTTCGCACGTTTGAAGAGGCAAATGCGCTTCACGTGACGAGATAAACTGCTATCAGGCAAGATCGATGCGTAGAACTCCTCAGTGATCTTACCTAGCGGTGCATACTTCGCAAAACCAGCATTGGCAAAGGGAACAAACACTTCTAAATTCGTATAACACGCACATCCACCGGCTCGCTTTTTCCTTTCAGTTCGAGCTTGCGCCGCTCAAGATTTTCGAGATTCAGCCCGGCGGCAGCGTAGGCTCTCTCGGTGATAAGAACCTCACCCGTCGCAGCGTTAGACGCGAGGCGCGCCGTTGTGTTTACAGCATCGCCCAGGGCGGTGAGATCGGAGACGGTGCCTTCCGTTCCGCTCACTGTACCCACGTACGCGATTCCAGTGTGAACACCGGCGCCAACGGGGAGCCAAGGACCGTCGGGCTCACCGTGGCCAGTGGCGCGTAGCAAGTCTTGAGCGGCCTGAACGGCCAACGCTGCATGGTTCGATCCCGCCCAGCCGGGAAGATACAGACCAATCACCTCATCGCCGACGAGCTTGTCAATGAGCGCGTCACTCCTAACCATCACCTCGGTCGTCACAGTATAAAACCGATTCAGCAACTGGCTGAATTGGGATGGGCTCATGCCTTCAGCTAATGTCGTCGAGCCACGTATGTCTGCAAAGAGGAGAGAAATCTCGACTTCGGCACCGCCCGGGTACCTTTTTGTGTATTCTATTCAGAGCAGACAAAAATGCGGGCTTCTCTTCGACGGACCCTTGCCAATCATTCCCAAGAGCGGAGCCCACGGACTGCGAAACGGCGCGTTACAGAACTTACAGCGTTTGGTTCCCGGAACAAGAGAAAAGAGACGACGTTGTCGACCGATGATTGGATGTGTTCCGGTCAACCAGGCGCGCCATTGTTCTTCAGCAGTTAATTTGGGCGACATTACTTCCCTTGAGGATGAGGATTCCGCCGCGCCCGAGTCTCTTACTGCACGATGATGACCGTACGCATGTTGCTGCTGTTGTAATGGAAGGCACACCCGACCATGTAGAATCCCGGCAAACCAGTTTCGGAGATCGCGCCGAGTTTCGTGTAAATGTTGCGAAGCGGCGTAATCCGTCGCGCGCATTATCTCACGCTGCCTTCGTCAGCGCAATAGTTTGATAGCCATCGATCCGCCGCCACGTGTGCGAGAGGCG
>Ga0207416_1003376_pt1 | contig 15389 bp, 17 predicted proteins | sample PaiPotPPM11metaG_FD_184107 | JGI IMG/M metagenome (GOLD analysis project Ga0207416, IMG submission 184107) | Iron sulfur acid spring bacterial and archeal communities from Banff, Canada, to study Microbial Dark Matter (Phase II) - Paint Pots PPM... ...
CGATGGCGCGCATATGTTGCTTAATGACGACGAAAAGCTTGGAAAAAGTTCCAAAGGCCAGGGCGGCGGCCAAAAACGGGATGGCGATGCCGAGCCCATATGCAGTAAGCAGGGCGATGCCGTGCCCCAGATCGTGGCTGTTTCCGGCGATAACGAGGATCGTTGCCAGGATCGGGCCCACGCACGGGGTCCATCCGAAAGCAAATGCCAGCCCAATGACGTAGGCCTCGATCGGGCCGCTCTTTTTCATGAGCGGGTGGAAGCGTACGTCACGATCGAGCCACGGCAGCCGAAACAAGCCCAAATAGTGCAGGCCGAGTATCACGATGAGGATCCCCGAGACCTTTGCGATGATATCGGCTTCGTCCGCCACCAAGCGCCCGACGACGCTGGCGGATGCGCCCAACAGCACGAAAACCGTGACGAACCCCGCGCAGAAGGCCGCAGCCGCGGCCAGAATACGGCGGCGCGATGCCGCATTCTGGTCCGTGGTAGCAAGTTCGTCGAATGATACTCCGGCGAGGAAGGAGAGATAGGCTGGAACGATCGGCAAAATACAAGGGGATGCGAAGCTGACGATCCCGGCGAGAAAAGCCGCCGAGAACCCTACCTGCAGGGTCAAGGGGCTCAATGAATCTTGGCTCCTTGATCGATCCAAGCACCTAACAGCGCGCGCTCCTTATCGGTCATGCCGGTCATGTTTCCGATCGGCATCTTGTGGCTCGTTACCGCTTGCTGCTTGATCTTGGAGGCTAGTGCCGCGATGCGTGCGGGCGTGTCGAGCATAATGCCCATCGGAGCCGACGAGAAACCGGCCTCGGTGGGATGTGCGGCATGGCAGACCGCGCAGCGCTGCGCGACGATCGGTGCGATCTGCGAGAACGCGACCGGAGCGGGCGCCGAGGCCACCTGCTTTGGCGATCCGCTGGACGGTGCCGCCGGAGCGCCTTCCGCATCGCCCGGTCCGCTGCCGGTAATGATGCGCTCGTCAGGCGTGCTGCCGGTCTCGTTCGGCGTGATCCCAAGCGTCCGCGCGAGGTTGCTGGTGATCGTCACGCTCTTTTTACAATTCGTCATGCACGCAACCGCATGCACGTCCGGTTTGAGATGTTCGTTGATGAAGCCGTTGCGATTCGGCATTTTGATGGCCGCGAGGGTCTTCGCGTCGAGCACGGCGTTGGCCGGCACGAGATTGTTCAAGTTCAGTACATACGCCGAGATCGCGTACACCTGATCGTTGGTGAGCGAACCCGGGGCGTTGAAGGGCATCGCGCGACGGATGTAATCGTAGAGCGTCGGCGCGTACGGCCAATAGCTTCCGACGGTCTTGACCGGGCGCGCCGAGGTTAGGGTGCCATTACCGCCCGCCAGAACGGGATAGCGGTTCTCGCCTTCTCCGAAGTCGCCGTGACAGACGGCGCACTTGGCTTCGTACAAGGTCTGTCCGGCCGCAACGGAGCCGTGTCCGGGTGGGAGCCCGGCGCCGGTCAATCCATTGACGTCGTCGTTCCAAGCCTTTTGCTCGGCGACCGTCGCGGGCGTTCCGAAGCCGTAGTGCGACGGATACGATTGTGCGTCGGCGATCACGAATGCGCCCGCAAGCGCCGCGACGGAAAGCAGTGGGATGGTGGCCTTAGGAAACTTGAACATTGTCGACCTTTCCATCGGGGTTGACGTGCCACGTCTGAATGGCGTTATCGTTGTAGATCGCATTCGTGCCGCGGACCGCGCGCAGCTGCGTGATGCTGGGCTGCACGTAGCCGGTCTCGTCGACGGCTCGGCTCTGCAGGAGCGCGTCGGTGCCGTGCCATTCCCATGGGAAGCGGAAGCGGGTCAGGCACTTGGATAGAACGGGTTCTTGGAGTTTGGCGGGATGCCAGTTGATGCCGCCGTCGGTCGATACGTCAACGCGTTTGATCTTGCCGCGTCCCGACCAAGCAAGGCCGGTCACCTCGGTGAAGCCTTTACCCTTCATCGGGTTCTCAGGGCACGGGCTGGTGATCACGGACTTCGTCTCGAGAATCCATGCAAACTGACGCGCCTTGCCGTCGGCAAGCAAGTCGGTATATTTGGAGGTTTCTTCGCGTGTCATCCATGGCTCTTCGCCGAATTTCAGGCGACGAAGCCATTTGACGTTGACGTTTCCTTGCCAACCCGGAACGATCAAGCGAATCGGATAGCCGTTGGAGGCGCGCAGGCGTTCGCCGTTCTGCGACCACACAACCATGACATCGTCGAGCGCCTTCCAGACCGGAATGCTCCGCGTCATGGCGGCCGCATCGGCGCCTTCTGCCAGCATCCATTTTGCCTGCGGCTTCACGCCGGCTTCTTTCATAAGAACCGAGAGTTTCACGCCGGTCCATTCGCAACAGTGCACCATGCCGTGGGTAAATTGCAGACTCTGCAGCTGTGCTCCGCGCCACTCCATTCCACCGTTTGCGGGGCATTCCATGAAGTAGATGTGGCTTTCGGACGGATAGCGCTTGAGTTCCTCGACGGTAAAGACCAACGGATTATCGACCAAGCCGTCGATCATCAAGCGATGCTCCGCCGGGTCGATGATCGGCGTGCCGCCGTGGTCTCGCACGAAGCACAGCCCGTTCGGCGTAATGATGCCATCCAGGTCTTGCAGCGGCGTAAAACTAACCGACGACTCTTCGGTCGCGGTGAGAAACGGAACGTTTCTGCGGATGACGCTCGCTTCGTACTTGATCGGCATCCCGTATGGGTGCGCGATGACCGTCTCGCCGAGTTCGTCCATTCCCGGCGAGCGCGGCGCGAAGGGGTTGGTATCGCCGGTCGCCGCCGCAGGCACCGCACTTGCGAGTGCCGCTCCGGCGATCGTCGTTGCGCCCTTGGCGAGAAATCCCAGGCGGCCTATCTTTTTTGGCGGGTTGTTCTGTTCGTCGTGGTTCAACGTGCTGCTCCGAAGGCTGTTAGGAAGTAGCGATGCCGGTTGGGTCGGCTCCGGTGACGGTGACCGCCTGCCGGTCGGGAATGCGGATCACTTTCTCGTCCTCGATATATTTCTGGACGACGTCGTAGATGGCCGGCCCCTGCGTGTTCTGGTTGATCGAGGCCCAGCCCGAGACGGTGTAGCTCTTTGAGGCTTCCACTTTCTCGCCGTTGCGCAGAAGCGTCATGTCGCTGATGCGTTGTCCTTGCGGTTTCGATATGTCGATCGCATAAGACATGCCGCCGACGCGAACCATGTCACCACCTTGCTGATAGTAGGGATCTGGATTGAAGATATTATCGGCGACGTCTTCGAAGACCGACTTGAGTTGCGCGCCGGTCATCGTGTTGCGGTACGCCTGCGGGTACGTGATCGCCGTCTGCGAGTAGAGATCTTCGAGCATGATCGGTTGCCCCGGCAGAAGGCTGATGCCCCAGCGGAAGCCAGGCGAGAGCGAAATCTCGACGTCGCGTTCGCGCAGCAGCGCCGCGCAGATCAGATCGTCGAACGTGCCGTTGAAATTGCCGCGGCGATAGAGCAAGCTCTCGGTATGTCCCAGCGTCTTGGTAAGGTCGGCCTGATACGGCGCGCGGATATCCGCGATGAGTTTGGCCATCGCCGGCTGCGGCGCGATCGCGTCGCTGAAAATCGGGATTAGCCGATACCGGTAATCGACGATGGCACCGCCGCGGACGTCCAAATCGAGACGCGAGAGGAACTTACCGTGCGAGCCGGATGCGATGATCATCGTTTTGCCGACCATCGTCGGGCGCGGCACCGCGTCGTGGGTGTGGCCGCTCAGGATAATATCGATGCCCTTCACGCGAGACGCCATTTTCTTATCGACGTCGAAGCCGTTATGGCTCAGCAGCACCACGACTTGCGCGCCCGCGGAGCGCGCTTTGGCGACTTCCTCTTGAACGTGTTTCTCGTGAATGCCGAACGTCCACTCGGGAATCATCCAGGCCGGGTTCGAGATCGGCGTGTACGGGAACGCCTGGCCGATAACGGCGATCTGCACGCCGCTGCGCTCGAACACCTTCGTGCTTTCGAACGCCCAGTCACCCCATGTGGAGTCTTGAATGTTACCGGCGAGGAACGGAAACTTTAACTGCGCTTTCAGTTCTTTGACACGCGCGGTACCGTAGGTGAACTCCCAGTGCCCGGTCATCGCCTCGACGCCGAGTTGGTTCATGGCGCGGACCATGTCGGCGCCGCGCTCTTTGAGCGACGTGTACGAGCCCTGCCAACTGTCGCCGCCGTCTAGGAGCAGCGTCTGTCCGGGCCGCTCGGCCCGAATCGCATCGATCAGCGTCGCCATGCGATCGAGGCCGCCGAGGCGCCCGTACGACTTCGCAAGCGCGACGTAGTCCTCCATCGTCAGCGCGTAGGCCGACGACGTTTCCGGCGCGATTCCGAAGTATTTCAGAAATGCATCGCCCACGAGGTGCGGCGGCACTCCGGCATCGGCTCCGACGCCGATGTTCACCGCGGGCTCGCGGAAATAGATCGGCATCAACTGCGCGTGGATATCGGTGAAATGGAGGAGCGTGATTTTTCCGACCGGATCGAAGCGAAGCAGGTCGGCCTGGGTGATTTTCTGCGTGGCTGCCGCGCTGGCCAGGGATACCCCTGGGGCGAGCGCGGCGGCTGCGGCCGCAGTTACTTGAACGAAGTCACGTCTGGTGAGCATGGTTACCTTCTGACGGATGGGGTTTCGATGGGCAGGCCCTGGCCGCGCGATGCGACGTAGAGTTCGAGATCGACATACTGCTGGCTGCCAAAGGGAAGAGGCTGTGCGCGAACCTTGGCGTTGCATCCGCGGAAGCGGCGTTGTACCGAGCCGACTGCTTGCCATTTGAGGCGATATGTCGGGAAGCCGTTCGTTTGGCCTTGGCTTAGGGTGTCGGAACGAAGCCGATCGCCGGCGTGCTGCACGTGACACATCTCACACGACATGCCCAGTTGCCCTCGGGGCGTGTCGTAAAAGGTTTTTCCGGCAACCCATGCCGCGTGCGCCGGGCCGGTCGTCGTGACGTCAACCGGCATGCCGCGCGATTGAAGCTTCACGTACGTCGTGAGCGCCAAGAGCTGGGGCGATTCCCACTTGTACGGCTTCGCGCCCATCATGTCGACGCGCATCTCGTTGATGCGCTGTTCCAGATCGATGACCTTACCGGATTTCGCATCGTACGCCGGGTAGCGCGCGCCTACGCCGCGCATGGACGTTTCCGCGGCGCTATGGCAGGTTTGGCACGACTTGCCATTGGTTCCGTCTGCCGAAGACCATAGAGCCTGGCCCTTCTGAACCCAGAGGTATCCGGGGTTGCTAAAGTCGTCGTTTTGCATGGCGCGCAACGGCGCATCGAGATAGATGAAGCCCGATTTCTCCTTGCCTACCTGATACGCAGAGAGCGGCGCCGGCGTCGTCGTCTGCGACGTCACCAGCACGGGCTTGAGAAACAGGACGCCGAGTGCGAGCGTGGCGATGATGACCAGCGGTGATGGGCGTAAGCGCATGATCGATTCTCTCCGTGCAGCTACGAGACGGTGATCTGGGCCGAGTTCTTGTACGTCTTTCCGTCGTCGTCGATCCAGGTGAACTCGAACGTTCCGCTCTGATCGACGCGCACCGGGAACGAGATGAAGGGGTTCGCCGAAATCGCGGGATTCAGGTCCATCTTGAAGACTTGCTGCCCGTTAAACGTGCACGTGAACGTGTTGATGATGTCGCGCGGAATGGTTTTTCCGCTCGAATCCTTGGTGAATCCCGAGAGCATTGGGTGCGAGATCAACGTCTTGATCTCGATAATATCGCCCTTCTTGGCGGTGCTCGGGACGAGTAGGCGGCTCTGTACGGTTTGATCCATGGAAATCGACCTCGTTTTTAGAATGAATATTGGAGCTGTAAGCGATTGTAAATCAGCAGCGGAACGCCACCGAACTGCGCGACGTTGGTTTGAGTGCGCTCGATGTAACGGTCCTCGATGGAGAAGCCGTCGAAGCTTTTGCCCTTGGGTTTCCCAAAATAGTAGGTCGCTTGCAAGAGCGACGCATGGGATTTTTCGGCACCGGCGCCGTTCGTGAAGTTGAATTGCGCGAACGCGAGCTGCGTCTGCAAACGCCGATTGTTGCTATGGTAATTGATCGTCGCTTTCGACGAGGCGCCCGCGCTTTGACGCTGCGCCATGCTGGCGGTCGGAATCGACGTAAAAAGCCCGTCGCCCGCATAGGCTCCGGTATACGGCGATGCGATGCCGCCATAGTACAGCGTATAGGTGCCGTTACCGTTGGCCTGGATTGACGGCGAGCCGCCGGTGGGAAGAAAGACGTGCGATGCGGTCGCCGCGGCGAGGCTTGCGGCCGTCACCGTGGTCGAGCGCCAAGGCGCGTCGTCGATGGCATAGCTGAACGTGACGTTCTTTGCCGCCGTTGCCCCGATGGCGAATCCTAGCGTCGAATTATCGACCAGCCCCGCGTATGAAAGACCGGCGTTGCGTTCGCGAATATACTGCGCCTGCAGATACGGCGCGAAGCGCGATTTCGAACCGAGGGCGGTGCGGCCTTCGGCATCGACGAGATTGGCGATGTTGTAGAAATTATAGAGTCCGATCGATCCCGTTACCGGGCGATTCTTCCCTGAATACGCCAGCGCCGTGTAGAGCGCGCCCGACACGAATTGCGTGGGCTTGGTCACGAACGTCGTGGGCAAGAACGAACTGCTCGTGCGGCTCTCGAACCGAACGATGCGATCGACGGTGAGCGAAAGGTTCGGAGCGAATGCGAAGTTGCTCGAGAGTCCTTGGAAGAGATTCGGCTTCATGCGGCCGTCGATTGGTTGGGCCCAGGGCGTATTGAGCTCTTGATTGCCGACCGCGATGTTGACCTTCGCGGTGTGATAGCGCAGGTACGCCTCGCCCAGCGTGCTCAGGCCGAAGCCGGGCAGTGTGTTATCGACTTTGGCCTGCATCGCAGGCGTGCAGGCGCCGCCGATGGCGTAGTTCGGCGCGTGCGAGCAAGGCCCGTTCGCGTTGAACGCGTCGACGCCGTAGTATCCCGCCGTTGCGGAAAAATGCGAGGTAAGATCGTACGTCGCGCGGAGCAGAATGCCGGTATTTGTGGCCGCTTGATTTTGCGGAAGCGATTTCACCCCGGCCGCCGCCGTATTGCTGGCCTGCTGCTTGGTGAAGTAGTACTGCCGAACGTAGCCGTCCACGTGCAGACGACGCGCGGGCTTCTTCGCGGATTTCGCCGGCGCGGTGGTTTGGGCGTGCGCGATTCCGGGCGCGGCAACCAGCGCGAGAAGGGTGGCAATCGCGGCTAAGGAGCGAGAAGCGATCACCCGCCGCACCCGCCGATCGTGACCTTGATGGGTTTTGAAGCGCTCCAGAGCGATCCGTCGTTCATGACGGCGATGGCCGTCACCGTTTGGGTCTGAGCCAAGCGCATGCGAAACTGGACGTTCGCCTGCCCGTTCATCGGCGAGAGGTCGAAGGTTGCGACCCCCGGTAAGGGGTTGCCGTCGGCCGCGACGACGATTTTTTTGACGTAGTTTTGTGCGGTCATCGGGCTATCGACCGTGATCGTGATCGGCACGGTATTGCCGTTCTCGGCGATGTCGGGTGCGCCGATCGTGACCTTGCCCGGCGTCGGCGTGCCCGGCGCTTGCTGCGCGAGCCACTTCTGGACGTCGGCCGGGGTCGCGAAGGCGGGAAGCGGGAACGCACTCGCGGCGATGGCGGCGAGAAGTGCGGTGCCGCCGGCTGCGAGCGCTTGCCGGCGAGTGAGGCGGTTGGGAATATGCATGGATATCTCCGATTGCTCCATTATTTATTTCAGGGTGGAAAGGTATGCGACGACGTCTTCGACCTGTTGCGCGGTCAAGATCGGCTTGCCGACGAACTTCTTGGCGACGTCCGTGAGGCCGGCGACCCGGTAATACGCGGGCATGATCGTATCCGGGTTGATGAGCTTGGCGTTGACGATGCGCAAACGCAACTGCGCTACACTGAGGTAGCCTCCAACGCCCTTGAGGTCGGTCCGACGTTGCCGGGGAAGGCCTCGTTCGCGATCGGCATGCTGTGGCATGCGATGCAATTGCCCAACTTGCGATTTTTGACGATCGCGAGCCCCGTAGCCGGGTTGCCTGGAACGCCGGTCAGCGAGCGGGGTATGGTTCCGTTGACGACGGTATACGGAACCAGCGTCGTGTCGTGCACGACGGTGGTCGACGCTGAGGCAATGCCCATGCACAACAGCGCGAAAATAGCTGCCGCGATACTTCGGCGTGGCTCGCACATCTCGGTAACTCTCCTTCGAGACAGGTTTAAGCTCACTTAAGGTTGAGAGATGCTCCGACGAAAGTCCTACAAGGGGAGACGCGCCTTTCGGCGGCAAGACTGCAGAAATGGGCGGAACGCCTGTAAAGACGGAGCCTAGCGCCCGTTATCAGATTTGCAGATGGCGTCCATCTTTATAAAGAGGCCGCCATCGTAGAGGAGGGGATCATCGAACTATCGTTAGCGTTGACGTGCGTGGACCCGGTTCGGGAGGCGGAGGCGGTCGTCGTGATCGACGTCTTGCGAGCCACGACCGTCGTGGCCGTGGCCCTTGCGAATGGCGCGCAAGGCGTCATTCCCGTTCGGAGCGTGGACCAAGCCAGGGGGTTGGCCGCGAACGACCCGGGATATCTTTTGGGGGGCGAATTCGAGAATCGCCGGATCGCGGGTTTCGATTGCGGTAACTCGCCGTTCGAGTATGGGGCAAGCGTCGTCGCAGGCAAGCGCGTCGTACTTCGAACGACCAATGGGACGCAAGCCTTCGCCGCTCTCTCCGGCCTGAATGCGGCTGTCCTCTGTGCCGCCCTTGTGAACGTGGCGGCCGTCGCCGCTTATCTCAAGCAGCAATGCTACCGTAGCGTCGCTTTGCTTTGTGCGGGCCAGGACGAGCGCTTCAGTCTCGAAGATTTCGTGTGCGCCGGTGCCATCGTCCACGCGCTGAGCGAAGACGATCCGCACGCTCGCATTGACGACGCCGGCATTGCGGCGCGAGCGCTCTTCGAGCGGGAACGCTCCTCACTTTTAGCGCTAATGGCTATCGGCAATCACGCTGAAGATCTGCGCGCCGTGGGCGCGGAAGCCGACATCGCCTTCGCGGCTCGGCTCGATCTGCTCGACGTCGTGCCGGTCATGCGCGACGGCATGCTCGTCTGCGGCGACTCTTCCAAAAAGCATTGAGGATGCGTTCGGCCGATGGGTGCAGAACGAGGCGCGACTACGACAATTGTCGATGGTTGAGGTTGCTCATGGGAGACCTGCAATGCCTAAAGGGCGCACGACGTTCAGTAAATTCATTATCGAAGAGGAGCTGCGCGCGAGTCACCCGGACCCGCACCTGACGGCGTTACTGAACGATATCCAAACGGCGTGCAAGTTTATCGCCCTCGCGGTCGCGCGTGGCGGCCTGAACGCGGGCGAGGCGGTAGCGACTACGACCAACGTCCAGGGCGAGGAGCAAAAAGCACTGGACGTCATCGCGAACGATATCATGCTCGCGCAATGCGAGCAGGGTGGAACGCTGTGCGGTATGGCGTCCGAGGAGATGGACGAGCCGTATCCCATCCAGGCCGAGCATCGCCGCGGGCGGTATTTGCTGGCATTCGACCCGCTGGACGGTTCCTCGAATCTCGACGTCAACGTGACCGTCGGAACGATTTTTTCGATCCTGCGGGCGCCCGACGGCGTGAGCGATCCGACGGTCGAACATTTCTTGCAGCCCGGTACCCAACAGATCGCTGCCGGGTTCGCGCTCTACGGGCCGTGTTCGATGATCGTGATCACGCTTGGGTCCGGGGTGCATGGTTTCACGCTCGATCGTGAGATCGGCGCGTACACGCTCACGCATCCATCGATGCGCATTCCGGAGCAGACGCGCGAATTCGCCATCAATGCCTCGAACGAACGTTTCTGGGAGCCGCCCGTGCGACACTACGTGGCCGAGTGCATCCAGGGGAGAGAAGGCTTGCGCGGCGAGGATTTCAATATGCGATGGGTGGCCTCGATGGTTGCGGAGGTGTTCCGCATCTTGGTTCGCGGCGGTTTGTTCATGTATCCGCGCGATACGAAAGACCTCGGCAAGCCGGGGCGCCTGCGCCTGCTCTACGAAGCGAACCCGATGTCGATGATCGTCGAGCAGGCCGGCGGCGCGGCCACGACCGGCCGCGAGCGCCTGCTGGATATCGCGCCGGTCGCCCTCCACCAGCGGGTTCCGGTTATTTTGGGATCGCGATCGGAGGTGGAGCGGCTGATCGAATACCACCAGGCGTACGATCGAGGCGAGGATCTCGCGTTCGATGCGCCGCTGTTCAACGCACGCACGATGTTTCGCTGAAGCATCGTCGGCGTACCATTACGAATGGAGCACCCGTAACTCATGTCGCAAAAGCATCCTATTATCGCGATCACCGGCTCGTCGGGGGCGGGGACCAGCACCGTCAAGACGACGTTTTCGCAGATTTTTCGCCGCGAGGGCATCACGCCGGCAATCGTTGAGGGCGACGCTTTTCATCGATACGATCGTCTCGGAATGCGCGCGTTGCTGGACGAAGCTAAATCCTCCGGGCAACCGCATTTCAGCCACTTTGGGCCCGAGGGCAATCTGTTTGTCGAATTGGAAGCGCTCTTTCGCGAATATGGCGAGCGCGGTGAAGGGCAAACGCGCAAGTACCTGCACGACGAGAACGAAGCCGCTCCGTACGCGCAGCCGCCCGGAACGTTTACGCGATGGGAAACGATCGAGGCCGATTCGGACCTCCTGTTTTACGAAGGGCTGCACGGCGCGATCGCCACGGACGGGATCGACGTTGCGCGCCACGCCGATCTGCTCGTGGGCGTGGTTCCCTCGATCAATCTAGAATGGATTCAGAAACTCCATCGGGACAAAACGGCCCGCGGACACTCGCAGGAAGCCGTGGTCGAAACGATCCTTCGCCGCATGCCCGATTACGTCAACTACATCGTGCCGCAGTTTTCGCGCACTCATGTGAATTTTCAGCGCGTCCCGATCGTGGACACGTCCAACCCATTTATCGCTAGAACGATTCCAACGCTGGATGAGAGCATGCTCGTCATTCGGTTCCGAACGGCTAAGGGCATCGATTTTCCATATCTCTTATCGATGCTGCACGATTCGTTCATGTCCCGCCCGAACACGATCGTCTGCCCGGGCGGGAAAATGGAATTAGCGATGCAACTGATCTTTACGCCCATGATTTTGCAAATCATGGATCGGAAAAAACGCGTGCGGTAGGCCGGCCCGGAAAACCGCTAGAACTTTCTCCCGTACGCAATGCCGACGGAATCGGCCCGTAATTGGATCGTCTCGTTTCCGGCCGGGGCTCCGCCCATAAATGCGGGCAGGAGCGACGCCCCTGAGACGCTATTATTGAACGCGCGAACGAAGGCGATCGTCAACTGACCGCCATTTTTCTGAGTATAGGTTCCACCTAGGGTGAAGTGGTCCGTCGTCACGCCGGGAGCCAAGATATTGAACGTAACGTCGCGAGATGGGATCGGATTGCTCCCATGGTTGTAGCCCGGTCGTAACGTCAGTTGACTCGACGCCGCGTACGACGCTCCGAGTTTAAGGACGTTCACGTCGCGCCAGCCGAAGCCTGGCCCGTTCGCTGCGCCGAGTTGCGATTGATTCGTGCTGGGATCCCCCACTGAAGCGACGGCGCTGTAATTGATTCGCTGGTAATCCATAGCAAGCGTGACTTTGGGCATCGCCAAAAGGGCGATCCCCAAGCTGAAATTCTCCGGGATGTCGAAGGACCCGCCTCCGGCGAAGAGGCCGCTGTATTGGGTGAAACGTGACATGTGCATTCTGGTCGCATACGCAGCGCCGAATGTCAGGGCACTCGAGAGCTTTCGCATGTACCCAACGCGCACCCCGAAGCCGGTCGATCCCTGCGGCCCCGTATTCGTCACAAGCGATGGTGCGGCGGAGAGGTTCGGCGTATTCGCAAAAGCCTGCAGCCCTTGAGCTGCAAATTGTTGGTAGGCGAAGAGCGGTGCGACGCCGATCGATTGTTTGTCGTCAAGTTTCATCGAAATCGTCGGCGCTACGATGAGCTGGATGAGATTGACGCCGAGCGTTCCGGTGCCGCAGAGCATATTCGCGGGGCCGTGCCCGCAGTTGAAGGCACCCGAAGGGTAATTCGTATTGAGTCCGCCGTTGCCATATACGGAGACGCCGATCGCGAGTTTCGGATTCACCATATGGTTGTAGCCGAACTCGGGAATCGCGAAGAGATTGCTGCCGCTGGTCGACGTACCATCCAGGCCCGGGCCAAGGCCCGTGCGGCCGGCGCTCCGGCGCGGCATAAAGAGCGTTACCCCAAGGTCAATGCGATTTTTCACCCAGACCATGCTGGCTGGGTTGTTGGCACCTCCGGAGGTGTCCTTAGCCGTCGCCGTCGCGGCACCACCCATGCCTGACGCCTTCATGCCATAGCCGACCGAGAAATATCCATCAGTTGCCCAAGCTGTATTTGGAATCGCCGTAATTCCCAGGGTAAGAATACCGGTAACGAATGTAGGTAAAAACCGTCTCATTCAAAGCCCCCCAATCCCGGCGGTCGCTACGCGCCGGGAAGAATGAACGCAGTAGACCGAGATTGTCGCCTGCTTGGTTCGAGGAGGCCTTTATAACAGAGACGGCATTATCGATAGCCGGTATAGCCTAAAGCGCTGCCGCGCGGTTGTTATTGCTTTCCGATGCGCTCGTTAGCGCTATTGAGGAGATAGATTTTGTCGGCATGGCGGATTCCAAAGGCCTTTTGGTCGTATACGATACCAACGTACTGGCCGGGTTTAACTTTTCGCATCTGGTACGTAGTCTTGCCGTTGGCCGAGAACACGCGATCGAACTTCGGCAAGATTTCAAAGCTGAGCGTCTGCTTGTTCTGCGGATTGCGAACTTTGATGTTGTTCGTCGAAACGTGGACCGTGATTCCATAGAACGTCGACGCGGCTAAGACGGTCGCCGGGGCGGCTACCAGGACGAGCGCAAAAGCGGCAGCGATAAATCGGGAGAGAAGGGTTCGAAGCATACGGTAATCCTCAAAGGCTCGAAAAAGTGCGGTTGCGCCGAGGCGCTCCGGCTCGTACTTACCCGTTCTATCGTCAAATATACCGGGAAGGCTCCCCGTTATGGGGAAATGCGTCTACTATGCCTGCCTCTGCGGAAATTCAGTCATTTGAAGCGATGATGTTTGCCGACGGCGGTTCGCGGGGAAACCCCGGGCCGGCGGCAAGCGGGGCGGTTCTCGTGACCCCAAGCGGCGAGCTCATCGAAGAGATCGGTTGCTATTTGGGACGGGCCACCAACAACGTCGCGGAGTGGACCGCCCTCTGCATAGGGCTCGAAGCGGGGCTGCGGCGCGGGATCAAGCGCTTAGCCGTGCGGATGGATTCGGAACTTGTGGTAAAGCAAATGAGCGGCGAGTACCGCGTGAAGCACGTCGATCTGCAACCGCTCTATTCCCGGGCCCGCGCGTTGGTTCGGAATTTCGAGCGGATCGAGATCAAGCACGTTCCGCGCAAGCAGAATGCCCTGGCCGATGCGGTCGTCAATGCGGTGCTCGACCAGGAAGCTGCCGCGCGGATTTCGTAAGAGAGCCGGTTGATGCGCCGCTTTCCGACCGCCGCTGCGATCTTCGTCTTTTCGCTCGTGATGATCGTCATCGGGGGATATCTGTATATTCCCGGCGAGTACGCCCGGCTTATGCGCGTCACGAAATTGACCCAGGCGCGTAGCGAAATCTATACCCATCTGCTCATCCGGTACGATAAGCCCCCGATTTACGAAGAGGAATACCGGATGCAAGACGTCGAGGGTATCTCAACCTTCGAATACCGCATTCGTGGCTATAACGGCAAGCAGATTACGATCTCGGCTCCGCCGGCAGCGATGTACGACGTGAGCTTCTTTTACGGCCGAATCGATCAAGACGGTATTTGGCAACTGGTAAATCGGCCCCCCAGGGGCGATACCAGCATTCACTATACTCTCTACGTCAAGCAGGTCGTAGATTTCAAACAGGGCGACAGAACGATCACCTTCACGGACCCGAAGTTCTGGGCAACGACGGCCGGGCGGCAATATACCATCGATCTCTCAAAGCAGCAGCCAACCGATCTTTTGAAGCTCCAAAGCACGGCGCTGGCCGACCCGCACTATCAAATGGTCGTGAACGACTTTCGTAACTTCGGTCCGGCGTCGTTCCGCGCGAAAATCGCGGCCGCGCGTGCGAGCTACTTCGCTAAAAAATGACGTCGAAGACTCGGGCGGTGTTTCTGCGCGGCGCGCTCGCCCTGGTCGCGATCGCGCTCGTGGGTTTTTTTACGTACGAAATCAGCGAGCGCCCCTCCGACCAGATCTTCGGCCGGACGCTGGTGAGCGGCCCTCGGGATCAACGCGTGGTAGCGCTCACCTACGATGACGGCCCGAATCCACCCTATACGAACGCCATTTTAAGCATCCTCGAATCCGAGCACGTCCACGCGACCTTTTTCGTCGTAGGTCGAGCGGTTGCGGCATATCCGAGCGTGGTGCGTCGCGAGGTTCGCGATGGCGACGCACTAGGTAATCATACCTGGAACCACGCCCACTTGATCGTGATGGACCCGGGGGCAGTGCGCGCGTCGTTGGCGCGTACGAGCGCCGCGATCTTTGCCGCGACCGGGACCCACGTTCACCTGATGCGTCCGCCGTACGGCGCACGCGATTGGGCGGTGCTCTCCGAGGCTCGCCGCTTGGGTTACGTCCCGGTCATGTGGTCGGTCCCGCTGGCGAAAGACTGGGAGTATCCCCCCGCTCGAGTCATCGCGGCCCGCATTCTTCCGCACGTGACCGACGGCTCGATCATCGTCTTACACGACGGCAATCGGGGCATCGTATGCGCCGGTTCGAAGCTTCCGCCGCGCACCTGCGATCGACGCACGGATATCGATGCCACCCGTCTGATCGTCGACGCGCTCAAACGCCGGGGGTTCCGCTTTGTGACGATTCCGCAGTTACTCGCCTTGCGGCATCTCGCTATGCGTACAGGCGCCCACGCAGCCGAATGAAGCCGTCGACATGCTTGCCGCTTGGATCTCGGTGCGTCCAATGAACGATCGGCATCTTCCCCGGATCGTGCACCATTTCACCTTGCACCTCGATGCGGTCGCCGGAACGTACCGGTACGCGCGGGGCGAGCGCAACGTTGTCGATGACGTCGATCGGCCCGGCGGACGATTGGGCCGTGAATTCCTCGTGCGTGCAGTGGGTGTGCGTTCCGTAGAAATACGATGCCGCCGAAGTCACGGTCGCATCGAAACGCACCTCGGCGGGCGCCGTCGACGTATAAGCGCTGGAGAGAGTCATCGGT
>Ga0207416_1003377_pt1 | contig 15377 bp, 12 predicted proteins | sample PaiPotPPM11metaG_FD_184107 | JGI IMG/M metagenome (GOLD analysis project Ga0207416, IMG submission 184107) | Iron sulfur acid spring bacterial and archeal communities from Banff, Canada, to study Microbial Dark Matter (Phase II) - Paint Pots PPM... ...
TCTTCATACTTGATGACGCCAAGCACGTCTTGAATATGGGTTTCCAGGTCGTTCGCGCGACCGGCCAGATGAGCCCGTTCGCCCAGCCCGGTGTAGCTCGGTGCGAAGAATTCATGTCCGGCCGCCGCCATGAGCGGCCGCATCTTCTTCCAGGCCCACGCCGACGACCAGGCGCCGTGGGCGAGCACGATAGTCGCCAAGTGTTCCTCCTCTTGTTTTCCAGCGCGCCGTCTCCATCCTATCATGCTCGGTGACGAGATCTGTTTGCCGTCGGTTACCGACGCGGCAGTGAGACGCGGCTGGAGACCGAACACCAAGGTTTGCGAGGCTGCCCGGATGCGATTTCAATCGCCGGTCGCAACAACGCCCCCGGTGACACCCGATGGACGGATCACCGAGCTGCATCTCTGGGCGGTGCGCGAGGGGCTGCGCCGGGCTCCGGCCGCGGCCGTGTTCGAGGATTTCTGCCGGCGGCTCGCCGCTGCAGGGGTGCCGCTCTGGCGCGCTTTCGTCGGGATGCGAACGCTGCATCCGCAATGGGCTGGCTACACCTACACCTGGTGGCGCGACCGCGACGTCGTTGACCCGTCACCGCGAGAGCACGGCGAAGCCTATGATCAGGACCTGCGGGAAAGCCCCTATACCTATCTGCGGGATACCGCCCTCGGCGGAGGCGTGCCGCAGCGTCTGCGGCGTCGGTTGGCCGGCAGCGGGGCGCGACACGACTTTGCCGTGCTCGAGCAGTTGGCGATTGCCGGAGGAACCGACTATCTCGCCGAACTGATCCCCGTTGGCATGGCGACGGAGGCGTTCCCCGACAGCGGCCTAGGCTTCTCCTTCGCGACCGATCACCCCGAGGGTTTCAGCGACGACGACCTCCACTTGATCGAAGCGGTATTGCCCGCGGTGTCGCTGGCGATCGTATCGGATGCGGAGCATACGATGGCCGCCGGCCTGCTCGCCGCCTATCTCGGCAGCGATGCAGGCCGCCGTGTTCATGCCGGTGTGGTCGAGCGCGGTTCGGTCGAAAGCATTCGCGCCGTCCTCTGGTACGCCGACATCCGCGGTTTTACGCCAATCGCCGACGCAACGCCGGGGCCCGTTCTTGTTGAAATGCTCGACGACATATTCGAGACGTTGGCGGCCCCGCTGCGTCGACATCGCGGTGAGGTGCTCAAGTTCCTGGGCGACGGCATGCTCGCGAGCTTCGCCTTCGTCGATGCGACGCGCGATGAAACCTGCGGCCACGCGCTCAACGCCGCCACCGAGGCGATGCACGACCTCGACCGGCTCAACGCCGATCGGGCGCGGATAGGCAAGCCGGTTGCCGTCGTCGATCTCGCGCTCCACCTCGGCGAGGTGCTGTACGGCAATGTCGGCGCCGTCGACCGCCTCGACTTCACGGTCATCGGTCCCGCGGTGAACGAGGTGGCGCGGATCGAGAAGCTGTGCGAGCCGCTCGGCCGCAGGGTTCTGGTCTCCGCTGAACTAGCTGCCGCGACGCGCGACAGAGCCCGGCTCGAGCCGCTCGGCGCCCATCTCCTGCGCGGCGTACGCGAGCCGAAAGAGATTTTCGCGCTGCGGCTTTGAATGTTGCATCGCCGCTCGCCTCCGCGGACTTGGCACAGTCAGGACGCGTGCGCTCGCTGGATCGCCCGCCGCGTGCGGCTACGGACGGCGGGCATATTGGGCCGGCAGCATGCCGACATAGCCGCTGATGTCGGCATACCAGATATTGCCGTCGGGATCGGCTGCGAGGCTGTAAGGGCGGGTGTTGTCACGCGGAAGCCGGAAGGTTTCGACCTTGCCGTCGCGCAAGCGGCCGAGGCTCGAACTGCGCACCATTCCGAACCAGATCGCTCCGTCCCCGGCGACCGCCAGCCCGCTGAGACCGGCATTCTCCTTGGCCACCTCGAACTCGGAAAACTTTCCGTCCCGCCATCGGCCAATGCGATTGGCGCGGAATTGGAGAAACCACACCGAACCGTCGGCGCCGACCGCAATGTCGGTCGGAACCGCGCCAGGCCTCGGCAAATCGATCGTGACCGGCGTGCCGCCGGGATCGATGCGGACCAATTTGCCGTCGCCCTGCAGCGTCGCCCACACAACGCCGTCTGACGTCACCGCCACGCCGTAGGGCCCTCCGTCACCCGACCCGATCTCGTGCTGCGTGAAGGTCCCGTCTTTGAGGCTGGTGATGCCCCCTCCGGTGATATCGGCAACCCAGACCGAGCCGTCAGGGCCAATCGCCAGCCGGCCCAGCCGCACGATCGCGCTGTCGAGCGAAAACCGCGAGACTTCGCCCGCGGGGCTGATGTGCATGACGGCCCCGCGCTCGATGTCGGTATACCAGGCGCTGCCGTCGCCGGCGACCGCCAAGCCCAGCGGTTCGAAATTGCGCCCGGGCGTCCGCAGCAGGTCAATACCGCCGCCGCGCACGCGCCCGATGCTTTCGGCTTGATCGATGGTGAACCAGATCGTGCCGTCCGCGGCCGCGGCGATCGCCACAGGCGCATCATGCGGGTCCGACATGGCGTACTCGACGACCCGCACCGCAGGCGCTCCGCCCCGCATCAGCAGCGCGCCGCCTACGATCAGCACGACGATTGCGAGCGCGGCAGCAATCGCCAACGGGCGCCGCCACGCCGGCGGTGGTTTCGCAGTTACTTCTAACATGATGGTTGGGGCTTGGCGGCGGCGCGCGTGCGCACCAGGCGAAACGCGAACAAACCGCCACCGATCAGGACGACCAGAAAGAGACCCATGGCCCCCACAATATAGATTGGGTCGAGCGGCCTCGACAGATTGCCGGTCTCGACGGCGATGCGCCACGCTTCCGAATAGGGCATCAGTGAGTACACGGCGTAGAGCACGTTGGTGCCAGCCGGATCGCGGGCGAGCGGCCCCGCCTCGAGATGGATCGGAAGGTTGTCCTCCTTGAGCACCCAGGTCTCACCGCCGTCTTCGCTGCGATAGACACCGCGGTTCGAGCTGACGACGAGGATCTTCGCCTCGGCATTCGCGGCAATGCCGCGTACCTTGGTCGCCGGCTCGGGCAAGGCGCGCCCGGCGGCGCGCCACGACGCACCCAGATCGTCGCTGAAGTACACGCGGCCGGCGCCCGCCGCCCACACTCTCCGCGGGACTTGAGGATCGGCGGCGACAATGTCGGCCGGTCCGGTCTGACCGCCCAGCGAGCTCGGGCGCCACTGGAGGCCCCCATCCTCGCTGGCCATGACTTGGCCGTCGACCACCGCCATGATGCTCGGGGGCTCTGAGCGGACGACGGCGAGCGCCGTCATCTCCCCCGCGTCGGAGGTTCTGCGCACCTCTGAAAACGTTCGCGCGCCGTCACGGCTGGCGAACAGCCGGCTTCGGCCGAGCAGATAGATCTGATCGGCCGAGGCTCCGACCGCAAGCATCCTGGCGGGAATTGCGGCATCCGGCGCGCGCGCTGCTGTCCAATGTCCATCTTCGAAGCGGTACACGCCGCTTTGCGCCGCGCAGATCGCGCGCTCACCACCGTCGAGGAAAATGACCGCGAACGCCGCGCCGAAAATGAGATCGCGCGCTTCGGGAGCCCAAGTCAGCCCGCCGTTGTTCGAGACAATCAGGCCGAGATCGGTGCCGGCCAGGAGATGTGATGGGTTGCGCGGATCAACCGCGACGATCAGCGGGACATTGAGGAACAAGCCGACATCGGCCCGCAGCCACGTCCCACCGAAATTGCGTGAGCGAAACACTCCGCCATATGAACTCGCGTCGTGTGGCCAAGCGCTGCCCGCGGCGAATGCAAGCAGCAGGAGCACGAGAACAAGCCGACAGACGGCCCGCATCACGCATGCTGCTGCGAGGGGCAAGGGCCCCTCGCAGCTTGTTCAAAAGCAGACGCGCAACGGCTCAAGGCTTGCGCGACTTCTCGCCGGGCGCCAACGCGATTTCTGCCATCCGCCCACCGTTCAAAGCCACCCAGGAGTTCTTCGTGAGCGGATATTTGTCGGTGTAGGCCAGCGGCTCGTGCGCGGAAACGCAGTTCTCGTAGCCACCCGTGACCTTGTAGCACTGCTCGTAGGCGAGGAACTGCTGGACCGAGTCGGTCTGCTGGATGTTCGCCACCATCCAGTCGCGGATACCCTCGTAGGACGAGTAAGCATCAGACCCGAACATCAGCTTGCCGACGCTGGTCGGCACTTCGAGCAGCTGCGAGCCCGCGGTGTGGGCGCGGAACGCCGGATGGATGATCACGCCAGGCGCGATTTCCATCTTCCCATCGACGACAACGGCCTTACCGTTGAGGACCTTGCCGTAGATTTCCTGCATCGTCAGCGGCATGTATCCGCAAGCCGGCGTGCGATTGCATCCACCCGGATCGGAGTTGATCGCCCTGATGTGCTTCTCGGGATAGCTCAAGGCCCACTCAATCGCGGCAAGCTCCTGCTTCTGCACATAGAGCACCGCGTTCGGATAATCCATAATCTGGCCGGCGTGATCCCAGTGGCCGTGACCGATGACTATCTTCGTCACGTCGCCGGGGCTGAAGCCGAGGACCTTGAGCTGGTCAGGGCCCGACGCCCAATGATCCGATCCGGTCATCTTCAGATAATCCTGCTGTTTCCAGCCGGTATCATAGAGGATCACATCGGTGCCGCACTTGATCACGCCGTAGTTGGCCGGCAGATCGACTGTCGGAATGTTGTTGTTCGGATTGGTGCTGCCGGGCACGAAGGCGCGGTCCGGCATGAACGCGCCGAACGGCACCTTCATGAAGCGGCTGCTCTCGACCAACCAGACGGAGCAGTTTTGCGCCATTGCCGCGGTTCCGCTCATCACCGAGATCGCCGCTGAAGCAGCGACGACCGACGCGAATAGTCGAACTTTCATTCCCAACCTCATTGCTTCCTCCCTTGATCAAGGATTCAACATAGTCGCAGGACTTCTCAAAAGCTTTGGGCTCCTTTCAGGTTGTTCATCAGTCAGTGTGGCTTGTACTGGCCCGGCCAAAGCACCTCGCCGGCGCGCAGGAGGTCTTCCGACGCCGCGACGCCCATGCCTTGGGCGTCGACAAGATGCTGCCGCTCACCGTCCTTGGTGAACGCGAGCATTTCGTCGCTGGCTTTGCGATAGAGAACCACCGCTTCGAGGTATTCGTCGTGAACCTTCGACAGCGACGGCGGAACCGTCAAACTGCGGACCCGCGGCTCGGCTTCAACGAAAAACTTTGCAACCGGCTCGATCTTCTGCTCGAGCACGTGCACATCGTGGTTGTCGATTTCATAAGCGATGCCGGCGTAGCTCATGGCCACCGCCGACACCGTGACCTGTCTCTGGATTTCCCACAGCGCCGCGGCGTAGCTCTCTTCTTCGGGACTGAGAGCGCGGGGCTCGGCGCGCTGCGGAGTTGCTGCGACCGCCTGCTGGGTCGTGGTCGGCCGCAGCTCGTATTGCCAAATAGCCGCCGCCGCCGCGGCGACGACCACGAGCGTGCTGATCAGCAGGACCGGCCGAAAACCAGGGACGCCGATCATTCGGACGCCTCTCCCGGGAAATCCATTCTTAGCTTGTTGGGGAAAGGTTTACCCCTTCGGCCGGGGGCGGTCAAGAAATCCATTTCGCCCAAGCCGTTACTTAGTGCAATGCGGTGCTATGCCGCGTCGTCGGCTCCGCTGCCGCCGCGCCGGCTCTGCTTGCCTATCGGCGCGTGGCTTCGAGTCGCGCCGGGACCTCACGAGGCCGGTCCCACCCCCTTTGGCCAGCCTTCCACGCGGGCCTATTGTACGTTGTCGGGCGCTGTCGCGCGGCGGCGTGGCGGCGTGGCCGAGTCGCCGCTCCGCGGCAGTTCGCGCGAGCGGTCGGCTATTGCCTGTCCTGGCGGCTGAAGCGCACGGGGAAGACACGCCATGAAGATCACGGCCTTCGAGACGATCAGACTCGGGGAGTTTCCCAATCTGCTCTGGGTCCACGTCCACACGGACGAGGGATTGGTCGGGCTCGGGGAGACCTTCTTTGGCCCCCGCGCGGTCGAGGCGCAAATCCATGAGACGGTGGCGCCGCTGCTGCTCGGGAAGCCCGCCCTGCAAATCGACCGTCATGCACGGACATTGCAGAACCAATATCTCGGGTTTAGCGGCACGGGCGTGGAGATGCGTGCCGCTTCCGCCGTGGACATCGCGCTGTGGGACCTGTTCGGCCAGGCTGCCGGTCAACCCCTCTATCAATGCCTGGGCGGCCTCTCGCACGATAAGGTCCGCGTCTACAATACCTGCGCCGGCTACCGCTACATCCGTGAAGGCGGCGGACAGAAGACGGGGAACTGGGGCCTCAACCCTGCGACCGCAGGTGGCCCCTACGAAGACCTGGACGCCTTTCTCAACCGGGCTGACGAACTCGCGCACTCCCTGCTCGAGCAGGGCATCACGGCCATGAAAATATGGCCGTTCGATTTCGCCGCCGAGGCGACAGAGGGCCGCGCCATATCCTCTAGCGAGCTCGACAACGCCCTTGTGCCGTTTCGCAAGATCCGCGACGCGGTCGGCAGCAAGATGGACATCATGGCGGAATTGCACTCGCTTTGGACCCCGCCGGCGGCCGAGGTGGTGCTGCGCGCCTTGGAGCCGTTTCAGCCGTTCTGGGTCGAGGATCCGATCAAGATGGTCAACGCCGACCTGCTCGCGAGCCTGCGCGCGCGCACCAACGTTCCGATCTGCGCCAGCGAGACGGTCGCAACCCGGCGGGCGTTCCGCGAGTTCCTGCAGGCGGATGCGGTGGACGTGGCGATGCTCGACCTCTCCTGGTGCGGTGGTCTCGGGGAGGCAAAGAAAATCGCAACGCTGGCCGAGGCCTGGGGCCGGCCGGTGGCGCCGCACGACTGCACCGGCCCGGTGGTGTTGATTGCCTCGGTGCACCTGTCGCTCAATTGCCCGAATACGCTGGTGCAGGAAATGGTGCGTGCGTTCACCACAGGCTGGTACCGCGAGGTTATGACCGAACTCCCGGAAATCCGCGGCGGCTTCGTCTACCCGATGGCCGGCCCCGGGCTTGGAACGAAGCTGCAGCCTGGGCGATTGACGGCTGCCGACTGCGAGCGCCGCGTTAGCAAAGCCTAGCTGGCGCTCGGCTCACCTGCCTCCGACCCGGCGATTGCCTGACGCCCCGCCGGAGGGGTCGATCGCGCAACCGGAAGCTGGACGAAGCGGAGAGGTGGCGATGCTCATCACGCGGCGAAGAACGCTTCTCGGTGCCACCGCGACCGGGCTCAGCCTAGTGTTGGATGTGCGCCGGGCTCCGGCCCTGATGTTTGAAGGCGTACCGGTCGGCGAAGCGCCCGGTGACGAAGGCTACAAGCACGAACTTTATCATGACGAATACCAAAAGCTGTTTGGCGACTTGGGACGCTGCGGCTGCGGCCACGGCGAGTGCCGCGTCACCGAGTGGCGCAAGACCCAGCTCGACAGCTCTCTTGGCTTTGATGTGATCGTGTATCGGGAATGGGTGCCGCTCCAGAACAATTGCTGGATACCGAAACCCGAACAAGTGCCCGCAAAGCTGCGGCGCGAGTGGGCGCATATTTGCGCATACCAACCGCATGCCGACCATCACATGGGGAATATCACGGTCAGTGTGCGATGCGCCCTCATCAACATAAAGGATAACTGAGTTTTCGTGGTCTTCATGCCAAACTGAGCCCTGACCTCGGTGGCTCTGTCATATTGAAAAAGACAGACCGGGTCTCGGCGGGCATTCGTCGGCACGATATTGTGCCGGAGTGAGCGCCGAAAATTGGGGGGGTAGAATCGTGTCCGCACACACGCATCAGGCGGCGATGGATCGCGCCGTCAGCTATCTGATCAGCAACTATAACCCGAAAGGGCGGTGGATCGGCTGGTTGATGATGGCTTCGATCATTGTCGAGGCCTGGGATCTCTATTCGATAGCATTCGTGCTGATCTTCATCCGCGACACCTTCCATCCCACGCCAGCGCTTCTGGGTTTGGCCGCGGCGGGAACGCAGGGTGGCGCCGTCATCGGCGCGCTGCTCGGCGGATGGCTGGCCGACAGGCTCGGCCGCCGTATCGTCTTTCTGTCCACGATGGGGATGTTCGTCATCCTCGCGCTGGCGCAAGCCTTCGTGCCAAACCTCGCGTCGTTGATCATCGTCCGCCTGATCCTGGGCATTCCGCTCGGCAGCGATATCTCCAGCGGCTACACCTACATCATGGAGTCCTTGCCCCGCGGGGAACGCGAGGTCATGGGCAATCGGTGGCAGTTCATGTTCGCGGTGGGTCAAGTGCTGGCGCTCACGATCGTCGCCATCTTCATCGTCGCCGACCTGCCGCACGACGTGATCTGGCGCGTGACCCTCGGCCTCGGTGCGGTTCCTGCCGCCATCATCTTCTATCTGCGCCACGACCTGCCGGAGACTGCGATCTGGCTCATTCGCCGCGGCCGCTTTCGGGAGGCCAAGCGCGTGACCGCGAGCATGTATGGTGATCGCTTGGACATGCTTCCGGACGAGGATGTCCAGGTCGCTCGACCCTCCCCGACGGCGTTTCTTGCCGATATCCGCAAGGACCCGATCCGCTGCCGGGCCACGCTGTTCGGCTGGATCGCCTGCTTCGCGCAGAGCGGCGAGTTCTCCACTTTCGCCTTTTACCTTCCCGTGTTGTTCGTGATGGTCGGGGTTTCCGGCGTATTGGGGACCACCCTGGTAACGCTCGCGCTCTACATTATCGCGGCGATTTCCGGCTGGATCGGTCCGCTGATTACGCCCAGGATCGGCCAACGCGGGCTCAGCATCGCCGGCTTTGCGATCGTGTTCCTGTCGCTCCTCGTTGCCGCCGCGGCGCTCTATACCGGCCATGTCGCCGTTTTGCAGTTTGCAGCGGCGGCCATGCTTTGGGGCCACTATTGGGACGCGGAAAACGTCGTCACCATTCCCGCGGTGGTCGCGAGGCCGGAATATCGCGGCACCGCCACCGGCTTCGCCTACGTCTTCGTCAAGCTGCCGGCATTCCTGTCGATCTTTCTGTTCCTAGCTAGTGTTGTTCTCGGCCATCGGCCAGGCCAACGCGACGCTGCTCATCGCGCTTTTCCGCTGGCAGGGCTGCTCGCCGCGATCTTCATCCTGCCTGAGATCTACGGGTTCGAGCACGACTGACCGGCAGGCGCCGGATGCAGAAATCACGGACGGCGTCGTCCGCAGCCCGAGGTCATCGACCAGACGGTTATTAGTTCCCCATCACGAGGCCGCCGTCGATATTCACCGCCTGGCCGGTCATGTAGTCGGAGTCGCGGCTGGCGAGAAAGCTTACCAAGCCGGCCACGTCCTCGGCGGTTTCGGGCCGGCCGAGCGGGATGAGCGCCGTTCTTCGCTTCCAGGCTTCACCGGTCTGCCAGCCCTCAAGGGCGCCCCACTCGGCATCGATCTTTTTCCACATGGGCGTATCGACCGCGCCGGGACAGACGCAATTCGAAGTGATCCGGTGTGCCGCCAGTGCCTGGGCCGCGCTGCGGGTGATGCTGACAACACCGGCTTTGCTGGCGGCATAATGGGCCATGTTGGCGTGACCGCCGCGATAGGCGGCGATCGAGGCGGTCTGAATCAGCTTGCCGCGCAGCTCAGATGCAGCGATCGGCGGCTGCTGACGCATGCGTTTGGCGGCGCCTTGCAACACAAAGAAGACAGCTCGCAGGTTGATCGCGAGCATCCGGTCCCACTCCGCCTCAGTGACATCGAACAGCGGCCGGACTTCAGCTATCCCCGCGTTGTTGAGCAGTACGTCGAGGCGGCCCCAGAGCTGATACGCATGGTCGAGCATGCGCTCGATGTCTGCCGACCGGGTCACATCCGCTTGGACGGAAGCTTGCCCAAGCTCGTCGGCAAGAGCCTTTGCGCCGTCGCCATTCACATCCGCCAACAGCAGCCGCGCGCCTTCGCGTGCCAAGCGCCGCGCATATGCGGCACCGATGCCGCTCGCAGCGCCCGTGATGAGCGCATGAATGCCGGCGAGGCGATCAGTCATCTGGCGGATCGATTCCAGGGCCGCCGGCCAGGCATTGCGCTGCAGCCGCGGCGCTCGAGATGCATCGAGAACCGTGCGCCACAGTCAACCTGTTCTAGCGGCAAGCGATACAGAAACTGAAAGAGGATGACTTCGGCGGGGCGAACCCGCCGAAGTCTTTGACCAAGGCAGCGCCGCGATCAGCCGGCGCGAACGTAGCCGTAGCGCAGGTTCGAAGGCTCCTTTGCCGCGAACTCGTACTCCTTCTTCAGCTGAGCCAGCTTGTCCTCAGAGTACGCCGGCATCGGCCGCGCATCCGCCGCCTTTAGGTTGAGGCGGTAGAGGCGGGCGGAGTTCAAGCCAAAGATCCCCTGCTTGATCGCGCCGTTGGCACCGCCAAGTGGCGCAAACCCGTATTTCTTCTGCATGTCTTCCGGGACCTCGAGGCGCCGCAACGCTTCGATCTGCCATTGCGGGGACCCGTACCACACGCTGTCGGTACCCCATAAGACGTGATCGGTACCGAGGCCTTTGACCAGCGTTGCGACCAGCGCAGCCGCGAACTTCGGGTGTGCGACGGCCGAGTTGGCGAACGAGGTGCCGATCTCGCCGTAGACGTTGGTGACGCCGTACTTCGCCGGGATATCGGCCAAGTCGGAAGTCCACTTGATGCGGCCGGAGGCCTCGAACTCGGCCCAGGCCTGGTCCGGCAGTTCGAGGAACGGGCGCAACGCCGAGTGGTAGATGACGAAGTTCATCTGCGGCCAGTCCTTGGCCGCCTTGCCGACGTCATCGACCGTCGCGTATTGCCACACCCCGGCGAAGGACTTCTCGTAGTCCGGCGGCAGCAGGCCCTTGTGGATGCAGATGGTCGTGATACCCGATTTGACCGCCTTCTCGTAGAACGGATACATCAGCTTTTCGTCGTCGAGCCGCCACGGGAATTTCGACGGCGCGAGCGGATCGCCGATCGTGTACGACTTCCACGAATCCGGCTTGTAGGTCGAGATCGCCTTGTCGACCTCGTCCATCCAGCCCTGCTGGGCGGGCGTGATCACGGTGTGGGCGAGAAGACGCCTGGACCCGGCGAAATCGTTGACCATTTCGCGCGCCTTGGCGATCTGCTCGTTGGAGAGGAGCCACCACGACGGATCGTCGAATGGTGCGCCACTCAACAGCGCCAGCTGGGTATCGCTGTCGTAGTAGATCTCCTTCACGTAGTTGAGGAACTTGTACCTGGCCAAACCAGGCGCCTTCTCGTCCTTGATCTTCGGATTCCAGTGTTCGGCCGCGAAGTCATTCAGGCCAAGCAGTTCCTTGTGGTCGAAATCGTCGCGGATGAAGTGGGTCTGCACGTCGAACACGAACTGCCCGGCGAGGCTCTGTGCTCTCGCCTGGATCATTTCCGGTGTATGTGCTTCGGCCGCGTCGACCTGGAACACGTTGGTCCCGTAGATCTCCTTCATGGCGAGGAAGGCGGCGGCCATGCCGCAGCCGGTCGCCATGAATTGCCGGCGGCTGAGGCCGAGCTTCTTGGCGTTCTCATCGGCAAGCTCGATGATCCGCCGCTCGACACGCTTCTGCGTCTCGCTTTGCGTCGGCGGAAGATACTCACCGTTGGAAACGATCTGTGTCGGTATCGGTGTTGCCGCGGAGGCTTTTTCAGCTCCTGCAACAAGGCGCATTTCTCGGTCGCTAAGCCAACTGCCCATCGTGGTTTCCTCCCTAAAGATGGTTGTTGACCTCGGAAGCTTAGACCTGTCGATTGTGAATGACAATGCAGGCGGAAGGCGAAACGCCAGACCGCGGCGCCTCCGCTCAGCCGGCGGCGGGAAGATGCTGCACGCTGCCGTCAGGCAGTGTGGCAAGGGCGCTGACACCAGGAAATGACGCGAGCACGGCTGCGCCGCGCTGCGGCGGCGTAACGTAGAGCGCGGTCGAGAGCGCGTCAGCGATCATCGCGCGGGCGGCAAAGACCGATACCGCGAGATAGCCGTGCGCGCTCGTTCCAGTGGCGGGATCGAAGAGGTGGTGGAACCGCCCGGTCGCCTCGAATTTCGTGCCGTATCCGCCCGAGGTGCACACCGACTCGTCGCGGAGGTCGAGCGCAATGGCGACCTTTTCGGGCTGACGCGGATCGGCAAGACCGGCCCGCCAGGGCCGTCCATTGGCATGGCTGCCTTGCGCACGTATTTCGCTGCAGCCCAAATTGGCAAAAGTGCGATCGCAGCCATGCGCGCGGAGGATGTCGGTAATGCGGTCGGTGACGTAACCCTGCGCGATTCCGTTGAGGGTGACACCCATTCCCGCGCGCGCAAAGGCAATCCGTCGCGGCCCGACTTCGATCGCGCGCCAATCGACGAGCTTGCGGGTGCTTTCGATCACCTGCAGTGGCGGCCCTTCAGGCGGCGGCGCGTCATTGCCGAAAAAATGCGCCGCATAGAGCGTCCATAACGGTTGCACGGTCACATCGAAGGCGCCGTCGCTGAGCGCGGACAAGGCCTGGCATTGCGAAAGCACCGTGAGCAGATCGATCGACGGGAAATCGAGACGACCGTTACTGTTGAGCTGAGCGATCTCGCTGTCGGCTCGATAGAGAGCAAAGATGCGCTCCAGCCGCTCAATCTCCGCGGCGCATTCACGTGCGATCCGGGCCGCCGTCGCGCCGTCGTCATGATAGAGCAGCAGCTGAGAGGGCGAGCCGAGGGAGGTGCCGGCCCACTGATGAAGGAGCGGCGCGCTGTGCGAACGATCAGCGCCGCAAAGCAGAGGCATGCCGGCCGCGGCCGCCACGATCGTCAGCGCTCGCCGGCGCGACACACCGGTTCCATGCTCGAGCGTTGGCGCGCGGACAGCGCGTTCAGGCGTCATTCGTGCGGTGTGGTGCGCGCGCTTCATTGCGCGGCTCCGCTATCCAGCGCGTGCTCCAGTATACCCGCGGGCGCTGTTGTCGACTCGCGGCGCTTGCGGCGCCAGACCAGCGGCGGGCAGACGTGATCGTCGTAGTAGGCGACCTGGCAGTCCAGGCAATAGAAGCATTCATTCATGTTGATGACGCCGCTGGGCTTGATCGCGCCGACCGGACAGACGGTCTCGCAATGGTGGCAGCGGCTGCCGCATTCCGGACGGCGGTGGAGCCAATCGAACATGCGGACGCGGCCGAGGATGGCGAGACCACCACCGAGCGGGCAGGCGAAACGGCAATAGAAGCGATGAACACGCCTGCCGCGACAATGACCAGCGCGTAGGCGACCATCGGCCATTCGGTCATGAAGCGAAGGATGATGGCTGCTTTGAACGGTTCGACCTCAGTGCCCGTCATCGCTAGTTCCCATGAAAAGAACGAGGTAACGACGAGCCCGAGAAACAACAGATATTTGAGAGCGATGAGGCGGCTCTGCAGCGACGGCGGGATCGTCAGCTGCGGGACGCGAAGCCACCGTGCGGCGTCGTTTGTCAGCTCCTGGAGGGCGCCAAACGGGCAGAGCCAGCCGCAGAACACGGCCCGGCCCCAGAGGAACAGCCCGACCAGCGTAAACGCCGACAGGATCGCGACGAGCGGGTCGGCCAGAAAATAGTCCCAGCGAAAGTCGACAACGAGACTGTGAATGTAGGTCAGCAGGTTGACGATCGTCAGCTGCGCGCCCGCGTACCAGCCGAGCCAGACAAGCGTCCACAGCAGAAAGCCGACCCGCAGAACGCGGTGCAGTCTGCGCCGCCTGCTGATCACGTCCTGTAGGAACAGGATGATGGTCAACGCGGCGAGGCCCGCGCCGAGAATGGCGATGCTTACCCGGTGCGACGACCAGATCGCCTGCCAGGGCAAACCCTTCTCAGCCGTTTCTGTTTCGTTACCGGGTGCCGCACCGGCACTTGCGCCGTCGGGCGGGCGATTGCCGGCCGGCGCCGCGGCTGCTCTGATGACGTAAGTTTCAGGAAGGTGATACGGAAGATCGAAGCTTGCAAAGCTTGGCGGACTGATAGCGTCGCTGCCCACAAGCACGCGCAACTGCCATGGCTCCAAGGGATCGAAATCGCTCTTGTCCTTGAAAAAGACCAGCGCGCGTTCCGAAAGGTCGGGCGCGTTCTTGGCGTGGAGGAAGGGCAGGGTCTTGATCTGCTTTGGAGATAGCCGGATCGTCCGCTCGCGTTGAATCAGCTCGATGGGGGCGATGGCGTCGGCATGCTCCCAGTCCGCGCCCAAGAAAGAGTACGGGCCGTTCGCGGCGATCAGGATAATTTGTTCGTCGATGCCGCGTCCGGCCGTGTATTGGGCGTACCAGGTCTCGCCCAGCAGGTTGATCCCGATGCCCGCCGGCGTCACCAGCGCGACGTAGAGATCGAGGAAGGTGTCGCCCGGGGCCGCCTGCGGATCGCCGATTTTGCCGCTGGCGCGCACGGAAATCTTGTCGCGAAGCGCGGCGTAGTCGAGATGCAGATGCGCGAGCGCGCCGGTCTTCTCCAGCTCCGCCCAGTCGGCGGGTGCGAAGCGATCGACATCGAGCGCGGCGCCGGTCTTCGGCGCGCCGAGAATTCCCCGGCTGCGCGCGACAATGCGCCCGCCGCGTACGATCGCATCGCTCATCAGCACCGAGCTTGTCGTGGCACGGGAAACGGCGTCGATTTTTACGGCGTCACTCGTTCCGGGAGCCGAACGCTGCGAGAAGCTTCCCGGCCCAAGGATCGAGGACGACAGCTCGCTGACGATGTCGACTCCATCGTTGAGGTTGTGCCCCTTGTAGTTTTCGACGAAGCGGTGGAACAGATCGTCCTTGATCCCGAGGATGCCGATCGGCTCGGTGTGGTGAACGAGCCGCGCCGCCGTGACATGGCCGGTCAAGTCGATGCCCACGAGAAGGATCAGCGCACGGTTGGAGAAGCCCTTCGACTGGGTCACGTCCCAGGTCGAGAACACATAACCCAACTGGCGGCCACCTTTGGAGACGGAGACCGCCGGGGGAGTCCCCTCGACCTCGCCGACCTTGTCGGCTCCCGGGAAGATCGATTGGAGAATCTCAGGCGTGAGGTACTGGGTGACGGTCGGACCTGACCTGGGTTCGTCTCCTAGCGCCCACGCAAGGGTGGCCGTGAACCCCATTGCGATCGCCAGAACCAGGCACCACAAGGTGGCTTTGATCGACTTTACCGCCATCTTCAGCTGCTTCCCGGGCTCGCGCAAAGCGTAACACAGGTTCCACCAACGGACCTAGCCCGGTCGGCGCAGCCCTGATCCTCCTCGCGGGATGCTAGCCGACACAAACTAGCCAAGGGCTTTGCCCTTGATATCCCTTCGTCCCGCAGGTTGCGAGAGGGCGGAGAATGAGCAGCATTATCCGGCTGACGAGGGGTCAGCCGGGTGCCGCTCATGAACTCCTTCTA
>Ga0207416_1003378_pt1 | contig 15370 bp, 16 predicted proteins | sample PaiPotPPM11metaG_FD_184107 | JGI IMG/M metagenome (GOLD analysis project Ga0207416, IMG submission 184107) | Iron sulfur acid spring bacterial and archeal communities from Banff, Canada, to study Microbial Dark Matter (Phase II) - Paint Pots PPM... ...
ATTACCAAGCGTGCCTGCACGGCAACGGAACCTCACCCCGGATTACTCAGGTGCCCCAAGAGAAAGACCAAATTGATGGCGGCGACTAGAAACGGGCGGCAACAAGCAATCAAGCAACCGATCGGGCGATCTGAAAACATGCGCCGCATCCGATCGCGAGATACAAAGCCTGAATTACTCTTGCGGCGAGCGCTCCATAGACGCGGGTTTCGTTATCGACTTCACGTCCGGGGACTGCCGGGAAAGCCAGACATTGTTTTCAGCCCTAAGCGTTTTGCCGTTTTTGTCCACGGCTGCTTTTGGCATCAGCATCCTGGCTGCCGGCAAGCTTCGGACCCGCGAACTAACAAAGACTACTGGGCACCGAAGCTCCTGCGCAACGTCGAGCGTGATCGCGAGCATGCCAGAGATCTCGAATCTATGGGATACACGCTTCTCATCGTCTGGGAATGTGAAATCGAGAAAGATTCGGAGGGCGTAGCCGACAGGGTCGCGCTAGCTTTGGCTCAGCGCCATAAAAAGGTCTGATCGACAAGCCACTCAAGACTTTTTAGCTCACGCAAACGCCCGTTTTCGCCCAAACCGGTCGTGATAAGGTTGGGCGCAAAATGTACGGTGGCATCCAAAATTGCGTTGCGCGTAGGCGGTGAGTGCGCCAATAGCTTTTCGAGGCGCACTGGTGAGAATTCACCGATCAGCCCGTACAGCGCACAATTTCGGTTCGTAGCTCTTGCCGCGGGGCCGTACGCGCGCATTTCCTCATGCACATCCACACGGTCGTGACGGTAGCGCCATCGAGCGGAGATCAGCGCAACGGGGATCCCGTTGCGGGTCGCCATAATATCGAGCTTTGCGTCTTTGCTACGCGTGTCGAATGAATAACCCGGAAAGAGCCCGTACGGATCGACTTCTTCTTCGTATTTGACATCGGGGTCACCGTAACGCTTGAGGATATCGACGCAGATCGATCGAAAAGCATGCCCGACAATATTGTGCGGCTGCATCGTTGAGATTACCGGCGTGCGATAGAAAGCGCCGATCGTATCGCAGAGCGCGGCCTCGTCGACGTCTAATTCGCTTGCTAAATATCGAGAAAGTTGTGCCGCGCGTCTAACTGTTGCATTTGGCTTCCCGCCAGGAACCCGAAAATCGTTGCGCTCCCGGTAAATGACAACATCGGGCACTCCGGCATGGGCTTTTAGAGTATTGAGCCGCGAATATCCATCGGTCACCCATACATCACACGACAGCAGCAAAATGGCGATACCTTTCCAAGCATCACCTTTTGACCAGCCGTATCTTTCCTGAAGAAGTAGGAATTCATCAACAGCCAATTGTGCGCGGACACCACGCGGCATTTAAACGGCCTTTAGCCTGCGGCTCCGCGGCAACGCTTGCGCCATTAGGCACGCACGAATTTGCCGACCCACTGCTTCGGCCACAGGGGGAGGAAACGCATTTCCCACCTGGCGGTACGAGGCAGTCTTTCCGCCCTTGAATTCCCAGTCGTCGGGAAAACCCTGAAGGCGGGCGACCATTTTAACTGTTAACCGCGGCACACCAACGTAGTCCCGAGCGGGCGGTGCATCGGCGATTCCCAAACCGTCGACACCTAGCGTCGCCCATTCTCGGCGAGCACGCGTTGGTCCAAGGTCGGGGCCGCCGTGCTTGAGCGAGCCGCCAACAATCGTCGGGGCGATCTCGTTCGCGAGACGCACCCACTTCTTTGCACCGCGCCAGCCGCGCGCTGAAATTAAATCGTAGAGTTTTTCTCCGACAGTGGCGACAGGCTCTTTGCATTCGGTCGGCCATTCCCATGCATTCGCAAAGTCTTTTCGGATTGCGACGAACACCACACGCGGGCGCAGTTGCGAAACGCTATAGTCGCACGCGTTCAACAACCTCCAGTCCGTGGCATAGCCACCAAGCTCTTTTGCTGAGGCAAATTTCGTGCGAAAGTCTTCAAATACGGCGTCGAGAATACCGCGCACATTCTCGAACATAATGGCTTTCGGTTTGACCTGCCCGATAATCCGGAGTGCCGCTGGCCAAAGATTGCGATCATCGCCTTCGCCGAGCTGTTTACCGGCGCGCGAAAACGGGGGACAGGGAAGGCCGCCCGCAAGGAGATCTACGCCTTCGAACGGAGTTGCGTCAAAATTGCGAATGTCTTCCTGAAGCACCGTCCAACGAGGACGGTTGTGGCGGAGCGTGGAGCAGGCGTGCTTATCAATCTCGATAAGCGCGGCGTGATCGAAGCCAGCCGCCTCAAGCCCTATGGCTTGCCCGCCGCCGCCGGCACACAGTTCCAAGGACGTGAATGCTCGGCGGTTAGCACCGCGAAATCGTAGGCGCGTAACCTTACTCATGAATCCCGTTATTCAGTAAGGCAGTTACCATTCCTACCCCTACTGGGGGGAAAGGGGGTAAGGGCCTTGAAGCAATCGTGCGTGCTGGTTAGTGAACTTGCCAAGCGAGTCGGCCGTACGCCGGAGACCATAAAGCGATGGGCTGACGAGGGTCTTTTGGATTGCGATCGTGACGATCGCAATCGGCGCGTCTTCCACGAAGATCACGTAAATGTTTGTTTGCAATTAGCGCGCCTGAGCGTAACCGCGCAGATCCAGAACCGAAAACTTACCGAGATTGTTGAGGAGCTTCCGGAGCAACTGCTCCTTCTCAAACGCCAAGCCTCTTAGTCGGCGTCCTTATAAGCGCGACCTATGATCTCACGCTCTTGCAGAGCCTTCTGCGGATTCACCTGTCAAAAAAGAGAAGGCCGCTGTTAAGCGGCCTTCTCGGAAATGGACACTGCATCACCGACGCGGCGCAGTACCGTCACTAGATCTCGTCGCATATCATCCAAATACTCCGACACGCCATCAAGATAGGTTTTGCCGGCAGTAATCTTCTTCTTCGCTTCAATGAATCGGTTCGCGATCGCAAACGCGGCTTCGATATCTCCCCGGATTCGCTTGACGTCCAGAACGCCAGCATTTGGCTGCGCCATCAGCGCTTTCCAACGCGCACCTTCCAAGGCTATTCCGAGTGACGTAAAATCCCAACCGTCTTGCCCGGGCAAAACCGGAACTCGAACTAGCAATTTATCATCGCCGTATGGCGTGATGGCCTGCCGAATCAATGTCGGATTCGTAACGACGGATATTCCAAACGCGGCGCCGCGGTTCTTCATCGCCTTGTCGAGTTCCCGAACCAAGCCCGCTGTGGTCTTCTGAGCGTTTTTGTCTTCGATTACAATTCGGAGCCCGTGCGCTTCAGTAGGGTTGATCTCGACCACGAAGTCTCCGACGTTGTTCTTGTCGAGCCCAACTTCAGTACTGGTGCGGCGCAGCAGATCTTTCCGAGGCCGGCACTCACTCGTGAGAAAATCCTCGCTCGCGCTTTCGAAATCGGTACCCTTTCGAGTTGATGTCGCACGCTCGGCCGCGGCTGCCGTTCGGGCCGCCTGCTGTTGTAGAAGCTCGCCGACCTGCTTTGATAAGGCGTCGTATCGCCGCTCGTCATTCTTATCGAGTTCCGAACGTAACGCCGATAACGGGCTCATCGGGTTCGCAAGATCTAGATCTTCTCGAACCTTTGCTGTGACCTTCCGGTAGTCGTCGAGCAGCGCATTACGCAGCTTGCCCATAATTGATGCGGTGTTCGCCGGGTCTAGTCTCTTCTCAAGGTCTTTAGCAAGCTGGTCAAGCAGTTGGCTGACGCCTTTGCTGATCGTCTCGGTCGATTTCTCGACCGACTGTTGCGCGGTCTTAGAGACTTGGTTGAGCAGCATTCGAGTCGATTCCGTCGATGTTTTCACGGTGTCGGCCAACAGGGTTGCTCCGGTCTGGTCGCCGGCGAACGCTAGGGCGCGGGCCCCGAGCTGCAAGCAATTTGTTACGCCCGCGGGTCGCGCATTGGGTTCTAGCTGCTCAACATAGGTCACGACGACGTCGTCGCTGACCCGGAGGGATTCTATCGAGAGGACTCCGTCCTCGATGGTGATGGAGGCGTTCATAATTAAGGAAACCCCTTGACGAACCGCCCCCGCTTGCCTCACGATACCTATGTGTTTCCAAACACAGGCGGGTCGCGCGAGCGGCTCGTCTTTTTTTATGGCCGCTGCCGGCGACCAAAACGGCGTCGGCTAGGGCCGACCACCTGATAGTACCGCCTGCGCAGGCGCGCCTGCAAAGCAAAGCGTAACCTGATATTAGGACAGTCCTTAACCTATTTTTAGGTTAATCTTGTGCCGAAAGCTATATATCTGCTCTGTCAATGTGCTTATGATCCAACGTATAGTCTTCTCGCAGACCGGAATTCCGGTTAGCTAGGGACCGGAAAAAACTTTTCTTACATCCCAAGGATTGAAATGCAATACAACGACCTCCTCGTCTATGAGCCCGGAAACCAATATCCCGCCGCCCCAAGCGAGGTTGCGCCATTCGCAACCATCCCCGCATGGTGGCGCGGTTTCATTTTCAGAGTTCTGAACGCCCGCGAATTTGCGGTGTATATGTTTATCGCCATGCGGACCGATGGCGGCCACGCCGTGGCATATCCACTGGCGAGCGATATTCAAGAAGCAATGGGCCTCTCGAGCGACAGCGCGATTTTCGACTCACTGAGAACGCTAGATGAACTTGGATTCATACGGCGACGCGCGCAGCAGTTGCCTAATAGGTCCAGCCGCCTGCGGCGAAACATCTATCAGCGCGCCGCGCCTGAGTTTACACTACTGCAGCTTCTCAACCGAACCGCGGCAAGCGGTCGACGCGGTGACGCAGGTATAGATGAGTTTCTGCAATTCTGCCGGTGCCCCGCGCCACGGCCCGCTGTCCCGGATGTAGTTAGTGCAATCCCACGCGATGTGGCCGCAGGCCTGAAGCGATTCTTACAAGATTATGACAGCTATGCGTTTGCAAACGACGGCGATAAACGTGAAGCATTGAAGATGGCTTTGGAAGAACAGCTAGCTCGACGCATGCAACAGGGCGGCGAGCGATACCAGAACCGCCAACCCGCGCCGCGCGATCGGCAACGACAAGAGGCGCGCGCACGCGAAACCGCCATCGCGGCCGCTGGCGGCGTCAGCATTTTAGATGATGAGATCCCGTTTTGACGCCGATGGGTGCCTTCGAGCATGAACAACACTAAACCACACGCCGTGGTATGCGAGGGCGGCCACTTATTCACGTGGTTCATGTACCCGGCGTCGATGCAGCAGCCAACGTTTCCACGCGGATGCCCGCGCTGCGGCAAACTATACCTGTCCGCCTGTCCAAATTGTAGCGAACCACTTCCGCCCGAAGAAAATATGGGCGATTGGGTTCCCTATCACAATTACTGCAGCAGTTGTCTCAAACCGTACCCGTGGATAGGGGATCGGCTTGCCCGTGCCAAGCGAATGATCGAAGACGAATCTGACATTCAGGCTTGGGACGTAGCAACCAAGGAGCGAGCCCTCGAACTCGCCGATGACTTGGCAGCCGATAGATTGGAGCCCCAAGCCATAAGCACAACAGCACGATGGATAGAACAACGCGCCCCAAAAGAGGCGGTCGGGTTCGTGTGGGAGATCGTGAAATCACTCGCGACAGACAGCGCGAAGAACTGGCTGCGTTCAAAAGGCATGCCCGTCTAATTGCGTGTAGGCTGGCGACTCCTCGAACTCGCGGCGCACCTCGAGTAGGTGCTCTGCCATTTCATTTAGGCCGAGATTATGGGCGACCTTACTGAACTGATTCAGTGCATTGTGAACCAGCATGCCGAGAAAGTGCCGATGCCCGGCGAACCGATAAGGCATACCCTCAGTTTGAAAGTGAGCGGTGCCCAAGGTATCACCGCCGTACATCGTCATCACCGAAGTGTAGTCCCCGTGAACTGCACCACTCCAAGCGTCGTCAATAGTCTTGACCATCTTCTTCACTCGGTGCGGATCGTCGCCGCCGAACGCGCGCGCTTCGGAGGCCTGAACCTTCTGACGCCGCTGTAAGTTGAACGTGCGTTTCGTCGGGTCAACGCTGTCCGCGAGCATTTCTTCGGTAGTGCGGTTGTCGTCGACGAAATAGCTCTTCATCCATTCGCTCTGAGCCACGGTCGCGTTCTCGATGCCCTTTTCGATGATTTCATCTGCAAACGTGATGTCAGCAAGGAAGTCATCAACGGTGCGGAACAGGACCTCCATCTCGATCACCTGACTAGTTGCCAAAAGGACGGCGCAGGCGCGAAGCGCGCTCGCGATACGGGCACACATCAAAACCTGAAGTATCTGAGGGCTACCTTCGGTAAACCGCCACCGGCGCCGCTTAGTCCCCGCGTCGAGGTAGACTGGCTTCGGAATAGACTGCTCCATCATCTCGACGGACTTTGATAGGGCCTGGATGATGCCGAACAAGATGTCGACAATCTTCGCTTCAGCGATGGGGCTGGTCATAATCACGCATCATAGCACTGTTTCCGTTGGCTAGGGCCGCATTCTCGCTCACTCGAACTTGCGGCCATGCAAATCTCCGAAGAGAGCATCATCGCGCATATCGACGCCCACGCCGCAAATATTGACGATGCAATAGAGCAGCTAAGCCAGGCAAAGCCCACCAGTAAACGCGAGGTCGCTGACCGGCGCTGGCAGGTATATCTTCTCGTTCTCTCAGGTGACGCACTTCGGGGTGTCGCGGCTCTTTTGCGAGCCAAGGAATACCGATGCGCCGTTATCCTTGCTCGGTCTATCTTCGAATATCGAATAAAAGCAGAATATCTCTTGAAAAACCGCAAGGAGGCATATCGCCAGTTCAATCTTCTTCCAAAGAAAATCTACGCCGATCTTGGAAGGCTGCCCGCTCCTAACGTTATGGACCAGGCGCAGTTGGTAAACTTATATCTGGAGTGGCGTCGGACAGCCGGGACACTCGCCGATGAGACCCGGCGCGACATCGGCGCGTTCCAGATGGCCATGGCGATCCTAGAGGACCAGAACACGGATAGCGAGGGCAACGCGTACTCTCCCGAGTTCGTCGACAAGTACGGCATTCCGTCATGGACCGTGCATGCCGACGCCGCCGGCATTGCAGAAGTACTTCCAGGCTTCAAAGACGATCACGACTGGTCAATCCGCAGAGGCGCGATAGCCTTCGAGCATTTTAGCACCGTGGCCCTGGAGGTGCTGCACACCGTCTACGATCATCTCCGGGTTGTTCGGATTGAATTCGATCTCGATTTCGGGCCGTTACAACTCCTCGGCCTTCAGAGTATAGCCATTCGCGAGGTCGTGATGCGAGAATGGCGCGCGATTGACGGGGCGCAAGGTGCACGCCCGTACACAGGGCTCTAGCCGGATTCGGCGGACCGGGGTCTGTCGCCAAGGTGTACGCGGCGACCGATCCGTTGGAGCTACACTCATCGGCCAAGATCCCGGTCATCACGGTTTTCATTACACGGGTTAGGACGAATCCTCGGTGCGCTTTTTGGAGCGATAGGCGGTTTCGCAGCCATAACAGGCGCAAACTTAAACCCGTGGTTGTCATCGTACCAGAACCAGCCTTCGCGATGATAAAAGTCCTTCATCTCCTCAACCCAGGGAAAGAGCTTGAAAGAATCACCTTCATCGTCAGTCACCTGGGCATAAACTACATCCGCGATCTTGAGGGGGCCAACGAGCATTGCCCGTTGTTTTTCGCGGGGGCGCAGCGGATCATCTGGACGCACAAAGACAAAGCGAAGGCCCGTTTCGCTATTGAGTCTGTTCAGCTCAGCCAAAGTATCTTCATGATGCTGTTTCTTCTGATCGAGGCGTTTGGTTTCGGCGACGAACGCGGCGCCTATCGCTTGCGCCGCTGCTCCGAACCTTTTCCAAATCTCTGGCAGGTCGGCTTGCGATACGTCTCCGCCACTACGCTCGGCATCGAACCGTTCAAGCTCAACACGTGCAGCATCACAGGCCTGCGTGATGCGCTTGCGGGCGCTTAAAACACGGTCGTAGTCGGCCTGCAGAAGTCGCGCAAATATCCCTTTAGGGGCGGGCGGCGCGGCCGGCAAAGACAGCACGGCCCTTTTACAAACCTCCAACTTATCGACGAGCCGCTTTCGGCCGTCCTCGACCACTTGACATTGGACTTCCGTAAAACGTTCATAGGCTTCCTTATAAGTCATCGCGCTACTCCCACTCGTTACATGCTGCGGTCACGGTTACGCTGAAGCCGTCCCGACAATTGGTAAATTAGTCTGTGAACAGCCTCTGCAGTTCGCCCAGTTGCGACATTAAATCGTCGACATTTGTCAGTAAATCGTTGTAGGCTTCGGTCATGAGTTCGAGCCGTTTCCTCGTATCGTCTAAGCGCAGAATCAAGTTCTTGGTCTGCGCTTCTAAACGCGCGTTCAAAACTCGCTGCAACTTCAGCAAGGAGTCTTGCAAAGCTTGATCCCGCCTCTCGTAATCTTTTTCCAAACGCTCCAATGCGCTGGCCAATTGCCGTTCTATCTCGGTCATCTGCTAGAGTTTCCGCACTTGGAGGCACCAATAAGGAGCGCCCTTTGCGCATTGGTAAAGGCTGGGCGGCCCTACGACGTTGCTCTTGCGAATCAACAAAAATCGCCCGTTCGGCGCTTCCACTGCCATGTAGCCGCCATGAAGGGCTTTGATGAGCGTCGTGTTCTTGATTCGCCCCCTTTCCGTTATTTGCTCCGAGATTTTGGCTCCTAAAATCCACGTTATCACCGTTAATGCCGTTACAATTGCTAACAGCGCCACGGTCGTATAGCCCAGCGATTTCCAGTATTTTTCGTTCACCTCGAGCTTCAGACGTGAGTTCTTCAGCAAGGCGCGATAGGTCGTGATCGAAACTGGCCCGTGAACCACGTCTTCGATCGTAGCGGCTTCGGTTGTATTTTGCCCGTGCGTTAACGAGCCGGTTGAGCTTTGCTGTAATCTCGATGGCTCGGCCGGGCCGGTCAAATTCTTGCTGGCGTTTTGCAATCTGGCTCGAAAATTGTTCTCGTCGAAATTCTGCATCGAATTGGGGTCCTTTCAGTCTATACTTTTGGCTAGTCTCGGCATCGCGTACGGAAAGATAGTCGACGCCTTCTCTATTGATCTCAAATCCGGCGGCTTTCAAAAACGAGATCACGCCTGCGCGATCTCCAATTTGGCCGCCGTCGATCGCGCGGGAAACGGCGTCCGCGATGAGCGTGCGGGGGTCTTCGCCGAATTTGCGGCCAGCACGGACCTCGGCAGCACGAAACTTCGCGATGTGATGCGGAAGGCGAATCTTGCGCGCGCGCCGCGGATCGTCCGGATCGGCAAAACCATATTCCAAATTGACCTGTGAGCGGAATGCACCGAACAGCTCGCGAGTCTCCTGGCCGGGCGGCGCTATGTTCAAACTCTTGTTCGTCTCTAGCTCGACACGCGGAACCAAAAAATTTAATTCGGCGTGACCAGCGTGCTCGTGCCGCACCCATAAAATCGAGTATTGATCCGGCTTTAAGCCGGCAAACGCAGCACGTTCGAAGCGGTCCATCAGGTCCGATTCCATCTCGGGCGTGACGCGCTCGCCAGGCGCAAAGGAAAGTACACCCGACGTGTAACGGTTTTTGAAACGCAGACTGTCGATAAGACGCGAAACGAGTTCCGGGTCGCCGCGCAAAACGGTTGGCGCCGGCTGACGTTCGATGCCATCGCGTTCCCGCTCCGTAAGGTACTTGATTGCTCCAGCAGCCTTGCCGCGGCCATACTTGGAGAAGCCAACGATCACGTGTCATGCCGCTCGACCAACTCGCGTACGGCTCGCTCGACAGCCGCCAGCTCGACGAGAACCTGGACCGTATCGGCTGCTCCACGGTGAGTATTGACCCAACGTGCGATCATGTTTAGGTTTGCGTTGATGCGATTGAGCATCGCGATACGCTCGCGCTCGGTACGCACGTCGCGGACTGTCAAACGACCAGAGTCGGAGCGAATGAGATCCGCGATCGTCTTATCTGCTGAGCGCGCAATTACAGCCAGACGATCGCGCTCGCTCTCGGAGAGACGAACCTTTAACACGACGTTACGAGGTGCTCGACGCGGCATTTCATTTCCAGGTTGGGGATGCAAGGGGAGGGCATCGGCCAACCCCTGCCAAGGCCCGCTCGGACACGGAAACCGTGGTCCAGCGGGTAACCTTGTTTCTTAGTTCGGGCGCGCTGATACGAAGGAAACATCGGCACTTGTGGGCGGGTACCGCGCCCGTTACGATTTTGGGTCATCCGCGTCCCTGAAGCCCCGAGAGCCAACGGTCCAACGCAGCCTGGGTGACGATTATGGCGCCGTGCGGACCCGTGCGCTTCGCCTCAATTTTTCCTTGCCAAATCAACTCGTATATGTGCGATCTCGAGAGCCCGAGCATGCGGACCAGATCTTGGGGGCGATATGCGAGTCGACGGGTGACTGGCTCCTTCGCGGTTTTAAGCATAACGTGTTACTCCTTGAGTTCTTATTACTTCAGGAATAACAGGAACTCCTGTGAGGTATCTGAAAGTTATGGTGGGTTGGAGGCTCCCATGAACTCCCTAAGGCGTCAGAGACTATACAATGAGTCCCGGCGACTCTACCCGGCTGGCCAGCCGTTGCCACGAACGCTCAATGCTTCAGACCGAAAGGCTTGGGCCCAGCGCTTCGCTCGTGCCCTCGGCGCGATCGGAGCGCCAACCAAAACGGCGAGAGTAGAACGCCTGGTTGAGGGGATCGGGCGGGTGCGCGCCGGCTTGTGCGGCGACCAACCCTACATCGACCCCCCCACTGGACTGCCTGTCGGTAACGGACCAGATTTTGTCGTCCTAAAACACAAGCCATCAGTTTCTGGCATGTATCCGATCCTCAGCGGCCGCAGCGGCTTGAGGCCGTCGACAGCATTTGATTTTGGGGAAGGCTGCTGGGAAGCGGGTGTTCCATGGGCTTCGGGTTTGGTTAGCCTCGCCTGGGCAGAGGACTATGTTCCGCACCTTATCGGCACGATCGGCCGTTCCATCGCAATGGCCGCCGACAATCCGCGGGAGAAAATGAACCTGTCATCCATGTTGCCTGGATTTGCGGCGCTGATTGACAATGGCTTTTGCCGGGCTGATAATGACGCTCGATTGCAATGGAACCCCATTCAGCATCGCGTCATTCGCAATGCGTGGGCTGCGTGGACGTCCTCCAAAGAAGACACTACCGGGATGCCCGGTGCTTTCCGCCTTTATCTCTTGGCTTGTCGACCAAACGCGCGAAACGAAGGGAACGTGAGAGATTACGGGCGTAGCATGATTTACAAATACCTGCAAGAGTCGTACAGTTTATCGCCGCATCGCTCGGAGGATTCGGTATAACGCAATGAAGATCACCGAGGTCAAACGCAAAAAGGGGAATGTTTTCTATGCGGTGGTTTTTCTTGGCCGCGGCGCAACCGGCAAACCGATTCAGCGCCGGGTTTCCGCCACTACGAAACGAGAGCTATTTCGAAAAATTGAAGATCTCAAGAGCAAGGCCCGCAGCGGCCAGGCCATTACCTCCGGGAACAAAACGGTTTCCGACCTGCTAGATGACTGGCTAGCCGCGGCCGAGTGCGAGGTTGCGAATCGTACTTATGCTTCGTACAAAGATATTGCTGATACTTTCATCAGACCAACGCTCGGGAAGACTCGGTTGCGCAATCTGAAGCCAGTTCACGTCAGGAGTGCACTGGAAGCCTGGAAAAAGTGGCCCAGACGCGATGGGCCTCGCAAAAAGAAAAACTCGTCTAAACATGATCGTCCAATGACTCTGTCAGCAACGAGCATTTACTACACCATGATCGTGTTGCGCACGGCGCTCAACTGGGGCGTCAAAATGCACGAGCTTTCTTACAATCCGGTACCCGCCGTCATGCCTCCCCTACCGCGTGAGTACGACGCAAACGTGCTGGAGCCGGAAGAATTCGGGCGATTACTCCAATCCGCCAAGCGCTGGCCAACCGGCGACTACAGTCTGCCGATTCTTTTGGCGGCGGCTGCCGGCTTACGTCGCGGTGAACTCTGTGCGTTGCGGTGGGCGGACGTTGACCTCAAGAAATGCACGATAGAGGTCGCTAACACGCTTGAGGTTCGACGCGGTCGCGCGTCGGATGACACGCAACCGCTAGCATTAAAAGAACCGAAGGGTGGCCGCGGCCGCGACGGCCACGGGCCGCTTGTCGCGATCCCGAGCCTGGTCGCTGAGGCCCTGGCAAAATGGCGCATCGAGCAGGCCAAACGTCTCGGCACGATCTCCCCGACGACGCCGGTGTTCGACGCGGACGGGGACGTAAGACACCCGGACACCTTCGGAAAAGAGATTTGGCGGATTATCCACGCGGCGGACGTGCCCAACGTTCGGTTACACGATCTCCGGCATTCGTTCGGCTCCTGGCTTGCTAACGCCGGAACCTCGAACCGGGTCATACAGAAGCAGCTCCGGCATCGATCGGCCAAGATGACCGAACGTTACACGAAGCATGTCGAGCCTGCCCAACGTGATGCGGCCGAAGCGCTCGACCTCGTTTTGCGCGTCGTGATCGAGGAAACTGACGAGGGAACGTTGACACAGAGTTGACACACCGCACACCCAGCAAAGATAAACCCCGCCAAAATTCTTATTTGACGGGGTTTTGAATGCTCCGGATGTTGGACTCGAACCAACGACCCGCTGATTAACAGTCAGCTGCTCTACCAACTGAGCTAATCCGGAACGGCGGCGCGCACCGCCTTCGGCGCTAACGAAAGCGGCACCCGTTTCCGGGTGCCGCTCGTGCACTAGAGCCGGACTCGGTTAGTTGCCGGGCTTCGCGGCTTGGCGACGGACCAGCAATGGGCGCGTCAACGTCAGCTGGATATTCGCTCCTGGATTGAGCGTGAGGTTGGCTTTCTTATTTTGGCCGATCAGGAATCCGCCCGCGGCTCCGATGAGCCCGCCGATTCCCGTCGCGGCGTGGAAGATAACCTTGCCGATAACGTTGCCGGCGATCAATCCGCCGATCGTCGTCAGCACTGTATGGCCGCCGCTCTTCGACTGCTGCGTCGTTCCCGCGCCGGTTACTTCAGCATTGATCGGATACGAAGATCCGTTTGCCAGCGTAATCGTCGAAAAATTGACTAACAGTTCCGGATTGCGCCCCTGGCCCGCGGGCGTAACCTTCACGACTTCGCCGCTCGCAACGGCATTTTCCAAATCGGTATCGCCTTCGGGATATGGCGGAACGACGCGCGCGGTGAAGCGCTCGCCGACATAGGCGGTGCCCGTGTTGAGCGTGCTTTGCATGGCGAGGTTCACGTTGTCGCCCTTGGCAAGCGTCACCATCGATTGCGCGAACGCGATCGTGGGCGCTGCGAAGACCGTTAGCATCGCGATGGCCGCGAGTTTGCTCGATGAGTTCATGCAGACTCCTTTGCTGGCTGCTGCTTACGGGGTAACGTCAAAGACCCGCGCGGAGTTCAATGCTTGGCGAAATCGGGGACCTTGAGCGTCTGGGCGTTCACGCCCGCGGCGGCCCGCAGCGCTTCGACTTTGTCCAGTTTCTCCCACGGCAGATCCAAATCCGGACGTCCGAAATGGCCGTAAGCGGCCGTCTGCCTGTAAATCGGGCGGCGCAGATCGAGGTGGTCGATAATCGCGGCCGGGCGCAGATCGAAAGTCTTTGCGACGATCTCGGCGATGCGCTGTTCGGGAATCTTGCCGGTGCCGAACGTTTCGACCGAGACGTTCATCGGCCGCGCGACGCCAATCGCATACGCAACCTGCACTTCGCAGCGATCCGCGAGTCCGGCCGCCACGATGTTCTTGGCAACGTGGCGCGCGGCATACGCGCCGGAACGATCGACCTTGGTCGGATCTTTTCCTGAAAATGCGCCGCCGCCGTGGCGAGCCATGCCGCCGTAGGTGTCGGCAATAATTTTGCGGCCGGTCAAACCCGCGTCGCCCTTGGGTCCCCCGATCACAAAGCGGCCGGTCGGATTGACGTAGATACGCGTGTTCTTATCGCGCAGCGAAGACGGAATGACGTGGTTGATCACCTTATCGGTGATTTCGCCCCGGATAGTTTCGAGCGCGATCTCGGGATCGTGCTGCGTCGAAACGACCACCGCCTCGATGCGCACCGGCAAGTCGCCGTCGTACTCGACGGTGACTTGCGATTTTCCGTCGGGACGGAGGTAAGGTATGTCGCCGTTCTTGCGCAGTGCCGTGAGATGGCGCACCAAATTATGCGCGAGCACGATCGGCAGCGGCATCAGCTCTTCGGTGTCGCGGCAGGCATAGCCGAACATCATGCCTTGGTCGCCCGCGCCCAGGCGTTCGTAGCGATCGTCGGGGTGCTCGCCGGCCTTGGCTTCCAATGAATTGTCCACGCCGAGCGCGATGTCGGCCGACTGTTCGTCGATCGAAACGCTGACGCCGCACGTTTCGGCGTCGAACCCGACGGCCGATTTCGTGTAACCGATGTCTTCGATAACCTGGCGCACGATGCGGGGAATATCGATGTAGGTGCTCGTGCTGATCTCGCCCGCGATGTGAATCTGGCCCGTGATCGCAAACGTTTCGCACGCCACGCGCCCGTTCGGATCGTCCTTGAGAATCGCGTCGAGCACGGCATCCGAGATCTGATCCGCAACTTTGTCGGGATGCCCCTCGGTGACCGATTCGCTGGTGAAAAGCCGCCGGTATGCCATCTTACGTGCCCTCGCTCCAGGAAGCGATGTATTTAGCCTGCTTCGGCGTGAGCTTGTCGATGTGAATGTTCATCGACGCCAGCTTCAGCGTCGCAACCTCTTCGTCGATATGCTCGGGAACGTCGTAGACTTTCTTCTCGAGCTGCTTGTGATTCTGCGCGAGGTACGCCGCCGCCATCGCTTGGTTCGCAAACGACATGTCCATAACGGAAGGCGGGTGCCCTTCGCCCGCGGCCAGATTGATCAGCCGGCCGTCGGCCAAGATACAGATGCGCCGGCCGTCCGGCATTTCATACTGCTCGACGAACGTGCGCGGCACGGTCTTGCCGCGGCTGATGCGCTGGATCGCCTCCAGGTTGAGCTCGTCGTTGAAATGTCCGGAGTTGCAGACGATCGCGCCGTCCTTCATCACGTTGAAATGCTGCTCGTCGATCACGTGATAGTTGCCGGTGACCGTGACAAAGATGTCGCCTTCGCGAGCCGCACGTTCCATCGGCATCACGCGGTAGCCGTCCATGACCGCTTCGAGCGCCTTGCGCGGATCGATTTCGGTGATGACGACGTGTGCGCCTAAACCCGCCGCGCGGGAAGCGACGCCGCGGCCGCACCAGCCGTATCCGACGACGACGAGCGTGCGGCCGGCAAGCAGCACGTTGGTCGCGCGGATGATTCCGTC
>Ga0207416_1003379_pt1 | contig 15370 bp, 15 predicted proteins | sample PaiPotPPM11metaG_FD_184107 | JGI IMG/M metagenome (GOLD analysis project Ga0207416, IMG submission 184107) | Iron sulfur acid spring bacterial and archeal communities from Banff, Canada, to study Microbial Dark Matter (Phase II) - Paint Pots PPM... ...
GCGTCGACCAAACGACCCGGGCCACGCTGGGCTCGGGCCAATACCAGACTGTCGACGTCGAGGTCGGTGCGCACAGGCTCGGCGCATTCGCGCCCGGCGATCCGAGCAAGGGAATCTCCCGGGTCGTGGAGTTTAGCAGCGACGAGAACAAGTGTTGGGAGGTTTTTCTGGGCCAAAGCCCCCAGTATTGCAAATGACGGGCCGCGACGGCGGCTCGGTTAATAGCCGTTGCCGTTTCCACCCTCCTGTCCACCGGTGCCACCACCAGGGTGAGGAAAGGCAGAAGACGGAGCCGGCTTCGGTGCCGCCTTCGCCTCCACAACGACGACCTTCACGGTAGTTTTGCCGAACGTATCCGTGTGGACGATCACGGCCGTCCCCGGGGTCTTTGCCATGACATAGCTCGGATGGTTGGGATCCGGCGCGGCCACGCTCGGGTTGGTCGTCGTGAGCTTCTCCTTATCGGGGTAGATGACCAACTCGACCAGCTGGCCAACCTGGGTGGTGACCACCTCCGCACGTTCCACCTTAACGCCGACCGCGACGACGAAGTACTGCTTCCGGACTTCCTTGGTCTTCGGGTTCTTCCATGTGATCGTGACGCCGGTTGCGCCCTGGCCCGTGGCCTTGAAGTCGACTCCCTGGCCGCCGGCGTTCGAGTTCGGCGGATCGACCGTGACGACACCCGGGTTCGACGACTCGGCGCTCACGTCTGTGAACCCATCGGCCGGTGGTGTGAGGGCTTGCCTGCCGTCGGAACCGACCGTGATGTCGGGACCTCCGACGACCGGGATGGCGGGACCGGATTGGGCCTTTTGGGCCTGGGCCGGGATGCCCGCGACGCACACCAAGAGCATCGCGAGTACGGGCCACGACGAGCGCAAGAGCGATTTCATCTGTGACCACCTCCAATTTCCGTTTTTGGCTTTCTACTCGCCCTCCGAATACCCCTGTGCCACTTGCGTTGCAGATTTCTGTACTTGGGGGCCTTTGACTGGGACCCAGGGAGGATCTATAATTGGGCTGCAGTATAGCTACGGCGGTTCAGGCGAGCGGGAATAGCTCAGTGGTAGAGCATCTGCTTCCCAAGCAGAGGGTCGCGGGTTCGAATCCCGTTTCCCGCTCCAGACTTTTCAAATCTTTCCGCACGTTCGCTTCGACGCCCACATAGCGTACTGTAGCCTAACTGTAGCCAATCCCGCCGGTTCGGGATGAGAACCCGTCCGGATAGGCTGGCGACCACGTTCTATATGGATTTCTGGAACTCTCGGCCGAGTCAGGTCGGCTCAGTTTTGGCGCAGATCGGCGTGGATCAGTAGACAAACAGTAGACGACCCACCAGTAAACTGGGGCAACCTCGGTCACTTCTCATCGCGGGCTTCAATGTGCGTTGCTTGAGCAGCGAGATGTGGATACGTCTCCACGAGTTTCTTGGCACGTGCCAAATCCCGATTTGCCTCTTCGAGCCGGCCCAGCCGCCTTAAGTTTATGATGCGAGTCTTCATGGCCATCAGCAGAGTCGCTCTTGGAACCGACCGAGTTTCTTCCTGATCAATGATCTTCGTGAACTCTTCAACCGCCTTCGTCGGTTGGCCCGCTCTGCTCAAAGCGACCCCGTACTGATGTCGCGCTACTGCATCGGCCGGATCATATTCGAGGGCCCTCGCTAGAGCGTCAACCTGACCGTTGCGATCGTGCGCGGTATCTAATGCTCGCGCCTTAATTGAGTAGCAAAGTGCTCCGGTTTTCTGGGTCGCGCGACGGCATGCTTCTGTAGCGTATTCCAGTGCTTCGCCAATGCGCCCAACTGCGAGTTCGTGGCTAGCGCTCATCGCCAGCGCATACGCGCTATTGGGTGCTAGATCCCTGGCCCGACCGAACAACACAGACGCATTTTCGACGTTCCCAGCAGACGGTACAGGCCGTCCTCAATTGCGAACGGCGATGATTCTTGCGCCTGGAGGGCCTGATAGTCAGCTTGAGCCTCGAGTGTATCCAATACTTCTTGAAGCTCAATTTGTGTGGAAATTTTTATAGTCGAATCGATCTTTCGGGCGTAGATCTCACCCCGGCGTAGGCCATAGGATTCGCGTGGATGGTAATCCTTCGCGACAACGGTTGGAATCCGAAGTTTACTTCGTTTGCGCGTGGAGCGGATGTAAATTAGTGCGAATCGCCGACTCGAACCATCGACGTAGACTTCGGGCTGCACGATGTCGACGTCCAGTTCGACGCCGGATGCCTCTCGAATTGCATCTCGCAGCATCTTGCTATCAAGAGGGAGGGGTCGTGGCAGACCGATCGGCTCCCAAGTCTTGTCCGTGACACCAATAACAATGTAACCGCCGCCGATGTTCTTGACCGCGAGCGCATCCTTCGTCAGATCTGCCCGCTGCTTCGGGGAAGTGAGTTGCAGGTTCTCCTTGTAATCAAGTGGCTCGCATTCTCCACGGCATTGCAGCAAGTATCTAAGGGCATCAACGCTCATGTCTCCTTCTGCACTCATCTTCCGGAGAACGCTTAGATTCATATTAGCCCCCAAGATAAGTGCTGCGCACAACATGCCCTACGGAGCGCGGAGAGGATCACCTTCTTCTTGTCGTTCGGCGGATTTGGCGGCACTCCCTTTGGCGAATCGATCTGCAATTCCTGGCGGGCCCGGAGGGGATTGAACCCCCGACCAGAGGCTTAGGAGAACATTGGTCCGGTTGCACGCGGTTTGGCGGAGAGGTAACCGGCCAGCAGACTTGACCGGCGTGTACTCTAGACGGCGGCTAGCACGGCCTTGCGTAACGGACGTGGCAGTTTGATCTGGGCAAAGAATGTGGCCGGGTAGAGGTAATCCTCGCCGGACTCATCGATAACACGAACCTGTCGATGCTTCGCCGCGTCACGATCAGGTAGCGCCTGATAAATCTTCCGACGCTCCAACGATGCCTCGTACCCATCGTTTCGCACACAGAGAAGCAAATTGCGTCGCGTCGAGTTCATATGCTGCTCACTGGAGATAGCGTTTGATCTTGAATTCCCTTTTTCCAATACCGGTCGCCTCGTACCAGTGGATTTCAGCTATACGAATGGTCCCATCCGTCAGTTGCACCTGTGCGATGCCCTTCCGCTTCCGCCAGCGGCCGCGCCCGTATTGCCTCCGAAGGCGCGCAAGCTCACGAATCTTCTTACCAACAGCGAACGTCTCGATCTTGGCAACCCGTCCAATGATCGAAAAGTCCACACGTCAATGATCGCAGAATATGGGTTAGCCGTCAACGGGGCTAAACTTCCGACCCGTGGACAGTCTATAGACGCGACACAGGGATGTGCACGACAAAGCGCCTATAAACCGCAGGAAAAGACGGCAAGTGCTGTAGCCATACAGATGGACGGAGAGGGACAATGGCGGATCTCTGGGGACCCGCGAAATTGCGCCAGACCCTAGCAAATACTCGCCGGCGGACACGAGTGGACGGAGGCGGACCAAGGCCTGAACGGATTCCCAAGCAGAGGGTCGCGGGTTCGAATCCCGTTTCCCGCTCCATCGCTTGCCCTCGATTTAGAAGCCCTGCCGAAACAGGCTCACGCATTTGCCCACCTCCTCCATCCGTGTGAAACAGGAAGCGCTTCTACGAGTGCCGTTTGGCCAGCCATGCTTGGCCAGCCATGCTCGGTGTTCGGCCGCAGCGTCTACGAGTTCTGTTCCGAGGCGACGATTTGATCAGTTGATCAGGCTCGTTTTCTCACGTAGTCCGTTTCGCAAGTGTTGGCTCAGGCTCGCCTTTGGAACAGGCGCGTGCTCAAAGAGCGAGTCCGGCAAACCGGTCTCGCGCTCTCCGCAGACGGAGAGAAAGCGCTCCTCCAGGGGCCCTGGATCAAGCGACAGTGGCACAACGCCCAAGCCAGGGCCGGGATCAAGAGTCCGATTCGCTGGCACAACCTACGTCACCAGTCCGTCAACCTTCTGATCACCGTCGGGAAGCACCCGAAGTACATTGCCGCCCAGGCAGGACACTCGAACGCGGGTTCTCGATGGAGCGCTACGGTCACCTCTTCGATACCGTTAAGATCTCTCCAGCGGACTGGTGGGATGATCTGCTGTAGCCGGGTGGCTACTCACCTTCCATCATTCGCCCTCGATCAATTGCCTCGAGGGATGGCGAACTCTCCGCCCGCTGATCTCCCCCCGCTGACGACCCGGGCCAACGTACACGCGGAAGATCTTTGATCGAACGGGAACCAGGAGACGCTTGAGAAGGGCTACTTGTCCGCGCACAGCGAGCAAGGGAGCCGGAATTGCCTCAAACGAAGCGCACGAACTAACCGCATGCCTGATAGTATCGATCAAATCGGCGCCAATGGGGCGCCACGAAGGGTTCCGGCGGGACCGCCACGCCTCGTATCGGGCAATATCGTCAAGTGCAGTGCGTCGAAATCTGGCTTCCGTCGCCACTCTAGGCGCCGCGCTTGCGGCGCTGATCCAGATAGGCCTTCGCCTGCTCGGGGGTTAGCTCAGGCTCATCGGGCGTATCGTGGAGCGCTCCAAGAACGATCTTGGCCTCCTCGGGATCCGTAACGTTCTCAACCTCGCCCGCGGCGATTTGGCGTTCTAGAACACGACCCACGTCGGCCAACTCCTCGACGGCCGGATCTGGCAAGCTCTCCGCCAACCGGCGCAGTTCATCGCGCGCCGTCGCCATTGTTGCTCCTCCCAGAAGTGTCTTCTAGCTCTCACTGCCTAGTATACTGCTATTGTGGTGACCGTCGCCATACGACTTTGTTAGCCCTCCCCGGCCGCCCACATATTGCCCATGCGCTTCCCATGCTGTTGCTGGTCCTTCTCTTTGGTCCGGCCTTCGTAATCTCGTACATCGTGGCAATGCGCTATAGGCGGCAGATACTGAAGACCTTCCCGTTCCTCAAAGGTTATGTGGCTCAGGCGATCTTCATTCTCTGTATGTACCTCGCGTTCGTCACGTACTTTTCAGCCCTATCGAGGTTGCTTTTGTTCACGCCGTAGAGGAAACGGGACTGGTCCTTGGTCCCGACCCTGCGCCGACGCCCGTAGGTTGTCCATCGGTGACGCCCTGCGCTCCAATGTTAATCCCGGGCGCAGAGCGCGTTCCAGCGTTCATCTAACGACTGGCCCATGGAACCCGAGGCGTCCCCGGTCCGGGCGGAATGCTAGCCCAAGTATTTTCGCAGCGGCTCCCAATACATTTTCTGCCACCCACCGTCGAGGTGCTCCCGTTCGCCCTCGGGGAAGCCTGCGTGGTCAAAGATGAGGCGTGTCGCCGTGCCCTGCCCCGTGAGCTCGAACTTCACGATCGAGTACACCCCGTCGGCCCAGTTGCCGGCGCGCCAGGCCTGGACGATCCGCTGATTGGGCACGAGCTTGACCTGTCGTCCGACGATCATGCCTCCGAAGCACGAGACGCCCCTCCGGCTTCACGGCTGATCTCGGCGGGCGCGCCGCCGGTGAACTCGCTGAACTGCTTGGCGTCCGTGAGCGCGTCGTAGAGGCGCTTCGGGCTGGCCTTGAACACGACTTCTTGATGGCCGTGCTGCTGGCCCTCGGGTTCATCACCCGCCTGGTGGCCGCCCTCCTGGCCGTGGAGATGGCGGTCGTCATCGCCACGCTGGGGTGGCCGCATGGCTTCGTCGGCGGGTTCGCGTTCGAGCTGACGCTTCTGACGATCGCCGTCTCGCTCACCGTCGCCGGCGGCGGCGCGTTCTCGCTCGGCCGCCGCCGCCCCTCCCGCTAGCGCCCCGGCATACCGGTCAGGGCGTAACGCACAGGGAACGCCGCGGGGCGGACCGAACCTCCCCGCATGGATCCCAAGGTGGAACGCCTCTCGCGCCTGGCGACGTCAACGCTCGGCCACTTCCTCGACGACGGGTTCCTCGACATCACGATCCGGCCGGTCTTCCACCCGGTCAAGCTCGCCGGGCGCGCACGGCCGGTGGACGCGCCTGCAGGCGATAATACGATCTATCGCAGAGCCATCGGCGACGCGGCGCGGGGGGACGTGTTGGTGATCCACCGCCGCGGTGACGACCGCCGGGCATCGTTCGGAGGCCTGCTGGGCCGCGCGGCCCGAAACAAAGGCATCGCGGGCGTGGTGCTGGACGGCCCGGTGACAGACCTGGCCGAGCTGTTGGAACTGCGGTTGCCGGTATTCGCGCGCGGGATCTCGGCGCTCACGACCCGGCGCCTCAATCTCGGAGGCACCATCGGCGAGCCCATCACCTGCGGCGGCGTCCGCGTCGAGGTGGGCGACTACGTGCTGGGCGACGAGGACGGCGTGCTCGTGATCCCGGCCGCGCGGATCGAGGCGGTGATCACTGAGGGAGAGGCGGCCGCCCGGCGGGAGGGCGAGACGCGCGAATATTTGTTGAAAGACAAGACGCTGGACGAGATCGACGCGATCCGGAGGAGCCCATGAAGCGGTTCGTCCTCGGCGTCATTCTGTCGGTCACGATCGCCGGCCTCGCGGCCGCATCCTGGGGGGCGGCACCCACCCCCAGGCGCGGAGGCATCCTCATCTACGGACTCTCGACCGAGCCGCCCGATCTCGATCCGCACGTCAACTCGGGCGTGAGCTCGGGGACCGTCAAGACGGCGGTATACGAGGGCCTCGTCCGCTATGGGCACGGTGGGGCGATCGTCCCCGCGCTCGCCGAGCGGTGGGGCCTCGTGGGACAGACGCAGTACGTGTTCCATCTCCGGCCGAACGTGCGATTCCACAACGGCGATCCGCTCACCGCGGACGACGTGAAATTCTCGTTCGACCGCCTGCTCGATCCGAAGACCGGGTCGGCACTGCGAAGCAACCTCAAGCTGATCAAGACCGTCGACGTCATGGACCCGCTGACCGTGAAGGTGACCCTCCTCCAGCCATTCGCGCCTTTTCTCGCCTACCTGGCGGAGCCGTACGGGGCGATCGTCGATCGGAAGGTCGTGCAGAGCGGGGCCAACCTCCGGTCCACGATGATGGGCACCGGCCCGTTCCGGTTCGTGTCGTGGGACCCGGGGCAGCGGCTCCGCATCGTCCGCAACGACGCGTACTGGGATCGCACCCGGCCGTACCTGGACGGGATCACGTTCGTGCCGTTCGCGGATGACCAGACGCGGCTGACGGCGCTCAGGGCCGGCGACATCATGCTCATGGACTTCGTCCCGCAGGAACAGATGAACACGATCGCGCGGGATTCGCAGCTCGCGCTCGATGCCGACGTCGGCATCTTCATGTGCATCATCTTCAACCCGCAGCGCAAGCCGTACGATGATGTCCGGGTTCGCCAGGCGATCGCGTACGCGATCGACCGCGACGCGGTCGTCAAGACGATCTTCGACGGCCGGGGCACCCCGATCACCGGCGACGTCATCCCCAAGGCCTGGTGGGCGCACGACGCCAAGGCCGACGGGACCTACACCTATCAACCGGACAAGGCCCGGACGCTTCTCAGAGAAGCCGGGTATCCGAACGGCCTCAAGATCACGATCCTCGCGCCGATCACGTACAGCCTGCACACGCGCACCGCGCAGGTGCTGCAGGCCCAGCTCGCCAAGGTCGGGATCCAGGCGCAGCTCGACCTGCCCGAGTGGGCGGTCGTGCTCAAGCGGCACAACGAGGGCGACTACGCGATCGAGGTCCGCGGGCTCACGGCGGCGATCAGCGATCCGGACTTCCTGTCGGACTTCTACGCGTCGGACAACACCTACTACGCCAAGCAGGTGGGGTTCAAGGATGACCGCCTCGACACGTGGCTCGCGCAGGCACGCGCCGTCGGGAACCAGACGATCCGGAAGCAGCTATACGCCCGGATCACCGAGCGCGCCCTCGAGCTGGCGCCGTGGGTGTACTTCGCATGGGGCGACCAGGGGGAGGCCGCGCGCGCGTACGTGAAGGGCTACGAGCACTTCCCCGGACCGCTCGGCCGCTACTCGGGCTTCTCGCTCGCCGATACGTGGCTCGCTAAGTAGCCTCACCGCGCACATCCCGTGGGCGCGTACATTCTGCGCCGCCTCGCCGCCGCCGTCCTCCTGACGCTCGCGATCGCCTCCGGTGTGTTCCTGCTCCTCCGCGCCGTCCCGGGGGACGTCGTCCTCGTCATGGTCGGCGAGAACAACGCCTCCCCCGAGAAAGTCGCGGCGATCCGCCACGCGCTCGGGCTCGACCGCCCTCTCGTCGACCAGTACGGGCAGTGGCTGGGGCGCCTCGTGCGCGGTGACTTTGGCACCTCACTGCTCTCAGCACGGCCGATCGGGACGGACCTCGCCGCCCGGGGGACCCGGTCGCTCGAACTCGGTGGCATCGCGCTCCTGCTCGGCGTCGCGCTGGGCATTCCGCTGGGGGCGGCGTCGGCGCAGCGTCCGGGGAGCGTCCTGGACCTCGCGATCGGCGGGGTCACCGTCCTCGGGCTCACGCTCCCGTCGTTCGTCGTGGGCGCCCTCTTCGTGCTCCTGTTCGGGCTTGTCCTCCACTGGTTTCCGGCCACGGGCTACGTCGAGTTTACGAGCGATCCGCTGGGGCATCTCCGCCATCTCGTCCTGCCGGCCGTGACGCTGGCGCTCTCGATCGGGCCTATTCTCACGCGGATGACGCGGGCCGCCATGCTGGACATGATGGGGCAGGACTTCGTCCGGACGGCGCGCGCCAAGGGCCTCGACGAGCGGACCGTCGCCGCGAAGCACGTGCTGCGCAACTCGCTGATCCCGGTCGTAACGGTGATCGGGCTACAGGCGGGCAACCTGATCGGACGGATCGTGCTCGTCGAGTACATCTTCAACTGGCCGGGGGTCTCGAGCCTCCTGCTCTCCGGCGCCTACCAGCGCGACTACCCGGTCGTACAGGCCGTCGTCGTGGTCGTGGCCTTCGCGTTCGTGCTCGTCAATCTGCTCGTCGATCTGACGTACGCCCTGATCGATCCGCGGATCCGCCTGGCATGACGCGGCGCCTGACCCCGCGGCTGGTCGCCGGCGGCGCGGGCGTCCTGCTGCTCGCCGCCGCGGCGGTGCTCGCCCCATGGCTCAGCCCGCACGACCCGCTCGAAATGAGCCCGGCCCTGCTCGCGGCGCCGTCCTGGGCGCACCCGCTCGGGACCGATTCGTTCGGGCGCGACACGCTGGCGCGCCTGCTCTACGGCGCCCGGGTCTCGCTGGGGGTCGCCGTCACCTCGATCCTGGTCGCGTCGGTGAGCGGGACGCTCCTGGGCGTCGCCAGCGCGGCGTACCGCGGTGCGGTCGAGTGGAGCGTCATGCGCGCGATGGACGTGATCCTGGCGTTTCCCCCGATCCTGCTGGCGATCGCCGCCGTGACGTTCCTCGGGCAGGGACCGGGCAAGCTCTCGCTCATCATCGCGATCCTCTACCTTCCCACGTTTGCGCGGCTCGCCTACGGCAGCGCGCTCACCGTCGCTCAGATGGAGTACGTCGAGGCGGCGCGGGCTCTGGGCGCGTCGGTCTGGCACCGGATGCACCGGCACATCCTCCGGAACATCACGGGCCCGATCATCGTCCAGTGCTCGCTGTCGCTGGGATTCGCGATCCTCGTCGAGTCCGGGCTGAGCTTTCTCGGCCTGGGGGTGCTCCCCCCGGCGGCCACGTGGGGGCGGATGGTCAGCGAAAGCCGGAGCTACATGCAGCGCGTGCCGATGCTGCTCGTCTGGCCGTCCCTCGCGATCGCGTTCGCGATCGGGGCGTTCAACACGCTGGGGGACGGCCTCCGGGACGCCCTCGACCCGCGGCTGGCCGGGCGGCTGACCTCACGCCGGAGGCCCGGATCGCGGACGGACCGCGTCAGCGCTGCCATCGTGGTGGGCGCTTTTCCAAGAACGCGCGCATCCCTTCCTGGGCGTCGGGGGCGAACGTGTTCTCGACCATGATCTTCTGGGCGACCTCGTACGCCTGGGGGCGGTCCAGCGCGACCTGCTCGTAGAACCCGCGCTTGCCGATCTCCAGCGTGTACGCGCTCGCGGCGGCGACTTGCCGGGCGAGGGCCAACGTCTCCTCGGCCAGGCGGTCCGCCGGGACGACGCGATTGACCAGGCCCGACTGTTCGGCCGCGCGGGCGCTGATCGGCGTGCCGGTGAGCAGCATCTCCATCGCCTTCCTCGGGCCGACCGCCCGCGCGACGGCGACCCCGGGGGTCGTGCAGAACAGGCCGCTCTTGACCCCGGGCGTCGCGAAGGTGGCGGTATCGGCGGCGACCACGAGATCGCAGGTCGCCACCAGCTGGCAGCCGGCGGCCGTCGCCAGCGCGTGGACCTCGGCGATCACCGGCTTCGGCAGCATCCGGATCGCCTCCATGACCTCCGTGCAGAGGGCAAACAGCGACGTGACATCCTCGGGGGGCTGGCCGACCAGCTCGCGGAAATCGTGCCCGGCACTGAACACCGGCCCCGCCGCGCGGATGATCACCGCGCGCACGGCGGGCTCGGCCGCGATCTGGGTGAGGTGCTGCCGGAGGCTCGCCAGCATCGCCCGGGAGAGCGCGTTGCGCCGCTCCGGATGGTTCAGCGTCAGGATCGCGATGCCGTCGACCGCCTCGTAGAGAACGAGCGCGCTGTCCATTTGACCCCCTCCTCCGCCGGCCCGCGCGTGAGTACTTCCGACCGCCTCGTCCGGTCAGGCGGGCACCGAATGGGCACGATGCGCGCCTCGGAACGCCCGGCCGGGCCGCCAGGGCGTCCCGAGCAGCGGGAGCAGGTAGTAATCCAGTCCGATGTACCCGGCCGTCTTCCAGGCCAGGACGAGCAGGATCGCGATCGCGAACAGCACAGGGTTCGTGCTCGCCGTGCCGGCCATCATGAAGTTCCAGTTCATGAACCCGCCGAAAAAGGCGGTGATCCCCACGAAGATCCCCAGCACGAGCGCGATACCGATCGCCAACTCACCCACGGCCACGACCTTGCCGAACCACGTGTACGCGTGGTTGGCCAGCAGGTACTGGAGGAACTCCCGGTACCAGGGGAAGCTGATCGTCGGTTTGCCAGTTGCCGGGACGGCAACCGCGCGCTCCCAGAACCCTTTGAGTGCCGCGCCCGACTGCATCCACGCGGGGTCGGTCACCTTGTGTGTCGCAGCCTCGATCCACTGGTAGCCGAGCCACACGCGCACCGCAAGCCACACCCACGCCATCCGGGTGTTGCTGAACAGAAACCTGGCCAGGGGCGGATCCTCGATGATGACGCCTCTCTCGATGACCTTTGCCATTGCGCTCACCCCCGGCTCTAGTATAAATGAACATACTGGGAACGCGTGTCGGGCGCGCTTATCCGACCTGTGATGCCATTCGAACGTCAGTTCGGTATGCGGGTTCTCACTGTTGTGGACATCTTCCGGGCCTTGATATACACAGTCCGGTGAGACGGCCTGTGGTAGAATCATATCTACCGTGATGACGGTCCGGGGCTGTTCGGAATGTGGAGGAGGGATGGAGCCGTTCTTCGACTCCCCCTGCGAGGATCCCGTGGCTTGGCTGTGCCAGGCGTGCGAACGCGTCCAGATGGAGACGGACGTCCACACGCTCTCCCCCGAGGCGCAGCGCGACCTCGAGACGCTCACGACGTTCATGAGCGCGGCCCGGCCGGGCAAGACCCCCCAGGTCGCCCGCGCCCGGACGCGGGCCCGCACGATCCTCGAAGGGAGCCGAGAGGTTCCGGTCGACGTCCAGCGCCTGGCCGAGCAGCATGGGTATCCCGTCCGTGAGCGCGCGCTCCCCGCGGGGGAACGGGGGACGATCGCGCGCGACGGCGACCACACGGTGATCGTCATCAATCGGGCCCGGCTCGGCGACGCCGAACGCCGCTGGGTGATCGCGGAGGAGTTGGGCCACGCCATCCTGGAACACAGCACGCTGGTCGCCAGCAGCGCCCGCGGCGCAGCCCCGGCCGTCGCTGAGCCCCGCCGCCGCGCTGAAGAGCGCGAAGCCAAGGCCTTTGCGGCCGAAGTCCTGATGCCCGAGGATAAGGTCCGGGGACGGTTCGCGGAGCTCGCGCCGCGGATCTACCGGACGCTGGGCCTGCGCCAGCGAGAGACGGAGACGGACGAGGTCGTGGTGACGCTCGCCCGGATGTTCGGCGTGACACCCTCAGCCATGCGCGTGCGCCTCGAAGAGCTGGATCTGCTCACGTAGCTTGCTCAGCCCGACCTCTCGCGTCACGCGGCCGCGAGGAGGCACCAAACCCAGGCCTGACCAAGCGCATGCAGGGCGGCCTCCAGCTGGGTGTCTTGCCCACGCTCCATATCTGCGACCGTCAACGTCACCGGCACGTCCGGGGTGATCCCCACACCTTCCACCTGCGTGTTCTTCGGCGTGAGAATCCGCTCGACCGTCACGGACATCCCACCCTCGGGCAGCGCGACCGTGACCGATCCGCCGAGCGCGCCCGCGGTCTTCTCTCCCAGGATCGAACCCCGCTGATAGTCCTTGAACGCCCCCGCCAGGATCTCGGACGCCGAGGCGCTCAGAGCGTCCACGAGAACCACGAGCGGGGTGCGCGGCAGGAGCGGCGCGCCCGAGCTCCGCAGCGTGCTGGGCGCCTGACCGCGCTCGATGATCCGCGCGAGGACCGTGCCCGCCGGCAGGAACACGCCGCCGACGTTCGCGGCCTCGACGATCAGCCCGCCGGGGTTCCCCCGGAGGTCCAAGACAACCGACCGGATCGGCCCTTGGGCAGAAATGGTTTCCAGTGTCTGCCGGAGCATGCGCCCGGCGCCCTGAGAAAACCCAAAGATCTTGACATAGGCGACTCCCGGACGCAGCAGCTGCCCTTCAACCGGGGTGACGCGGATCGGCCCGCGCACGACCGGTACCTGAAGGGTCTGCCCGGCCCGCTGGATCACGAGGTTGACGGTTGAGCCCGCGGGACCGCGGATCAACTGGCTCGCGTTCAGCGTGTCCACGTTCTGGAGGGATTTGCCGTCCACCTGGACGATCTTGTCGAACCGATGGATTCCGGCGCCCTGCGCCGGAGACCCGGGAAAGACGTCCTCGATGAAGATCCAGCCGGCGCCGTTTGCGTCCTTCCGCTGGGTGATGGTCACGCCGATGCCGGTGAACACGGGGTTGCCGAAGAGCTGCCGCCGCTCCTCGGCCAGCTGCGCCGGCGTCAGGAAGTGCGTGTGGCTGTCGTGCAGCGACTCCAGCATGCCTTCGGTGGTGAGGTACGCGAGCTGCGTCTCCGGCATCGCGCCCGTCTGGGCCGCCCGCGAGAACTCCGCGGTGAACTGCGATGCCGCCTCGGTTTCCGGCGTGCCCGGGGCGATGTCCGGCAGCACGTCCGCACCGAGGCGCGTCGCCTTGCGCAGCGTCGCAATCGCGGCATCGAGCAACGGCACGGGCTGCACCGCGTCGACGTACTGCTGCTGGAGCACGCGGATCGCCGCGATCACGAGCGAGCCGTCCGCGGCCGCCGCATGCTGGACCCGCGTGAACGGGGTCAGGAGCAGCCCGACGACCAGTAGCCCGGCGAGCCACGGCCTCAGTGCCTTGCGCGATGGTTTCATCGACTCACGCTCCCGGGAAGGAATTGCGCCAGGGGGTCGCCTCTACTATTCTTCCCCCAAAAACGCCGATACTCGTTCATTATGATCCTTATGATCCTTCATTATGCTCGCTCATTAATACTGTAAGCGACAAATCGCCCGGAAATGTTCCCCCCCGGGATTCCGGGTGTCAGTAGGCCGGCGGAACGAGCGCCGCGTGTACCGTGCGGACGAGCGTGGTGATGTCGAACACCGGGCAGCCGGTCGTGTCGCGGATCGCGGGTGCATACGGCGGCATATTCGTGCACTCGAGCACGATGGCTCCGACCTCAGGGTGGCGCTCGACCAGATCCCGCGCGACCTCGACGTGCTCCCGGCGGGCGGCGTCCACGTCGAGCTCCATCTCGTTGTCCAGGAGGACCGGCGTGAACGCGCGGCCCTTCTCCAGGCCCGCAATCACAATCGGGATCTCCTCGGTGATCCCCACCGCCGCCAAGTGGCGCGGGCCCAGGGACGTGCTGTCCACGGTCATGATTCCGACCGCCCGGTCGGGCCCCAGCATCCGGGCGACGGCCGGCACCAGCATGAGGGCAGAGGTGAACACGGGTACCCGGACCGCCTCGGTCAGCTGCCGCTGGAAGAGCGCCAGGAACCCGCACCCGGTCGTGATCGCCAGCACGCCATTGGCCTCGAGCGCCCGCGCGCCTTCGATAAAGCCGTCCAGGAGGGCCGGATCGCCCTCGCGGACCACCCGGCTCGGAGACGCGTTGCGGACTTTGTGGTACAGGACGGGAAACGGGAACGTCGCGGCATGGCCGATGTCGCCTGGAATGCGGGGGAATACCGTGTCCAGCATCAGGATGCCGATGGGGAATCCATACAGGTTCCGGCCGCCGCGGATACTCATGCTGTGCTCACCGTTTTGCACCAGTATTCGCAGGGCCCGGCGGCATTCCCTGCGATGTGCGCCCGCTCAGCGTCCGCGGGCCAGGGTCACGAGCGCGAGGACGGCGCGTCCGGCGCGATTGCCGCCCGCCTCCGCAGGCGCGTCCCGCACGATGCCAAACCGCGTGAACCACCACGCCGGCCCGGCGCCTGTCTGAACCTCCTCGATGCCGTGGTGGGACCGGCCGGTGCGGAGCGTTGCGTACAGACGCGATTCCTCGCCCCACACCTCGCCGGCCGGCGCCCCGATCGCCGCCGTCCGCGGCAGCCGGGTCCGCGGGGACGCCGCGCGCCACCGGAGCCGCAGCGTCCCGTCTTCCTCCCGCCACAGCAGGGCAAACCCGCGCCATGTCCCAGTCCCGAGCCACTGCCGCACCGTGAGGCGGATCGGCGCGGCAAACCGCATGGCCAGGTCTTGGACCCCGTCCATCGTCAGGTCGGTCCGGGCCGCGATCGGCCGGAAGACGCGCATCGGCAGGAGCAGTTCGGCGGCGCCGATCTCGGCGAGCGCGTCCGCGGCCGCGCCTCCGGCCCCGGGCGGGAGAAACGTGCGCGCCAGCGCCAGCGCGAACGCCCCGTTCCACTGCGGCGTATGCGGCGGAAGATGGGGATCGAGCGGCATCGCGCCCACCCCGCACCGGGCGGCGTAGCGCTCGGGTGGGAACGGCGGACCCGCACCGCCGGAAGCGCGGACCACTTCGCGGGCGCGGCGGACCACCTGCGCCGCCTGCCGGCTGTTCAGGGCCTGCGCGGCGGTTCCGCGGCGTCCGGAGAGATCGCGGCGGGGCGGCGGGGACACCCGCTTCAGTTCGGCCCTCCCGCGCGCCGGCCCTCCCCTCACGCGCCGGGAAGAGAGGCCTGCGGCGCGGAACTGTTCAGATCGGCCCGGCTCGTGGACAGGCGATCGTGCCGCTCGGGTGGGCGGGCCGCGGGTAGGCGGGC
>Ga0207416_1003381_pt1 | contig 15361 bp, 16 predicted proteins | sample PaiPotPPM11metaG_FD_184107 | JGI IMG/M metagenome (GOLD analysis project Ga0207416, IMG submission 184107) | Iron sulfur acid spring bacterial and archeal communities from Banff, Canada, to study Microbial Dark Matter (Phase II) - Paint Pots PPM... ...
ACCGCGTACCGGCTGTAAAAGCTGCTCACCGCGCTTCGCCAGATCATGCGTGATGGCGCTGCCGCGCTCGATCGCTTCCTGGGAGATTTTGCCGCCCTGGGCAACGAGGTTGCCCGTCAACTCTTCGCCGCGGCCCAACATATCACGGCTCCAGGCGGAGCCTCTCCGCTGCACTTCCTGCGCAACTTTCTGCAACTGGCGGCGCTGGCGCGCCTCGTCGCGCAGGGCGCGGCGCAGCGTCTGTGTCTGAGCCTGCAACTGACGCGCCTGCTTCTGTAACTGGCGCGCCTGCTCGGCAGCAAGCTGGCGACTGGTGGTAGTGAATTCATCCAGGCGGCGCTGCAGATCAACCTGCGTGCTTTGCGCCGTCTCCTGTCCCGCCTCAACCAGCTTGCCTCCACGCTCCACCGCCGTCTCACGCAGCGCCGCTGAACGCTGCTGCAGCCAGCCGCCGATAGTCTTCACGACTGGCCCGACAGTGGTCAATGTGAGAAGGGCAATACGCAGCCAGCGCGCGCCCTTCTGTATACCTGTACTCTGCTGTTCCTCTGGTTCCTGACTCATTGTATGCTTCTCCTGTTGCCGGTATAACCGGATAGCCAATCCATATTAAAAATAGGCGCGAAATGCCGCGCCCAAATAATCCGGCGTACCATTTCACCGAGGGAACGCCGTAGGGGCGTGGGCTTGCCCCGCCCAAAAACCTCTCGCCCATGATCATACATCGACATATAACGATTGGGCGGGGCAAGCCCACGCCCCTACGGTACATTGTAACACACGAGACAGTATGTCAGTTTGACTCACTCTATGTCAAGGAAGCAAATAATTTGCCCGATACCCACAAGGGATATCACTACCTGTTGCGGCCTGATACCCACAAGGGATATCGCTACCTGTTGCGGCCTGATACCCACAAGGGATATCACTACCTGTTATTTGTCCTCTGCCTCGGTCTTGACCTCGTTTAAGCGCAAGACCAGGCGACAGAAATGCAGCATGGCCGCGACGGATTCAATGTGAGCCAGCTCGCCTTCCCCCGCTTGCTGCGTGACGGAGGCGCGGCGGTGCAGCGCGCGCAGGACGATCATCACATCCTCTTTGAGCGCCGGATCGATCCGGCCATGCTGCAAGAGGTGGACTAGCTGCGCTACGATGGTATCGACATCGTGCCGCATGGCAGCGAGATCATCCATCCAGCCGTCATCGGCGGACTTTCCCGCGCCGGTACTACCCCAAAAAGCGGCATCCGCGAATTGCACGTCATTACCTCCCTGTCTATAGTACATAGGGAACTGAGCGAAATCATCTTCGCGCGTCCGGGCCGGTAGAAAGCGAGGCATGCCTACTTCCTGCGTAACCCCCAGTTCACGTAGTAATGCGGCCAGTTCTTCTCGCCAGCCTTCCATAGTGTACTCACCTCACATTCATGTAACACCCTGAAAGGTGAACTGATTAACTCTCTGAGGCAAGTGTAGCATAGTGTGTCAACGCCGTGAATAGGGTTTATTACAACGAGCCGCGCCAGCCCAGGCCCCAATCTGTCCACGACACGCCCTTGATATACCAATCCGTGGTGGTGAGACCTTCGGGATATGTGACGGTGCGCTGCACGACGCCCGGCGGCACAGAGAAATCGTGGGGCGCATGGCCCTGCTCGGCCAGCAACATGCCGTCGTGCCAGATGGGGCCAGCGCCGGTCACGCCGATGACATTGACCATCGGCGAGTTGTCGTTGTTGCCGGCCCACACGCCCATCACGTAATTGGTGGTGTAGCCGATGGTCCAGTTGTCCGCGAACTGCTGCGACGTCCCTGTCTTGACGGCTGACGGATAGACCGTGCCGGGGTTGCCTTCATAGCACTGCGTCTGCGTGTTGCTGTACAGGTAGAGGTTGCTGCACGCGCCGAACTCGTAGGTGCGCGCCTTGTTATCGCTCAGTACGTTCGTCATCAGATAGGCTACCTGGGGACTGATGACGCGCTGGCCGGTGGAAACAAAATGATAGACCACATGTCCCTGCGTGTCGAAGACGGTATCGATGGCGTGGGGCGACACGCGCACGCCGCCATTGGCGAAGACACCATAAGCCGAGGTCATATCAAGGAGATGCACTCCCAACGAACCCAGCACCATCGTGTAGTTGGGCGTGCCGTTATAGCTGGTGATGCCCATCTCCTGCGCGGTATGCAAAGAAGCATCAACGCCCGTTTTATAAAGAACCTTCACGGCAGGCACATTAAACGAGTTTTGCAGCGCGGTGCGCACGCTGACGAGACCATGAGATCTGAAATCATAGTTGCTTGGCGAATACGGCGGCAGGCCGCAGCACATGGGAATGCTCACCGGTTCATCCAGCACCGGCATACCGGGACTGAGGCCGTGCTCAAAAGCGGTGGCGTAGACGAAGGGCTTGAAGGCCGATCCAGGCTGGCGATAGCCCTGCGTCGCCACGTCAAACTGACCATACTGCGGATTGTTGGGATCGATATTGCCTAGCAGGACGCGGATCGCGCCGTTGTGGTAATCGATCAGCACCTCGGCGGCATCGGTCAAATGATTCGGGCCGGCAAGGGCGGCGACATTCTCCTGGGCTACCTTGAGAATCTTGTTCTGCAAAGGCAGATCGAGCGTGGTAGAGACGATCAGACCCGAACGCGAGAGATCGGGAATCTTGACGTGCAGGATATTCGCCAGTTCGTTCAGCGCGTAGTTGACAAAGTGCGGCGCGGCAGTGTTATTCACGATGCCGGGGCGCAAGAAGCTCGAACTCTCCGCCTCGCCGATGGCCTCGCGCTCTTGCACGGGCGTGATGTAGCCCTGCAAGCGCAACTGCGTGAGAACGGCTTCCATGCGCAGGAGCGTCGCCTGTGGGTGCAGGAAGGGATTGTAGAGGGTCGGATTCTGCGGAATGCCGGCCAGCATCGACGCTTGCGCGAGATCCAACTGGTCTGCCGCCGTCGCTTTGGGCGTATCCTGCAAGCCAAAATAAACGAACGAGGCGGCTTCAGCCCCGTAGGCCATGTTGCCGTAGTACGTCGTATTCAGATACATATCCATGATCTGCTGCTTGGTATAGTAGCGTGTCGCCTGCGGAGCCAGGATCACCTCTTCGAGCTTGCGAATAATCGTATCTTCGTTGCCCACGATGGTATTTTTGATCAACTGCTGGGTGATGGTGCTGCCTCCGGCCACGACGCGCCCATTCGTGAGATCCGACAGGGCGGCGCGCACAATGCCGGTGACGTCATAGCCGGGATTCGTCCAGAAATTTTGATCTTCGATAGCTATTTCGGCATGAACGAGGTTGGGCGAAATAGCGTTGAAGGGTTCCGATACCTGGAGACCCTGGTCAACAGCCTCGTAGATCTGGCCGCCGTTTGCATCATACATACGCAGGCTATCTTTAGGCAGGATATCAGCCAGCGTCACAATAGAACCCTGGTAACGCTGGTCAACCGCCGCCGAGAGGGCAGCATAGCCAGCGAAAAAACCTCCCGCCGCGACCAGCACCGTGAGGATGGCAAGCGCCAGTGGCAAAAGCGACCAGCGCGTTCCGGCGCGGTCGGTGGCGGCATACTGCTGGTTGGTGCGATGCAGATTTTTATATTTCAGGTGCTGCCGCAAGCGCGCGCCTTTGGGACGGAGCGGATGATGAGGAACATCATAATAGAGGCCGCGGGGGGCGGGAAGCGGTCGTTCATCTAAACGCTGCGCGGCGGCGGCGCGGCTATGGGGCGGCAATTTTGCCGGTACTTTTGGTTGCTCATCAGAATGCATATCGGCCTCCTCTGGTATATCTTTGTATATCCCCACCTCACCAAAAGAACATACGTCATTACAATGCACACAAAGAAACTAGAACAATAGAGAGGCAGTGAGATAATTGCTAGATAGACATATATTACGAGTTAGCGGCGTTTATGGTAACAACGCGGCTATACGCCAACATTTGCCTCCCACTCATATTGTAGCAAAAGCGTAAACATTTTGGATGAGGGCCGGCAGGGCAAACGCGCGTTTGCCCTGCCGGCTCTCATCCAAAATGTTTTGTATCTACTGTTGCATTTTTTTTGTGCGGTGTGCTATAATCCACATGGTATAATGTGAGTGATAACACATGGGATGCAGCGGATGAAAAAGAACGAACCGCCGTCGGTATGGCAATCGCTGGCCCTGGTGGGGCAATTAGGCTTCATAATCGCCATTCCCATTGCTCTAGGATCCATCCTGGGGAATTACCTTGATGGTCTCACCCATAAGAGTACTTTATTTTTATTGCTTGGGCTGCTGCTTGGCCTGGTCACTGGAATTTATGGAGCCTATCGTTTGCTTGCTCCATTTTTGAAAAGATAACCTGGATGGGAGCCAGTATCGAGGCAGGCTCGGCCCATTAGGAGGATGCCGAGTGTCGCTCTGGAAATTAATTCAGATACAAATACAACCGGACACCATATTTACCATTTTCGGTTTTCATGTCACAAATACGCTGCTCTGCACGTGGATTTCGATCATTGTGCTGGTGGTGTTTTTCTTCCTGGGGACGCGCCGCAGTGATATGATCCCGCGGGGAGCGCAAAATTTCGTCGAGTGGGCGGTCGAGTCCCTGCGCAGAATGGTCGAGGGTGTATCGGGGGCGAAAAAGGCAAAGACGTTTTTCCCGCTGGTTGGGACGCTGTTTCTGTTCATCATCGTTTCTAATCTACTGGATGTTTTTCCCACCGTTGACACCATCGGCACAATCGATCAGTCGGGCGTGTTAGCGGCGCAGCACGCTAGTAATTGCGCGCCGGTGCTGGGAATATTCCCAAGTTGCCAGCCTGTCGCAGGTTTCCTGCTCTTCGGCAATCTGTCCAACCAGCTCATTCCCTGGATTCGCCCGGCGACGACCGATCTGAACCTGAACCTGGCGATGGCCGTTGTCGTCGTCATCACCGTCCAGGTCTTCGGCTTCTACACACAGGGCTTCTTCGGGCATGTGAGCCACTATCTCAATGTAAAGCCGATGTTCCAGGCGATTATCCATTTCAATGGCATGGGCATTTTCCAGGGCTTCGTCGAGTTCTTTGTTGGTATCCTGGAAATCGTCGATGAACTGGCGCGCATCATCTCGCTGTCTTTCCGTCTCTTTGGCAACATCTTCGCGGGCAGCGCGGTACTGGCGATCTTCGCCTTCATCCTGCCTTTCGTTTCCGACATCATCTTCATCCCATTTGAGTTGTTTGTGGCTTTTGTACAGGCCCTGGTCTTCGCTCTCCTGACGCTCATCTACCTGGAGATCGCGACGTCCAGCCACGAGCACCAAGAGGAAGAACGCGTTGAGGCGGTTCTGGAGGAAGAAAAGGCGGCCGCGACGGCGCATTGATCAGCAACCATTTCGTTTCTCTCAAGAGTGCTACTCGCAGTTATTTTATGCTGCGATTGCATACATTAAATATCTATCAGGGGCAACATAGCTGTTCCCCTTATAGTCCTTAAAGGAGGATTTTCAACAATGACTGGTACTGTCACCACACTCGCGGTAGCTCTGGCAATTGGTCTGGGCGCTATCGGCCCCGGCATCGGCATCGGTCTCGCCGCCGGACAGGCACTCAGCGCCATCGGGCGCAATCCCGAAGCGGAGCCTTTGATTCGTATCAACATGATCATCGGCCTGGCCTTCGCCGAAGCTATCGCTCTTTACGCGCTGGTTATCGCTTTCCTTCTCTCCGGCAAGCCCTAGTACAACGGCACTCGCGCGAGAAGACGCGCTCGTAGGGGCGGGAGTGGATGTGGAGATGGGTTGCTTGCGGCGCCGCCCAACCGCCTCTTGCCGCAACAAGGGCGGCGCGTCTCTACCACACGCGAGAGCAATTGTATAGTACTTCTCTGATGAAAGGAGGCAAACAGAATGGCGCACATGTTCGTTTTCGCCGATCTGTTAGGCGGCTTTGGTATCAACGCGCTGGCTTTCCTCTCTCAATTGGTCAGCTTTGGCATCGTCTTCCTGATCCTCTGGAAATGGGGTTTCCCGGCCATTACCAGGACGCTCGATAAGCGGCAGCAGGTAATCCGCGAGGGCGTGGAGAATGCCGAACGCGCCCGCCGCGACCTGGCCGACGCCACGGCGCGCGCCGAGCAAGTCTTACTTGAGGCGCGCAAGCAGGGGCAAGAGACGATCGCGCAGGCGGCGAAGGCTGCCGAGGCCGAGGCGAACCGCATTCGCGAAGACGCCCGCGCCCAGATCGAGCAGATGAACAGGCAGCAGATCGAGCGCATCCAGCAAGAGGCCGCGCGCGCGCGCGCTGATATCAGCCGCCTGATCGTCAATCTCTCGATCAACGCTGCCGGCAAAGTCATCGGCAAATCGGTTGACAGCAATGATAATCGCCGCCTGGTGGAAGAGTTCGTCACCGCCAGCGCGAATCAGGCAGGGGAAGAGTAATGCTTAAAGGAGCGATAGCACGCCGCTACGCGGAAGCCATGTTCGACATCGCGCTTAAGCAGCACGCGCTTGATCGCACCCTGGAGGACGTTCAGGCCATTGCCCAGGTGTTCAGCCATCGCACGCTGGCTTATCTGCTCAGCGAGCCGAAGGTTTCCGCGCAGCGCAAAGAGACGACACTGCGCAAGTTCCTGGCGGATAAGGTGCAGCCGATATCGCTCAACCTTGCCTTGTTGTTGGTCGAGCGCGGGCTGGTCGAGGCCATGCCCGGCATTGCTCGCGAGTTCAATCAACTTGTGCTGAACTACAAGAACGAGGCTGTCGCCGAAGTGACGACGGCCACCAGGATTGACGATGCTCAGATGGCTCTGATCAAGCAGGCTTTGGAGCGCAGGACGGGGAAAACCATCCTGGTCAACACCCACGTGCAGCCCGATATCCTGGGCGGCGTGATCGCGCGCGTCGGCGACCAGGTCATCGACGGCAGCGTGCGTTCCCGCCTGGCCTCGCTGCGACAAGAGTTATTAAACACCGCGGCCAGCGGCGATATCGACTTCCTGGCCGAGCCGAGCGAAATATCGTAAACCCGACGGGTTAACCACAGAGGAGGAACAAGATGGCATCTTGGGCTGATGAAATCAGTGCCATCATCGAAAAGAACATTGCCGGGTTTGGCGGCAGGGAGACGGAGGTCGCGAGCGTTGGCACTGTGATCGCAGTGCAGGATGGTATCGCGCGCGTCTACGGCCTGCAAGACGTCCAATACCTGGAACTGGTCGAATTTACGCGCACAGGCATCATGGGTATGGCCTTCAACCTCGAAGAGGAGACGGTCAGTTGCCCCATCCTGGGCGATTATACGCATATTCAAGAAGATGATGAGGTTCGCACCACTGGCCGTGTAGTCTCCGTCCCGGTTGGAGATGCCCTGATCGGGCGCGTCGTCGATCCCCTCGGCGCGCCCATCGATGGCCGTGGCCCCATTGCGACCAGCAAAACCCGCCCGGTGGAGCGTATCGCCCCCGGTGTGATCACCCGTAAGAGCGTGGATACGCCGGTGCAGACCGGTATCAAGTCTATCGACAGCATGATCCCCATCGGGCGCGGCCAGCGCGAGTTGATCATCGGCGACCGTCAGACCGGGAAATCGGCCATCGCCATTGATACGATCATCAATCAGAAGGGCAAGGATCTGATCTGTATCTACGTGGCAATCGGTCAGAAGAACTCGACAGTGGCGCGTACCGTCGAAATCCTGGATCAGCACGGCGCGATGGAATACACCATCGTGGTGGTCGCAGGCGCTTCGGAACCTGCTCCGTTGAAGTACCTTGCTCCCTACGCGGGTTGTACCATCGGAGAAGAGTTCATGGAGAGCGGGCGCGACGCGCTGGTCATTTATGACGATCTGACCAAACATGCCGAGGCGTATCGCAACATCTCGCTGATCATTCGCCGCCCGCCGGGCCGCGAAGCCTATCCGGGCGATGTCTTCTACCTGCACTCGCGTCTCCTGGAGCGCGCCGCGCGTCTGAACGACGATTACGGCGGCGGCTCGCTAACCGCGCTGCCGATCATCGAGACGAAGGCGAACGATATTTCGGCCTACATTCCGACCAATGTCATTTCCATTACTGACGGGCAGATTTTCCTGGAAACCGACCTGTTCAATGCCGGTATTCGCCCGGCCATCAACGTCGGCGTTTCGGTCTCCCGCGTGGGCAGCAGCGCGCAGACGCAGGCCATGAAGCAGGTAGCGAAATCGCTGCGCCTCGATCTGGCGCAGTTCCGCGAACTGGCGGCTTTTTCCCAGTTCTCCTCTGACCTGGACAAGGCGACGAAGGCCCGTATCGATCGCGGCCAGCGCCTGACTGAGATTCTCAAGCAGCCGCAGTACCAGCCCGTGCCGGTGGAGAAGCAGGTGATGTCGATTTACGCCGCTACCAACGGCTACCTGGACGACGTCCCGGTGGACAACATCGGCGCGTGGGAGACAGCATTCCACCGCTACATGGATGCCAATCACCCGGAGATTGGGCAGGAGATCGTCGAACAGTCCGTGGTGAACAAGAAGAAGATGTCCGACGACCTGCTGAAGCGTCTGAACGCCGCCATCGAAGAGTTTAAGCAAACGGCGCAGCCGAGCTAGGAGGCTACGCGATGCCATCAACAAGAGAGGTACGGAGGCGTATCCGCTCAGTCAAGAACACGGCGCAGATCACGAAGGCCATGCAGATGGTGGCGAGCAGTAAAATGCGCCGCTCGCAGGATCGCGTGCAGCAGGCACGCCCTTACGCCGAGCAGATTCGCGCGCTCGTCTCGCGCCTCGCCAACGCGAGCAGCGACGATGTCGGCGAGGGCGTGACCCTGCTCAAGCAGCGTCCGGTGCGCAATATCGGGCTGCTTGTGATCACGCCCGATCGCGGTTTGAGCGGCGCGCTGCCCGGCAATATCAACCGCCGCGCCCTCTCCACCGCTCAGGAGCTGCGGCAGCGGCTGGCAGAACAGGGGCAGCAGCCCGGCATAGAGTTCGTGGCCGTTGGGCGCAAAGGACGCGATTTCGTTGTGCGCAGCCAGCAGCATCTCATCGCCGAGTTCGTCAACTATGGCGACAGGCCGTCGCTGGCTGACGCGCGCGCGATGGCCCAGGTCATGGTGGATGCATTCCTCAAAGGCGAAGTTGATCTCGTGTACCTGGTCTATCCCAGGTTCGTCAACACGGTCACGCAGCAGCCTACTTCCATCCAACTCCTGCCGGTGCAGCCGCCGACCGAGGAACCGGGCGAGAGTAAGAACGTCGAGTACATCTATGAGCCGGATGCCCGCAGCCTCTACGAGGCGCTGCTGCCGCGCTACGTCGATGTGCAGGTCTACCAGGCGCTGCTGGAAACGGTGGCGAGCTTCTATTCGGCGCAGATGGTAGCGATGAAGAATGCGACCGACAACGCCAACGAGCTGGTGCAAGACTTAACGCTTGCCTATAACAAGGCGCGCCAGGCCGCCATCACGACGCAAATCCTGGAGGTCGTGTCCGGCGCGAACGCATTGGAAGGATAATCAAACATATGACAACACAAACAGGCACAAAAGGCAAAGTCGTGCAAGTCCTGGGGGCCGTCGTCGATATCGAGTTTCCCCCAGACCAGGTGCCGGACATTTACGACGCTATTCATACTCGCCCGCATGGCGCTGATCATGATCTCGTCCTCGAAGTCGAGCAGTTGCTCGGCAACAACTGGGTGCGCTGCGTGGCAATGGGATCGACCGATGGCCTCCAGCGCGGCGTTGATGCCTACAACACCGGCGAGTCGATCACGGTACCCGTTGGCGAGCAGACGCTGGGACGCATCTTCAACGTCCTCGGCCAGCCGATAGACAATAAGCCGGACATTCCCGACGCGCCGCGCCTGCCCATTCACCGCGACGCCCCCAATCTGGAAGAGCAGTCCAAAGATGTCGAGGTCTTTGAGACGGGCATCAAGGTGATCGACCTCGTCTGCCCCTTCATGAAGGGCGGCAAGATCGGCGCGTTCGGCGGCGCTGGCGTTGGCAAGACGGTCATTATTCAGGAACTGATCAATAACATCGCCAAAGGACACGGCGGCTATAGCGTCTTTGCCGGCGTGGGCGAGCGCACCCGCGAGGGCAACGACCTGTACCATGAAATGCAAGAAACCGGCGTGATCGACCGCCTGGCAATGGTCTTCGGGCAGATGAACGAGCCGCCCGGCGCGCGCTTGCGCGTGGCGCTCAGCGGGTTGACTATCGCCGAGAACTTCCGCGACCAGGAAGGCAAGGACGTGCTGCTCTTCATTGATAACATCTTCCGTTTCACCCAGGCAGGCGCTGAAGTGTCCGCGCTGCTCGGTCGGATGCCCTCTGCCGTGGGCTACCAGCCGAACCTGGCGGAAGAGATGGGCGAGTTGCAAGAGCGCATCACCTCGACGGTGAAGGGTTCAGTGACATCGATGCAGGCCGTCTACGTGCCCGCCGACGACTACACCGATCCGGCCCCGGCCACGACCTTCGCGCACCTCGACTCGACGATTGTGTTGGAGCGTTCGATCTTCGAGCAGGGTCTCTTCCCGGCCGTCGATCCGCTCGCCTCGACCAGCCGCCTGCTCGATCCGCAGGTAGTGGGCGAAGAACACTACAACGTCGCTCACGGCGTGCAAAGAGTGTTGCAGCGTTACAAGGACTTGCAAGATATCATCTCCATTCTCGGCATCGACGAACTTTCCGACGATGACAAGCTGACGGTGGCGCGCGCCCGTAAGCTGCAGCGCTTCTTCTCGCAGCCCATGACGGTCGCCGAGGTCTTTACCGGGAAACCAGGGAGATACGTGCCAGTGAAGGAAACTATCCGCGGCTTTCAGGAAATTCTGGAAGGCAAGTATGACCACATCCCGGAAAGCTACTTCTACCTGATTGGCCCCATCGACGAAGTAGTCGAGGCATACGAAGCTGAGCAGCAGAAGGGTTAAGCGATGGCGACACGCACTACTCTGCACGTCGAGGTGGTAACTGCCGAGCGCGAGTTGTACAGCGGCGAGGCCAACGAGGTCAACGCACCCGGCTCGGAGGGCCGCATGGGCATCCTGCCGCGGCACGCTGCCCTGCTGACAGCACTCGCGCCGGGCCAGCTCGTGGTCAAGCTGAACGGGGCCGAGGATACGCTCTTCGTCTCCGGGGGCTTCATGGAGGTCTCCAACAACAACGTGACCGTGCTGGCGGACGCGGCGGAATATGGCGAGGAGATCGACGAGACCCGCGCCCAGGAGGCGCGCCGCCGCACCGAGGAACGCCTGGCGCAGACGCAGGATAACGCCGAGCGCGCCGAACTTGAAGCCGCGCTCCAACGGGCGATGGCGCGCCTGCGTGTGGTCGAACTGAGCCGCCGCCGCGGCGGACGCCGCATCCAGATGCCACACTCAGAAGAATAATAGAGAGGGAGATTTTTGAGGGCAAGGCGTACCTTTCCCTCAAAAATCTCCCTTTTACTTTTTCTTGACTCCCAATCCCCGCTCGACACTCGACAGATCATAGACCGCGCCGCGCTGCTCGTAGCCGCCCACAAAGGGATCGTCGGCTAGCAGCATGGGCGTGTCCAGGTCGATGAAGCGGAAGCCGCCCAGTCCGGCCACGAAGTGCGCCGCCGCGCTGATCGCCAGTCGCGACTCCATCATCGCGCCGACCATGAGCTGCGTGTGCGTGGCTCTGCAGAGGGCGGCGATGTCCAGCCCCTCGACAAAGCCGCTTTTCATAAGCTTGATGTTGATCACATTGACCGCGCCCAGGGCGATCAGGCGGGCGGCCTGGGCGGCGCTGGAGACGCTTTCATCGGCGGCGATGGGTATGCTGGTATGCTGCGTGACGAAGCGCAGCCCCTCGTAGTCGTCCTTGTGGACAGGCTGCTCCATCATGAGAGGCCGGATGTCGCGGTTATCGAGGGCTTCCAGGCAAAGCAGAGCCTCGCCGGGCGTGTAGCCCTGGTTGGCATCGAGCGTCAGACCGACGTCGGGCGCGCCCTCGCGGATAGCCTCGACGCGCGCCACATCCTCGCGAATGTCGCCGCCAACTTTGATCTTGAGCGTGGTGATGCCGCGCGCCGCCGCTTCTTTCGCCAGATCATAGCCATGCTCCGGCGTGACCATCGGGATGCTCAGATCGGTCTCCACCGACGAACCGGCCCCGCCGAAGAAGATGTAGAGCGGGATGCCATACGAGCGCGTCAGAGCGTCGAGCAGCGCCATCTCCATGCCCGCGATAGCCGTCATCTGGCTGAAATAGGCGCTGTGCAAGAGCTGCGAGAGGCCGCGCCAGTGGGCCGCGTCCCTGCCGTCGATCAGCTCGGCGCAGCCGCGCGCAGCCGCCAGCGCCGTTGCCTGCGTCTCGCCCGTACTGGGCGTGAACGGGGCGCACTCGCCATAACCCACGCTGCCATCGGCCAGCGTGATGGTGATCAGTACGTTGCTGGCCTCCGCCGTTGTGCCGGTAGAGATGGTGAACGGCTCCAGCATGGGGATATTCAACGGCTCGACGGAAACGGAACGAATAGTGGTGCGTGACATAAAATATTTTCCTAGCGCGTGGTGCGGTTGCGTTGTTTGTCCTGGTAGCGTTCGATGGCGAGTTCGATCAGGCGATCCAGCAATTGCGCGTAAGGCAGGCCGCTCGCCTCCCACAGTTTGGGATACATGCTGATCTCGGTGAAGCCCGGCATAGTATTGACTTCGTTAATATAGACTTCGCCAGTATGCTTCTCCAGGAAGAAATCGACGCGGGCCAGGCCGCTCAGGTCGAGCGCGACAAAGGCGGCGCTGGCTTGACGGCGCACGGCGTCCGCCGCCGCTTGCGGGATATCAGCCGGAATGACGACCTGCGATTTGCCGTCAAGATACTTGGCATTGTAATCGTAAAATTCGTTGCTGGCGATCACTTCGCCGACGACCGAGGCGATGGGTTCGTCGTTGCCCAGCACGGCGCATTCTAGCTCGCGGCAGTCGATGCCGCGCTCGATGACGATCTTGCGGTCATATTCCGCCGCGACGTTGATGGCGTGTTCCAGTTCGCCGCGGTCGTGCGCCTTGTTGACGCCGACGCTCGACCCCAGGTTGGCAGGCTTGACGAAAGTGGGATAACCGAGACGCTGCTCGCTAGCATCCATGATGCTTTCCGGGTCGCGCTCCCATTCGCCGCGTTTGCAGACGAGATATTCGCCGACAGTCAGCCCGACCGAGCGGAAGAGCATCTTCATTTTCTCTTTGTCCATACCCAGCGCCGATCCCAGCACGCCCGCGCCCACGTAAGGCACGTTCGCCATTTCCAGCAAGCCTTGCAGCGCGCCGTCTTCGCCATACGTGCCATGCAGCACGGGCAGAATCACATCCAGCGCGCCGTTGTTGTGCAGTTGCTCGCCGCTCTGCAAGGGAATCAGGCGGCGCAGGCTCGGATCGCCCGTCAGCGTAACGGCGGTCGTCTGCTCGCCCTCCGCATCACTCGACTCCACAGCCTGCCGTTCCGCCGTGATCAGCTTCTGCGGCTCCGTCCCCAGCAGCCAGCGGCCTTCCCTGGTAATGCCAATCGGCACGACCTCGTATTTTTCCGCGTCCAGGCTCTTGATGATCGAATTGGCCGAGGCCAGCGAAACATCGTGTTCCCCCGAACGCCCGCCAAACACGAGGCCAACGCGTATTTTTTCCCTTTTGTCAGGCATGGGTATTGTCCTTACAAGCTACGGCGAAACCAGAAGATCATGCGGCATAACTTGCAGTTCTCCTTCTGCCCTGCTTTTTGCAACACGCTCCTGGACGATGGGATTGTCGTCGATCATGCTGTCGTATTCCATTTGGAGTTCCTCCGTCCTCAATATTGTAGCATACTCAGCATAGTTTCCATTTTTATCCCCCTTGATCCCTTGATCAGTACCATATCGTCTTCCTTGACTTCCTTTTTCAGCAGCGCCGCCGCCTCTTGTTTGGCCGCGTCCATTTGCTGATCGTTCTCCACGTCGGCGGTAAAGTAATGGATGTTTTCGCTGGGCATTCCGGCCTGGATGGCCCCCTCGACATAATAGCGAGCCTCGTCGCCGACGGCTATCAGATAATCGAAAGCGCCAGCCAGCGCCGCGCCGCTCAGGCGATGCTCCTCCGGGGCGTACTGGCCCAACTCCAGGATATCGCCCAGCACGGCCCAACGCTTGCCGCCGGGAGCGATGGGCGAGCCGCGTATAGCGTGCGTGATGGCGATTATCGACTGGCGATTGGCGTTGTAGGTATCATCGATCAGCGTGCTGCCGTTTGGCCCCGGCTTGATCTCGCCGCGCCCCTTCGCCGGAGCGAGCGATTCCAGGGCCAGCGCGATCTCGCCGAGCAACATCTCCGCGGCACAGCCTGCCGCCGCCGCCGCCAGGGCGATCACCACGCCATGTTCGCCCGGCAGGCGCAGTTGCACGCGCGCCTGTTGCCCTTGATAGCTCAGGGTGAAGTGTCGCCCGCGCAGCGTATCACCGCCGATTGCGCTGCCGCGCACCTCAGCTCCCTCGCCTGTTCCATAAAAGAGGACGCGCGCGCGCGTCTTCTCGCTCATGGCGCGCACGCGCGGGTCGTCATAATTGAGGATAGCCACGCCATCCGCAGAGAGTACCTGCACCAGTTCGCTTTTTGCCTCCGCCACCCGCTCCTGCGAGCCGAAGTAGCCCAGGTGCGCCGCTCCCACGTTGGTGATGAGCGACCAGTCCGGCATGGCGATAGTCTCGCAGAGCCAGCGCAGCTCTCCCACCCACTGCGCGCCCATCTCCAGCACGGCATAGCGATGCTGCGCTTCCAGGCGCAGCAGGGTGATGGGATAGCCGACCTCGGTATTGTAGGAGGCATACGTTTTGAGCGTCGGCGCGCGGCGACTCAACACGGCAGCGGCGGCATCTTTGGTGCTGGTTTTGCCGTTGCTGCCGGTGATGCCGATCAACGTGGTGTGCTGCTGGCGGCGCGCGCGCGCGCGCGCCGTGGCATCCAGCGCCCGCACGCTATCCGGCACAACGATCTGCAAGAGATCGGGCGGCACATCGGGCGACGGCTCCATGCACAATACCGCGCCAGCGCCTGCTCTGGCGGCGCTGGCAATGAAGCGATGCCCGTCCGTGTGCGCGCCCCTGATCGCCACGAAGAGGTCGCCCGGCCCAACCATGCGGCTATCATGCTGCGCCTCCGGGAAAACCTGCTCCGGATTTACCGGAGCGGCGCTATGCAGATGAACGGTATCTTGATTGCCTTGTAATAGATCGTTGAGGGTGAACATGCCGTCGTGTCCTCGGTAGGATAATCTTGCTGCGCTGATTATACCATACGAGACGGGCGTGATATACTGGCATAAAACAAGAAGAATCCGTAGGGGCGTGGGCTTGCCCCGCCCTGGCGAGCAACACCAGACCATGTACCG
>Ga0207416_1003382_pt1 | contig 15348 bp, 17 predicted proteins | sample PaiPotPPM11metaG_FD_184107 | JGI IMG/M metagenome (GOLD analysis project Ga0207416, IMG submission 184107) | Iron sulfur acid spring bacterial and archeal communities from Banff, Canada, to study Microbial Dark Matter (Phase II) - Paint Pots PPM... ...
CACCGATACGGCACCCCAGCCGAGCAAGACACCTAGACGCAGGAACCTGGCCATCAATGCCGCGCCGCCGAAGCGGCGAAAGTGGCGGAGGGAGAGGGATTCGAACCCCCGAAGGCTTGCACCTTAGTGGTTTTCAAGACCGCATTTTTCCGTTCGCCAGCGTTCGCCACAGTTCGCCAACGTTCGCCCTGTATATGAGTCCTAGTCCTTTCGTCCGCCAACGTTCGCCAACGTTCGCCATAGTTCGCCGCGGTTGCCGTCACGGTTGCCGTCACCCACGGGCTCGATGACCACCTTTATCTGGATGATCGCGCGACTGGACAAAGTCTTCATCACTTCTTAACGCGGGCCTTGTCGAGGCCGCCCGCCCTCTGGAAAACGACAGCGAAGCCGTATCGTCGAGCGGAACGGGCGCTCGGAAACCCCGACGTCCGACGAGCGTCTGTCGGCGCCTGAGAGCCTGGAAGCTCTCTCAGCTGGTTGGACTGGCAACACTCAGGGCGTCCACGGGGAATCCCGGTAGGTCGATCCGGCGAACAAGAACGAGGATGGAATGGTCCGGCCGCGTACCGCCAGCGATAACGAAGTATTGGTAGTTACTGAAATCGTATGAGCGGCCGACACCCCTGATGTCAATCCGCGATACCACGGTGGCGCTCCGAACCGAGGTGACAACGACAACGACGTGGGCAGGGTCTGTCGGACGGAGTGTAAGGGCGATAAAGCGTCCGGAAATCCCCGCATAGCCGTCTCCAAAGTACGGAGGAGCGGATCCGGCGCCGTAGCCGCTGAGGAGGAACGGCCGGGTTGCAGCTCCTGAGACGTCGTCGCGACATTCGACGCCGGCCTGAACCGACTCGCACACCGCCCCGTCGGCGACGTAGAACCTTTCAAACTGGCCTCCAACCTCACTCCAGCGCGGACGACCGGTGTCAGCATCGAGTGCCAGCACGAGCTCGCCGTCGAGTTCCGGGCCGAGCTCGGAGGGCGAACGGTAAGGATGCGGCAGGGTGGCAGCATAGGAGGTCGCGGATGGGAAGATTCCGCCGGCAACGATCACAACACTTCCGAGCTGAGCCGTGCCGACGACCCGAAGGCTTGCTCCGTTGCCCTGCGACGTGATGGGACCGGACCACTGCCAGGCCACTTGCCCGGTATTGGCGGCAATCCGTTCCACCATCTGTCGAGGTTGGCACTCGAATGATGCAACCAGTTGGGTCCCATCAGCGGACAACGCAATGGGCGACTCTAACGAGAGTCCCGCCAGCGACCGGCACGCGCCTGGTCGGGGTTGGCTCCAGAGCACACGTCCCGTACGGGCGTCACGCGCCGTAAGCGTGCCGTCAGGCCCTCCCATAATCAGCGCTCCCCCCGCCTCGACGATTGCCGGGCCCTGAAAGTTGCCGGGTACCGCTGTTGACCAGAGCTGTTTGCCGGTTGCAAGGTCGAGCACGGCCGCCTCCGCCACGACGCTGGGCGCTGACGGACTTGGGATGCAGTGGCCGCTTTCGACCACCAGCACACGGCTGCCAGCGATCAGAGCCAACACGAACGGTTCTTTCGCCTGGACGGTGGTTGCCCAAACCGGGGCGCCGGCGCTCACCGATAGCGCGCGCACGGTTTGCGTGTGACCGTCGTCGAGTCCGACCACGATGTCGCCCGCAATGAAGAGTTCACCCCATGGTGCTCCCTGCCACAGCGCGCGCACCCGTGCTCCCTCCGCGCTCAGCGCCGGTGTTTCGCTCGGGGCCGATGGCTGTGGGGAGGGCGGAGTGTACTTGTTCTCGCACGCCCCGGCCGACGTGACGTGTTCAGCCGACGCGCCACAGGCCGTCATGACCAGCAGAACGAGTCCAGGTAGCACAAGCGCGATCGCGCGTCCACGGGGCAGGGAACTCCGCTCCATCAGATATATAAGACGGCAACGGAGCGATTTAGTTTCAAGCGAGGCTAAGGCCTCGCCCGCGCTACGAAATCCGCCATCCGCCTGAGCGACCCACCTGAGCATTTTGAAACCGTGGATCGGTTAATTTCTCTTCGCCTGAACTGCCCTGGGTTTGGTGGAGGCTCAGGGGTGTCCTGACTTCGAGGGAGAGGGATTCGAACCCCCGAAGGCTTGCACCCTAGTGGTTTTCAACCGTATTTTTCAGTTCGCCAACGTTCGCCCTGTATATGAGTCGTAGTCCGTTCGCCCGCCGACGTTCGAGGAAGTTCGCCATAGTTCGCCGCGGTTGCCGTCACGGGCTCGATGTCGGCCTTCATCTGTACGGACGGGCGCCCTGGCAGACGCTGCTGCCAACCTCCTTTTAGTAGCCGGGCTCTCCGCTCGATTTTCCTGCCGGAGTTCCTCTCGATGAACGGCGTGATGGCCGGAATGGCTGCGGTGATGGTGACCTGGATGATGCGGGATCGGGCGGCCCTGGAGCCCACCTCGGCTCACTTCTGGTTCGTGATGTCGATCGCGCTCTCGGTCGGATTTGTGGTCGCGTACCCGATCAACTGGTGGCTGGTTGATCGCGGGCTGAAGCATGGGATGATGATGGTGCGGCCGGAGGGCGGGCCATGCCACTGGCGGCCGGGCTTGTGACCGCAGGCGCGGCCCTGGGCGACGGTCACCGGCAGATGACGAAGAACGCCGGCGCGGGCCAGAAGGGGCAGGAGATGAAGCCGGACGCTTCACCCGGCGACCTGGTTCGCATGATGCGCAGCCGGTAGCGAGATGATGAAGGTGCAGCCGTTCCCGGACTCGCTGCGCACGGCGATCGAGCCTCCGAGGTGACCCACGAGGGCCTGACAAATCGAAAGGCCCAGCCCGACACCAGTGGATCGAGGAGAGCGCATCTTATCCCGCCGGTAGAAGCGCTGGAAGATCAACGCTTGTTCTTCCGTAGGGATTCCGACGCCCTGGTCCACCACATCGATGGCAACGCGCTGCCCATCCGTGTGCGCCCGCAGCTGGATCGGCGTGTCGTCGGGACTGTACTTGGCGGCGTTATCAATCAGATTCAGAAACACACGATGGAGGGCATCGCTGTCGCTCACGACACGAAGCTTCCCGCTGACTTCCACCGTGATCGTCCGGTCATGCGCGAGTTGGCCGGCGCGGGCAACTTCATGCAGCACAGGTTCGACCTCGATCGGGGTGAGGACCAGGTCGCTCCCGTGCTCGAGTCGGGTCAGGGTGAGCAGGTCTTGTACCAGGCGGGACATGCGGACCACCGTCTGGTGCATATCCGATAGCGCGGTGGCCAGGTCCCCTGTGTCGGTGAATGCGCCTCGACGGAGCAGGTCCAGGTTGCCCCGAAGTGCGGTCAGCGGGGTCCGCAGCTCATGGGAGGCGTCCGCAAGAAAGCGCCGCATGGCATCCTCCGATTCCTGCTGTCGCACGATCTCGCGTTGCAGCCGATCAACCATGTGATCGAACGCCGTTCCCAGCGTGGCGAGCTCATCGGTGCCGGTCACGCTGGCCCGCCGGTTCAGGTCTCCGGCTGCCACCGCTCCGGCCGCCTCCGAAACCCGTTCCAGACGCCGGAGTACGCGGGTGGTGAACAGGGCCGTGACGGTGCCCGCGAGGAGGAGGCTCAGGAACGCGGCAACACAGAAGATGATGAGGTCGCCAAGCAGGGTGGAGTCGAGCGGAGCGAGCGAGCCTTCCAGAACCAGGAACCCCACCGGCGATCCTTTCGGTCCGACGGACACGGCGACGCCAAGGACGTCTCCCGTCGAACTTCCCATCACCTGGTATGGAGCGGGGGCGCGCTGTCCGGCCTTCCCGGCTAGCAGGGCGAGGTCGGGGACGGCCCATGCTGCTGCCCGTGGCCCTGGCGGGCTAAGAGCGAGTCGGTTCAGGCTGGTGTCGTAGAGCGCGGCGCGAACGGCCGGGGAGGAGGCCGACCGAACCAGGCCGTCCGGATTGTCGAGGGCCGCGCCGGGGGGGCCGGAGCTCTGGAGCGCGTAGCGCGCCTCCGTTCGAAGCGAGCCTGCCAGTTCGCCACGGAGGAAGGATTGCAGTGCGATGTACTGAAAGACACCGACCACGGCGAGCGCCGCCACGAGGATGCCGAGATAGGTCAGGATCATCCGCCAGCGAAGCCCTGCCCGGGATAGTCTGCGGAGGAGGCGCGCGGCCGTCATACCACCAACCGGTACCCCATGCCCCGAACCGTCTCAATCAGTTGCCGGCCCTGGTCGCCGAGCTTGGAGCGCAGGTATCCGACGTAGACCTCGACATTGTTGTCGCTGCCGTAGAAATTCAAACCCCAGACGCGGTCCAGGATGACCTGGCGGCTGAGCACATGGCGGGGGTGCTGCATGAGGAGCTTCAGCAGGTCGAATTCACGGGCCGTCAAGTCCAGTTGACGACCTTCGAACGTAACCTTGTGCAGGTGCGAATCCAGGGTCAACGGACCCGACACCAGGACCTCGGCAAGTGTCGGCTTCAGGCGCCGCAGGAGGGCCCGAATCCGAGAGAGCAACTCGTCGAAGTCGAAGGGCTTGACCAGGTAATCGTCCGCTCCCAGGTCGAGACCGTGGATCCGGTCCTGCACCTCGTCCTTGGCCGTCAGCATGAGGATGCCCATCTGCGGATTGCCGCGTAGTCGCCGGCAGAGCTGGTAGCCGTCCATGCCCGGCATCATCAGGTCGAGGATCACGACGTCCGGATGAAAGCGGGCGGCGATTTCGAGGGCCTCTCCGCCATCGTGCGCCTCGGCAATCTCGAAACCCTCGTAGCGCAGACCCGTCCGCAGGAAGTTGACGATGGTGGGCTCATCGTCCACGATCAGCACCCTGGTGGCTTCGTTGCGGAGCCCTCCCCGCAGACGCTCCGCGCCCGTCATCTCATCAATACGCTGATCCCCGCGGTTGAAGCGAAGGCCAGCGCTTCCTGAGGATTTCCTGAGAGCGGTTCAACAGTTTCTCAACTCCCGCAGCCATCGGTCTCAGGCGGGGCCTCCACTCTTAGGCCATTCCCGACACTGGAGGCTTCACAAAATGATCGTTCTAGACATTCTCCGATTTCTGCCATCGTTCCGGTTGCAGCTAGCCACCCTCAGCATCATGCTGATGGGCCTCCTCGCCGCCTGCAGCGGGCCGAGCGCCGCGAGCACGTCGAAACCCGCATCGGCCCTCGCGAGCGGATCAGTCGGCACCAGCCCATCTAGATCCAGTCCGGCGGCAGCCGGTAGTGCCGCTGCTGGCGGATCCACGGCCAGGGGCATCGTGAGCTGGATTCACATCGGCGATCTTCACATCCAGACCGCGGATATGCAGAACTACAAGGACTTTCAGACCATCCTCGGCCTCCTGAACCAGGTCTATGCCGGCGGCTCAGACTTCGCCCTGTTGCCCGGCGACAACGCCAACGAAGGATCCGACGCCGAATTCCAGCTGATCGGCCAGGCGATCAAGGCAGCAAACCTCAAGATGCCGCTCTATGCCGTCCAGGGCGACCACGACAACAAAAGCTCCAACCAGTCGTTCCAGCAGTACCTCTATCCGAAGACGTACTACAGCCAGGACATCGGCGGCTACCACTTCGCCTTCGTCAACGCGATGGCCCAGTCGGGCGATACCTCGCTTACGGCGGGATCCGCCGAGATGACCTGGCTCCAGCAGGACCTATCGGCAGCGAACTCCGCCGGCAAGAAGTCAGTCCTCGTCTTGCATCCTTTCTTCTTCAACAACCTCGCCGATCTCGCCGATGTCCAGAAGTTGGTTCAGCAGGACAACGTGATCCTGGTCGACGCCGGCCACACGCACACGAACCAGCTGGCGAATGACGGGCAGACCGACTACGCCGCCTGTCGGTCGACCGGTCAGGCCACCGAGGGACCGGTCGGCGTTTGTGTCGAAACGCTCGACGCCGGCATCTTTAGCTGGAAGTTCGAGCCGCTCGGCCAGTTCCCGTTTGTCGAGATCACCTCACCTGGCGACGAGCCCTTGATCAACAGTGCGGCCGGCCTGGCCCACGGAACCGTGCAGGTACATGCCCGCGCCTTCGACACCTCCCCGATCGCTTCGGCGACCTACCAGATTGATGAAGGCGCGCAGGTGGCGATGGCGGCTTCGAGTCGGGACCTGTGGACGGCGGCGTGGGATTCCACGCAGGTTTCCGACGGCGCGCACAAGCTGACGGTGACCGTCCGCGACCAGGCGGGGAAGACGGCGACCGACGTGATCACGACCGAGGTCAAACAGTCCGGAACCTACACTGCTCCCGCGAGCAAGGTCTTCGGTCCGGGAGCCAACGTCATCTCATCCGCCAGCAACGCGCTCCTGGCGGCTAAGGGCCTGGTTACCGCCGGGTCGGCCGGGAGCGGGGCGGGGCCGGGTGGCGGCAGCAAGGGACCCAAGGGTGGCCCGGGCGGGCCGCACGGCACCGCCACCGTGGCCAGCATCAGTGGCAACCGGGTCACCCTGAAACTGGCGAACGGCACCACGACCACCGTCACGCTCGGAAGCGGCGTCCAACTCCTCAAGCAAGTGCCGGCCAGCAGCAGTGACCTTTCGGCCGGCGTGACGGTGCAGCTCGTTGGCGCCCCGGGTCAGACCACGCCCTCGGAACTCGTCATCATGAGCACCGGCTCGGCGACCAGGTCTGCGTCGGCACCGACGTCCGCACGGAGCGCGGAAGCATTGGGTGGGCTGGTGCTGGTGCTCCTCCTCGGGGCGGCTGTCCTCGCCGCGCTCCGGTTCCTCCCCCGCCGCCGACCCTTCTGACCGACGCGCTTACCGACTTCTCAGGATTCACGGACTCTTCTCTCAACCCGCGGCCCTAGCGTGACACCCACGGACACAAATCTCGGGAGGTGCTTGAGAAATGAACACGACCACCATGATCAAAGGGCGAATCCTCTTCATCGAAGATAGCGCGGCCCTCGCGGAGTTATACAGCTCGGAATGCCGGCGGCAAGGGTACCAGGTGCTTGTCGCGGGCGACGGACGGATGGGACTAAGGCTGGTGGCTGAAGTCCCGCCCGACCTCATCCTCCTCGACCTCCGCCTTCCCGGCATGGACGGGTTCAGCGTCCTCGAGACGTTGCGCACGACCGCGTCAACCAGCGACATCCCGGTGGTCATCTTCTCGAACGAGACCGGGCCCGAGGCAATCGAACGCGCGCGGGCGCTTGGCGCCATCGATTACCTGGTGAAGAGCGAGACGGTGCCCTCGGTGCTCCTCGGAGCACTCGGTCGCTGGCTGAGGACACCAGCAACCGCGAGAAGCGCCTCGCAAAGAGCGTTCTGGCGGAGGGAGAGGGATTCGAACCCCCGAAGGCTTGCACCTTAGCGGTTTTCAAGCCCGCCCCCTGACTGTTCGCTACCGTTCGCGGACGTTCGCCATCGTCCGCTGCGTATTTCACGTTACCACGTATCGTCCGCCAGCGTTCACCAACGTTCGCCATAGTTCGCCGCGGTTGCCGTCACGGTTGCCGTCACGGTTGCCGTCAAGCACCGTTAGCTGATCTTCCAAGTGTTGGCCACATTCAGTTCCGGTCAGAGGAAGGAGGACACGGAGCGTCTTCATCAACACTCGCGGAATTTTTTGCTTGTCGTAGGATTGCTCTTCACAGGGGACGAACGCTCCATGTTCCCGAGCCGCGGCCCAGGGCGGCGCTCGCCAGCCGCACGGGACCACATCTTCGTGGCATTCTGCACCCATGTCACCGCGAAGGACCCCATCGAGGGAATCGGGGTCTTCGCACCTCAGCAAGCGCAGGCTGGCCGCCATGATCGAGGAGGCGACAGTCGACTGCTATAACGAGTCGGAGCAGGTCACGGGGTGGTTCACGATGATCGAGGACAACCTGGAAGTTCCGTTTGAGACGACGGTTCTGGGCGTTCAGGTCATGGTCGAGCGGATCGACCTCGACCGGAGCGAGCAGATTGTCGCGATCTGCAGGCGGGGCCCAGAACGCCAATCCCTGCCTATCCTCGGCATCGCGCTGCCCACTCCCCCTCCCTGTGGGGCGGAGTGGATCGAGGCATATAGGCGGTGGCTCAGCCAGGGATGAGCACCCGCGCAAAAAGGCAGCCTTCACAGAACATGCTGGATTGGATCGAGGCGCGCAAGCGGTTTCACCTATCGCACGCCCAGGTGCAAATGGCTCGCGAGCTGGGAATGAATCCAAAGAAACTGGGCAAGCTGGACAACCACAAGCAGGAGCCCTGGAAGGCGCCGCTTCCAGAATTCATTGAACATCTCTATCTGAAGCGGTTCGGAACGGAGCGACCGGAGGTCGTTGTCTCGATCGAAAAGCGTGCGAGGTTGGCTGAGGCGAAGAAGGCCGCACGCAAGGAGTCGCGGCGCGCCGGGCAAAGCGGGATTTCCTCCGGAGGAGCGGCTTGAGCGAGTACCAGTACTACGAATTCCAAGCCGTCGATCGACCCCTGACGGCGAAGGCGATGGCGGAGCTGCGCACGTTCTCGACACGGGCCCGCATTACGCCGACGACCTTCGTCAACGACTACTCGTGGGGCAACTTCAAGGGCGACGAGGACACCTGGATGGAGAAGTACTTCGACGCATTCCTCTACATCGCTAACTGGGGCACGCGCGTCCTGAAACTTGCCCTACCGACCAACGCCCTCGATGCGAAGACCGCCCGCCGCTTCTGCGCTGGCGAGCAGGCGTCAGTACGTGACTGCAGCGGGAAGGTGATCCTCACCTTCATGACCGAGGACGATGAAGGCGGCGATTGGATCAACGGTGAAGGGTGGCTTTCGTCCTTTGTCTCCGTGCGTGCGGAGCTGGCCCGCGGGGATCTCCGCGCCCTCTACCTCGCGTGGCTCCTCTGCGCCCAGCACGGCGAGGTCGATGACAGGGAGCTCGAGCCTCCGATCCCCCGCGGTCTCGCGCAGCTTGATGCCGCCCTGGAGGGACTCATCGAGTTCCTGCGAATCGACAAGGACCTCGTTGCTGCCGCGGCGACGGCAAGTGGTCCGCTCGTCGACGCCGAGGCGGAGGCAGACGAGATCCAGCGATGGCTGGCAACACTGCCGAGCGCAGCCAAGGATGACGTTCTCGCAAGACTGATGGCGCGTAAGACGTCCCTCGGATCCGAACTTGTCCAGCGCATGAGGCGGGAAGCTGGAGGCGATGACGGCGCGGGCAGAGGGGCGGCCAAGCGGCGAACGGCGGGCGAGCTGCTGCGCGACGCCCAGGACCTCGCCGCGGAACGGCGGCGCGCCGAAGCCGAGACGGCGGCCAGGGAGAAGGCGCGACGCGAGCGGGCAGCCGCGGTGGCGAGGGTCAGGCACCTCAACCTGCTATCGGGCAGGGAGCCCACCCTGTGGAGCCAGGTGAGTGACCTGATTGCCAGCCGGCAACCCAAGTCCTACGACGAAGCCGTGCAGCTCCTGGTGGATCTGAGAGACCTTAGCCGGCGCAACGATGGGACTGATTTCTCTGACCGGCTCGAAGCACTGCGGGCTGAGCAGGCGCGGAAGCCCTCCCTGATCCACCGGTTGGAAAGCGCCGGACTATGACCAAGGCCGCGGCCAAGGCCCACAAGTGGGAGTTCCAGGCTCGTTTCCGGCGCCGCGCGTTCGGCTGGAGGTCGCAGCCCGCAATTCAACGCATCAAGCAGGCGGTCAGCGAGATCAAGAAGGTCGCGCGCAACGATGAGGCACTCGCGGCGGCCGGCGCCGTGGTGCTGCTCGAGCGGATCTCGCCAGCGCTCGAACAGGTCGACAGCTCGTCGGGTGCGATCGGAGGGGCCGTCAACTACGCGATCGCCGAGCTCGTTCCCATCGTCGCCGGCGCTCCAATCGATCCCCAGACCCGAGAGCTGTGGCTCCAGCGCCTTTGGACAGCGCACGAGGCAGATGAGGTGCCCTATATCGAGCTGCTCGCCGACCACTGGGGCGAACTCTGCGCCTCGAAGGAGGTCGCCTCAGCCTGGGCGGACCGCCTGGTCGACGCCACCCGCTTGGCGCTCAGCCCCGAGAGGAGCGTGCACGGTTTCTTCCACGGCACCTCTGCCTGCCTCAGCGCGCTCTTCCGCGCCGAGCGCTATGAAGAGATCATCGACCTCCTCCAGGTCGACGCCATCTGGCCTTACAAGCGCTGGGCGGTGATGGCGCTCGCCGCCATCGGCAAGAAGTCCGAGGCCATCCATTACGCCGAGTCGTGCCGCGGACGGTGGACGCAGGACAGCGAAGTCGATGCCATGTGCGAGGAGATCCTGCTGTCATCGGGCTTGGTCGACGAGGCGTACCAACGATACGCATTACCCGCGAACCAAGGTGGCACCAATCTCGCGACCTTCAGGGCCGTGGCCAAGAAATACCCGCACAAGTCCGCGCGGGACGTCCTCGAAGACCTCGTCACTACCACTCCGGGAGAAGAGGGCAAATGGTTCGCTGCCGCCAAGGAGGCAGGTCTCTATGAGGAGGCGCTCGCCCTCGCGACGCTCACACCCTGCGACCCGAAGACGCTCACACGCGCGGCGGGCGATCTGGTAGACGAGCAGCCGGACTTTGCACTCGGTGCCGGGATGCTCGCACTCCATTGGCTCGTCAAGGGATACGGCTACGAGATCACGGGCATCGACGTCTGGGCCGCCTATTCGAGCACGATGGCGGCGGCGGTGAAGAAGGGAAACGTGGCTCAGGTTCGGAAGCGCCTGAAGGAGATCATCGCAGGCGAGGGTACGGGGGGTGTCGTCGCGAAGATCCTGAACGCGGCGCTCGGGCAATGATCGAGCGCGCCTATATCCACGTGGCGGGCCCCCAGGGCAGCGGCAAGACGACCTTCATCGAGGCTGTCTTGGACGGGAACGATGAAGCGATCCTGACGGCGCGCTGCGTCCGCAACGATGCACTCCGACGCGCTCGCGAGGCGGCGCCCAAAGGCCATCCGGAGCTCCGTCGCTACCGGCGGGCAGGAGCGAGCGGCGCCGCCCTTTTCGCCTTTCCAAAGCGTGATATCGGCTCTGACGCCTTCTTCATGACGGACCTCATGTCGGACTACTCCGAGGGCGTCATTGTCGAAGGCGACAATCCACTCGCGTTCATTGATCTGGAGGTGTTCATCGCACCGCCACCGCAGGCGGGAGAGCAGCTCTTCATCCGGCGCACTCGGGACCGTGCCGCTGAGGATCGCGCAAAAGTCGATGCCTGGGAGCGGCTGCTTGGCGAACCCGATGGCGCTGCCAGGTGGCTGAGCCAGCAGGTGGGAGGCGCGCTGGCCAAGTTCGCCCGGACGAAGCCGGAGCTGTTCGAAAACGCGCGCACCACGATGCTCGCCGGCCTCACCCAAGTCCGGAAGGCCCCACCGGCTCGGCCTACCGCGTACTGGGCGATGGCCGAGCCGTACGCGGGTGTCGAGCACGCCGGCCTCGTGGTCGTCAACATCCGCAGTGATGACGAGCGGGCGGCGGGCGAGCGGCTCGTCGCCGATGTGGCGAGACTCAGGAAAGACGAAAACATCTTCAAGGATGTTCTCTCGTTCCGTGGTAGCCGAGCCCCGATCACCGTCGTGGTCGCTAACCTGGCCGATCGGGAGGACGCGGGTCGGAAGAAGGCGTTGGCGCGCGTTCGGCGCGCGTTGCGCGCCCGATCTCCCCGCTGAGGCCCCAGCTCCTTCGGCCGAGCCCAAGCCCCGCACGGATGTCGGACAGTTTCCTCCAGAGGCGGCCTCCGTCCAGATCTTCAAACCCGAAATGCCGATAGAAGTCCGCCGGGGCATCATCGATCGCATCCACAACGACGGCACCGGCGCCGTACTCCCTCGCCTCCGGCCGTGGCCATGGCGCTGATGGCAGGAGCTTTCCGTACTCCAGCTGCTGCTGACACGCGTGATTTTGTCATTGCTGTGCCGTTTGCGGTCCTCGAGGAGCTGGAGGTCGATCGGGCGCTGGCCAATGAGCGGGCAAGGCGCGCAGCAAGGAGGTAGGAAAAGCTGGGCCTTGCCCCAACAGAATCAAACGCTGTCTCGGCCATCCGCGACTTCTATGTGCTGCGGGAAGCGCGGCGCTGGCCGAGTTCGCCGACTATTAGAACCGCGACCGGCCGCATCGCAGTCTCAGGCTGCAGCGCCCCCGCCCCCGCGGCGCCATGACCGGGTGATGGGTGGTGTCACAGCCGGCTGCGGGCGGTCTGCACCACACCTACGCTCGGGCCGCCTGAATTTCGCCGGCGATCCATTGCTGCGCGCTGGGGTCCCAGACACCTGGTGGATTGTCGGACCGCAGAATCGGATCAAGGAAGGCAGATACAGCCCGGTGGGCCGCCTCCAGGTTAGGATCGAGTCCCAGCCTCAGCGCAATGCGCGGGTAGTCGCGATGCCATTCATCGGGGGGTGCCGGAACCTCAGGCGGAAGCGGCGTGATTCGCACCGCGAAGGTGTCGACGACAGCGCGGCGTAGCGCCAGAGCCCTAACCGAGAAGTAGCTGGAGATGATCACGAGGTCGGCGAGATCCTTCGTCCGCGTGCTCGGCTGCCCCCTTAGCCCGTAGACCCGGACGTACGCGTGCAGCTTCTGCGCGATATGCTCGACCAGCGGCAGCGTCGGCGCTTCGAGCGTCTGTATGTCGGCGAAATCCAGCAGTGGCGGCGCCTTCACAAGCTCAATCACCTCAAAGCTATCGGTGAAGCCGACATCTATGGTCGCCTCGTCGAAGATGCTGCGACCAAGCCGGCAGATCGTGTGATAGCGAACGGCGGCCCCTCCGACAAGTTCGTCCAGCTTGGCCGTCCGTTCGACCTGGAACGAGAAGAAGTCGCCGAGGTCGAGCGCGGATGCTGCAAGGACCTGCTCGGTCGCGTCGTTCTCGAGCCCACGGTACGCAAGGTCCATGTCCTTCGACGTCCTCGCCCTGTCCGCGAGCCGGTAGTCGAGCGCAAGCGCGCCCTTGAGGATCCACCTGTCCGGTGCGAGGTGGAGAAGCCGCGTAAGAAAGCGGTCAAGGCGACCTGCTTGCGGAGCCAGGCGAGGGGAGCCGCGGTCTCCCGTGACCGCACGAGCAGCCTTGACTCGAGCGCCCGGCGGAAGTCGAAGGCGGTCGCGTACCTCAACCGGTCGCGGACCTCAGCCCATGTGAACGATCGCCAATCGCTCGCGTGATCACCTCCAGCACCACGCCGCCGCGCTGAACGGCCGCCGCGCGCAGCTGATCGACGACTGTGGGTCGACTAGCAACCAGCTCGGAGACGGCCTTGGCGACCTCGTCGCTGGAGGTCCCGCTCGTGATCACGTCGATGATCGTTCTGATCACTGATGTCATTGGCAGCCCGCTGGGCGGGTGCACGGCGCGATCGCTCGGCGCGATCGGATGAAGACTGGTGTGGAGGATCGCTCCCGCGGGTGCCCTCCGTGACCGCTGGTTCCGCGGAAGGGTCAGGTGGATTGCCTGAGGGATGACGTCGGACAGCCCATGGAGATTCAGCGCGGTCTCATGAGACACCACTGCCCCAGGACCGCACTCGAGCCAGGCCACCACGATCGGTTCGAATGGTGAGTACGGGTACCGGGCGAACCGGTAGACGCCTCGGCCAGCCCGAAGGAAGTGACCGCGGGCGACATGGTACGCCAGCATGGACGTGCTGTAACGACAGGCACGGCCTTCTTTGGCGGTGAAGTGCCCGAGGTGGGAATCCGCAAGGGCGAAGAGCCGAGCCTCGTCGGGAGACCTCCTGTCACCCATTAGCTCGTATTATACGAGCATTAACTTGACAGTCAGCCCAAGGCTCAGCACTGTGTGGGTGCCGAGAACCAGATTCCGCCATCATGCGCCGATCTCGTACTCGTGGACGAGGCGACCCAGCCGGTCACGCCGCCGAACCGCGCTGAGGTCAACGACACTGGATCCGTGCTGAAGGACGGCAATAGTCGGGCCAACACTCATGCCGCTCGAGCGTAGACATGGTGAAGGCCACCCAGAACGGGTCGTGAGATTACTCGACCCGCAGATTGCGCGCTCACCGGAACGGGGGTTTGCAGCTCAAGGCTCCGATGCGGGCGATCACGATTGTAGTAGGCAGCAAATTCAGCCAGGATCGCCTGGAGGTGAGCCTCGTTGATCACGATTACGTGGTCAAGACACTCGGTGCGAACGGTCCGCACGATCCGTTCGCCGATAGCGTTGGCCTTCGGCGCCCTCGGCGGCGTTCGCACCCCGGCGATACCCAGATTCGCCAGCCGCTCCTCAAAGTCTCCTCCGTAATCGGCATCCCGATCGTGGATCAGAAACTTCGGCTGCCGGCCGAGCGGCGTGGCCTCCAGTACCTGCCGCCAAATCCAGGCCGCGGTCGAGCTCGCGGTCACATCGAAGTGCAGCCACTCCCGCCGCTCATGACGAATGATGAAGAAGACGTACAGGGTCCGATAGGTCACCGTGTGGACCACGAACAGATCAGCGGCCCAAATGCCCCGGAGCTGATTGGTCAAGAATGTACGCCAGCGCTGGTGATCCCCCGATGGACTGCGGCGCCACCGATAGCGTCGGATGGAGCGGTTGCTGACCGCGATCCCGAGCTTGAGGAGTTCGCCGCGGATGCGCTCGCTGCCCCAGCGCGGATTTTCCTTGGAGATCCGGGCGATGAGTTCGCGCACCTCGCTGCTCAAATGCGGCCGGCCCAGCCTGTTCCGCGATTTCCAGGTCCAATACAGCCGCCATCCTTTCCGGTGCCAGCGCAACACCGTCTCCGGCCGTACCAGCCGGAGTTGCTGGTGCCAGCCATCCGGCCAGACGCCCCGCAGCCACACCCACAGGACGCGATCTCGAGTCCGAAGTCGAGGGTGGGGATTCCTACGCAACGCGACCTGAAGCTGGTGCCGGAGAGCCAGGTTCTCCAGCATCAACTCCCGGCGTGAGCCCACGCTGGCCAGGAGGCTACGAGCGATCAGGAGGAGCAGGACGATCACTGCGTCAGGCTAGCAAGCCGCGGATACCCCCGCTATTCGAATTGGACGGCGTTTTGCCCCCCTTCAACGTCGTTCCTGCACTGACTGGCAACCCTTGACCCAGCGACCAGCGTGCCTCCGACAGACGGTGAATGACGTCCCGTCGCGTCCTGGCGTAGAAGGAGCGGCGACCGCCGCCTGGAATACGAATCTGGCCCTCCCAGCGCCCGTCCGGCCGCCAATAGACCGCCCCGAAACCGCGTCCCCGTTTGCCCATCATTGCCACCTCCTGGATGGCGTCAGGATGGGTGCTTGCCAGTCAGGTTGCCAGTCAGCTGACCGGCGCAACCCCGGCCAAGGGGTGAAATTCGAATACGGAGGGAGAGGGATTCGAACCCCCGAAGGCTTGCACCTTAGTGGTTTTCAAGACCACCGCCATCGACCACTCGGCCATCCCTCCGGCGACGTGCCCATGATACGGTCAATCTCCACCCTTGAAGCC
>Ga0207416_1003384_pt1 | contig 15343 bp, 12 predicted proteins | sample PaiPotPPM11metaG_FD_184107 | JGI IMG/M metagenome (GOLD analysis project Ga0207416, IMG submission 184107) | Iron sulfur acid spring bacterial and archeal communities from Banff, Canada, to study Microbial Dark Matter (Phase II) - Paint Pots PPM... ...
CGCATCGACGCGCTCTCGGCCGGCATCACCGCGCTCGAAGAAGCCGCGCGCGAACGCTCGCCCGAGACCCCCGGTTCGGCATTGCGTACGCTGCTGGAACAGACGCCCAACGTGTTGGACGATTCGGCGCCGGACGGACGCGACGAGACGCACAACGTCGTGGTGCGCTCGTGGGGAACCCCGCGCGCATTCGATTTCGAACCGAAGCCCCACTGGGAACTCGGCGAAGCCCTGGATATCCTCGATTTCGAACGCGCCGCAAAGCTCTCCGGCAGCCGCTTCGCGGTGCTCAAGGGTGCGGGCGCGCGGCTCTCGCGCGCCATCGTGCAATTCTTCCTCGATCGCGCGGCCGACCGCGGCTACACCGAGATCGCCCCGCCGTACCTGGTGACGCGAGCGACGATGTGGTCGACCGGACAGCTCAGCAAATTCGCGGACGCGATGTTTACCGACCAAGACGCCGACCTCTTTATGATTCCCACCGCCGAAGTACCGCTCACCGCGCTGCACGGCGACGAAATTCTCGGCGCCGACACGTTACCGCGACGCTTCGCCGCATACTCGCCCTGCTTCCGTAAAGAGGCGGGCGCGGCAGGCAAGGATACGCGCGGCTTAATCCGCCAGCACCAGTTCGAAAAAGTGGAAATGGTGTGGCTGAGCTTGCCGGAGCAATCGTTCGATGCGCTCGAACAACTCACCCAACACGCGGCATCGCTGCTCGAGGAACTCGAACTGCCGCACCGCGTGATGTCGTTGTGCGCGGGCGACGTGGGTTTCAATGCTGCCAAAACGTACGATATCGAAGTCTGGGTCCCCAGTTCGCAATCCTATCGCGAGATCAGCTCGTGTTCGAACTGCACGGATTTTCAAACACGCCGCGCTGGGATTCGCGTGCGACGCGACGCCCAGAGCAAACCGGAATTCGTCCACTCGCTCAACGGCTCGGGATTAGCCGTGGGGCGTACCCTGCTCGCCGTCATGGAGAACGGCCAACAGGCCGACGGATCCATCGTAATCCCGCAGGCGCTGCGCCGCTACACCGGCTTCGAACGCATCACGGCTCGCTAGCGAGCGCCGCCGCAAGCGCGTCGACCGCGCGCGACTCTGCCGGCACCTGCGCACCGGCACGAAATAAGGCCTCGATGCGCACCTGCGTGCGCGCATCTTCCAAGGCTGTCAGCGTGCAACGAACGCGCTCGTTGTTCACGAGGCCGAATCCGGCTTCAATCGTGTACGTCGCCGGATCGTCAACGTAGACGTTCGCACCGAGCACGCGCAGCAACGCATCCAGGATGCGCTCGCGCGCCGCCTCGCGCGTTAACGCAAGTTCGATGACGCGCTGCGGGCGCAAGCCGACGCGCGGCGGCGGTTTCCCGACGCCCAGCCACTTGAGGATGAAGCTCATGGTCGCGGGCTGGAGCAGGCTGCCACGGTGCTACGGTGGTGGTGGGGACCGTTCGTCAGCGCGCATCCTGCGCGCTTCCTACTCCTACGTTTTTGGGCAACGGAAAAAGGAAGTCGACATCCTGTCGATTGCCCAAAAATCGCAGGTCCCCACCACCACCGTAGCACCACGGCAGCCTGCTCCAGTCGGCGGGCGCTAAATATCGGCACGCTAAAAGAGTTCGCGCACCGTCGTGCTGCGGTCGGCGTCTTCGACCTTGCGGTAGGTGCCCATCACGAAATCCATCGACGGATTGGTCACCCCATACCACAGGTGCTCGTTCTTGAAGTGGTGCCACAGGTGGTACTTCTTCATGTATTTGCCGATCGGCGTTTTCGGGACGAAGGGAATGTGCGCGACGTAGTGCACCCATTCGTAGTACGTGAGCGCGAGCAAGCTCCCGAAGACGAGCGACGTCGTGAGGCTCACGTCGCGGACGATCGCGTAATAGACGGCGAAATACAGCGCGGCAACCGGTACCGTAAACCAGAGCGGCAGAAGCAGCAGATCGAGTTTGGCCGGGTCGACGTGGTGATCATAGTGCAACAGATGCTGCAGCCGAAGCACGAACGGGATGCTCGTGGGCTTAGCGTGGAAGAGAAAGCGGTGCGTCGTGTATTCCGAACTCAAGAAGACGACCGCTCCGATCGCCACTCCAAGCAGCGAAAAATGCAGAGCCCCTCGCGCGAACGCAACCGAGGCGATGGCCAGCGCGGCCACCAAAGCCGCGTTACTTCCATGCTTGAAGAACGTTCTTATCACGATGCCTTCCTCCCGCCCGCCGATGCTCGTGGTTCTTGCACGCGATGCAGCCGCCTACCCCTCATCGAGCCGGCACTTCTCCCCATAGTGTCAAGCTCTCGGGCTCGATGCGCCTCGGCCGCCGACGACTCCTCTGCGCCCGCGCACGGGCTTCACGAAACCGCTCGGCAACATCGACGGTTGCGAGGCGTATGAGTACCGTGCAGGCGCAATTCCCCGACGAGCAGCACGACGATGGGAGCTTCGTGCGGCAACAGGACGCATTTCGCGACTGGGTCCGCGCCGACGGGAGTACGCCGTATCCCGTCGTAGCCGGGCGCTACCACTTGTACGTCTCGCTCGCATGCCCGTGGGCGCATCGCACCATCATCGTGCGCGAATTATTGGGATTACAAAGCGCCGTCGGTATGACCGTCGTGAATCCGATTCGCGATGACGAACACGGCTGGGAGTTCGGCGATGGCCCCGGATTCTCACCCGATCCCATCAACGGCTTTCGGTATCTGCGCGAGGCGTACGATGCGAACGACCCGCACTATCGCGGGCGCATTACCGTTCCGGTCTTGTGGGATACGCAGAGCGAGCGCATCGTGAGCAACTCGGACGACGACATCATGCGCATGTTCGAGACCGAGTTCACCGCGTTGAGCAATCGCGCGCACGATCTTTACCCGGCCCCATTCCGCAGCGAGATCGAGCGCTTGAACGAAACGATCTATGCGACCGTGAACGACGGGGTGTATCGAGCCGGGTTTGCAACGTCGCAGGCGGCCTACGAGCGCGCCGCCTACCGGGTGTTCGATACGCTCGACGCGCTAGAGGCGCGGCTTGCCGAATCGCGCTATCTCTTCGGCGCGCTACCGGTCGAAACGGATTGGCGGCTTTTCGTCACGCTCATCCGCTTCGATCCGGTGTACTTCGGACATTTCAAATGCAACCTGCGCCGGATTGCGGAGTATCCGAACCTCTTCGGCTACCTACGCGACCTCTATCAAATTCCGGGCGTGGCCCACACGGTCGACTTCGACCACATCAAACGCCATTACTACTACACGCACGACGACATCAACCCGACCCGCATCGTACCGATCGGCCCCCTACAGGACCTCGGCGCTCCCCACGGTCGCGAACGCCTTAGCCGTTCGGTTTGACGCCGTCCTGCGGCCAGAAACCGTAGATCGCGCGACCGGCCTCGAGATCCCAGAAACGCGTGGCGTTATCGCCGACGCCGTATACGACCGCGTACGGCACGTCCCGGGCTAGAATGCAGCGCACCAGGCGCGCGAAATCGCGCTGCGACATCCACGTCGCGGCGTAGCGCTTGAACTTCTGCTCGTCGGTGAGCCCGAGCCAACCGGACGATGCGCGAACGCTCCCGTCGGCCGGGTCGTCGGCCGCCGTAATGGACCCGATACGCACGCACGCGACATTCAGGCCGAACGCATCGCTGTAATAGCGCCCTAGCACCTCGCCGAAGGCTTTCCAAACGCCGTAGAGGCCGTCGGGCCGATACGGATCCTCGACGCCGACAACGCGCCCGAAACCCGGTTCGTAGATGTGCGGGACGTTGCGCACTTCGTTCATGCCGACCGCGTGGTTGGAACTGGCAAACACTACGTGTTTGACGCCGTTGAGGCGCGCCGCTTCGAACACCGTGTACGTACCGCCGATATTAGTCGTGTAGACATCGTCCCAGGCGGCATCGACGGCGACCACCCCGGCCAGATGGACGACCGCGTCGCAGCCGCGCAGGGCGGCGTTCATCGCTTCGGCATCGCGAATATCGGCGCAAACATCGGCGTCCTCTCGATCGATGCGTACGAGCGCGTGGTCGGTCGCGAGATCGGCGCAGAGGCGCGTGCCGATCGTTCCGTTAGCCCCGGTAATAGCAATTTTGCCGATCGTCATGTGGCCTCCCATGCGGCAAATCCCGCCGTTTCCCCGCTATCTAACGAACGAATCTCTACCGACGCCGGAAGGCGTTTTTGCAGATCTTCCCACCCGGCGGCGGAGAGGATCACGCACCGCGCGCCTCGTTCGCGCGCGAGCGAGACGATCTGCGCTGAGTTCTCGGCCAACTCGGCTTCCAGATCGCTCGCGCGCGCAAAGAGGACTGCACGCTCTTCGCGATCGACCAACAGCGCGCGATGGCCGCGCTCGATCAATTTGCGGGCAGCATCGAGCGTCGCCGGAGAGATGCCGGCGATAATCATCGACGGCATCTGCAAACCGAACATGCGCGTTACGAGGATCGCGCTGACGGTCGATAGGACGATCGTCGCCATGATGACCAAGAACAGCACGCCGGCAAGCACGCCTCCACCACGCAGGCCCCAAGCCGGCAACTGCGTCGCGTAGTACGTGGCGAGCGAGACGGCAACGATACCGCGGGGGAAGATCGTCATCATCAGCACGCGTTCGGGCCAGGTGTACGCGCCCGTCTGGGTTGCGACCAACACCGTGATGACGCGGAACGCCACTAAGGCGGCCACGATGGCGAGCGCGGGTACGACCAGCGCGCCGAGTTGACTGAGGTCGATTTGCGAAGCCAGCAGGACGAACACGGTCGATAGGGCGAGCATCGAAAGATCTTCTTTGAACGAACGCAACAGGCGTTCGTGCGGAAGCGTCTTCAAATCCATGACCATGCCGCAGGCAACCACACCGACCAGGCCGCTTTCGTGCGAGACCAATTCGGCGATCGCGTAGGCCGAGAATCCGATGAGCAGCACGTAGATTTTGCTGATATCGCTCGAGGAGCGCGTAGCGAACCCCATCGTACGCTGCCCCAGGAATCCCAGCAGCACGCCGACGACGACGCCCGCACCGATCCGCAGGGTAGCTTGAACCGCGTTGGCGAGCGGCGCTCCGATGCGCGACGTGAACGATGCAAAGACTGCAGCCGCAATGATGACACCGATCGCATCGAGAACGAGGCCTTCGGTTTCGAGCAGATGCGAGAGCCCGATTCGCAAGCGCAGACGCGCGAGCAACGGCCCGGTAACGGTCGGCCCGGTAACGACGCAGACCGCCGCAACCATCACCGCGACCAACCTCGTAAGCCCGTAGTGCCGGCCGACGATCGGCAGCAGCGCTAACGTCAGAGCCGGCCCAACTAATGCCAAAAGTCCGATCGTCCACCGGGGCATGTGCCGTAGATCGATGCGAAGGGTCGCCTCAAAAAGTACCACGACCACCGCAAGCGAGAGCAGCGCGCGCGTTCCTGGCTGCGTAAGGTCGAGTTTTAAAAATCCAAGCCCGCTCGGACCGGCAGCCAGACCGCATGCCAGCAGCGTGATGATCGACGGCACGCCGAAGCGTCGTAACAGCACGCGCGCCAGCAACGCCGCGACCAACACCAACACCGCTCCAAACTCTACCGAGAGCGAGGGATAGTGTGCGAGTACGCTCATTATTTCAGCGCGAGCCTCTCCAGCGCCGGATAGACCAAGGCACGCGCTTGCGGGAATGTCGTCGGATCGATAATATCGTGGCGTGGTTCGCCGAGATCGCGCAAAATGTCGTAGCGATAGCGGGCTCCGCGCCGGGTCCACCGCGCGAATAGGCCGGCCGTCACGCTATCGTTCACCGCGCTGTCGTTCGCGTTGACCACGAAGGTACACGTGCGAGCAAGAGGCGTGACGTCGCGAGACTCATCGAGCACCACGTCACCCAGAAAAACGATTTTTGCCAGCGCGTGCGTCGGGAAACCCGGGTAGGCGTAAGGCGGCAGCGATGCGGCCTTGATGCGCGGGTCCCACCACCAGTACATATCCGGGATCGCGTCGAGGGCGCGCATGGCGATGTTCCCAAACCAGCGTGGTATCGCGATCGACATCAAAAAAGGCGAGATCGGTACCACGACGTCTACCGGTTGGGTCTGCGCGAGCCAGAGCGCCATCGTACCGCCGAGAGAGAGCCCCATCACGGCGACGCTTTCCCCCAGTCCGCGCGCTTCGCCGTACGTCTCCTGCGCGCAGCGGAGCAGTTTGGTTACGGTTAGATTGGCCAACGCGCGCGTCAGGCGGTCTTTGTGCCCGTGCAGGGGAAGGCGTGGAACGTAGACGTTCGCTCCGCGATCGTACAACATACGCGCGAGTTCATCGAACTGTTGCGGACAGTTAGTAAATCCATGGTACAGTACCACGGCGCGTTCAACCGGCTTGCCGTGATCGTACAGCCGGGGAAGTGCGGCTGGCTCGATCATTGGATCGGCGGCATCGCGCGCAATTGACGCTTGAATGCGGCTGCGCGCATCTCCGAATGAAGGCGCCGCAGCGAGTGGGGCTATCCTCGGCGCCTGGTCGGGCGGACCCGAGCAGGCACCCAGCGAGCCTGCTGCTGCCGCGCCGGGCATCCATCGATTGAAAACGACTCGCCGCATCAGCGCCAGCATTCCGTTCGCACGTATGTCACCTCGGAGCCCTTCGCGTTGACGCAGCCGCTCCCCGCTGGCGCACCAAGCAGGGAATTCGCGCCGGGCACACATAGCGTCGTACACAGCATGGAGCAGAGTTACGCGCACGGCGCACATACATCCCCGCTGATCGGCGAGAGCATCGGCGCCATGTTCGACCGCGTTGCGTTAGCCGCAGCCGATCGGGATGCGCTCGTAGCGGTGCAGCAAGGAATTCGCCTTAGTTATCGCGGGCTGCGCGAGGCAACCGACCGCTTCGCACGCGGGCTAATGGCGTTAGGCGTGCGGCATGGCGACCGCGTCGGAATCTGGTCGACGAACTGCGCCGAGTGGGTGATCGCGCAATTCGCCACGCCCAAGATCGGCGCGATATTGGTCAATATCAACCCAGCGTACCGCACCGCCGAAGCTTCGTTTGCATTGCAACAAAGCGGGGTTAGCGTCTTGCTGGTCCAGGTGCGCTACAAAAGCAGCGAATTCGCGCAGATGTTACGCGAAGTTCTCCACGAATTGCCCGAGTTGCGCACGATCGTGTGGATCGGCGAAGATGCGGTCGAGCCGCCGATCGACGTGTCGATGCGCTGGGGAGAGGTGCTCGAGCGAGCATCCGGCGTATCTGAAGCCGCTCTTGCGGAACGGCTCGCGCTCACCCAATTCGATGAAGCGATCAATATTCAATACACGTCCGGTACGACTGGGTTTCCAAAAGGTGCGACGCTCTCGCACCACAACATTCTCAACAACGGATTCTTCATCGGCGAAGGCTGCCGCTACACCGAGGCCGACCGCGTCTGCGTTCCCGTGCCGTTCTACCACTGCTTCGGGATGGTGCTCGGTAACCTCGCGATCGTGACCCACGGCGCGACGATCGTCATTCCCAACTACTCCTTCGACGCGGCGCTCACCATGGAGGCGGTGGAGCGCGAACGATGCACGTCGCTCTATGGTGTCCCGACCATGTTCATCGCTGAGCTCGCGCTGCCCAATATTCGCGATTACGACTGCAGCACGCTTCGCACCGGCATCATGGCCGGGTCGCCGTGCCCGGTGGAGATCATGAAACGCGTGCAGACAGAACTGCACATGCCCGAGGTCACGATCTGCTATGGGATGACGGAGACCGCACCGGTTTCAACCCAAACTTCTGTGGACGATCCGCTTGAGAAGCGCACCCGTACTGTGGGGCACGTGCATCCGCATATCGAGCTGAAGATTATCGATGAGGAAGGCCGGATCGTACCGCGCGGAACGCCCGGAGAGCTGTGCACGCGAGGCTATAGCGTGATGCTCGGATACTGGAACGATCCCGAGAACACCGCTCGCGCCATCGATGCGGCGCGCTACATGCATACCGGTGACATCGCGATCATGGATTCTGAAGGCTACGTCAATATCGCCGGACGCATCAAAGACATGGTCATCCGCGGAGGCGAGAACCTCTATCCTCGCGAGATCGAAGAGTTTCTCTACGCCCACCCGGCGATCGAAGACGTCTCCGTAATCGGTGTGCCCGACGAACGCTACGGCGAGGAGCTGTGCGCGTGGGTGATCGTGCGCGCCGGAATGGAACTCGAAGCGGAAACCATCAGGGACTTCTGCCGCGGTAAGATCGCCCATCATAAGATTCCGCGCTACGTCCGCTTCGTCTCGGCGTTCCCGATGACGATTACCGGAAAAATCCAGAAGTTCAAGATGCGCGAAATCTCAACCGCGGAACTCGGCCTGGAGGCGGCCGCGCGAATTACGACGGCGTAGCCATACGTTCGCGTACGCAAGATTCGTCGAGCCCCTAGATTCGTCGAGCCCCTAGACGGAACTTTAGGCGCTGTAGTAACGCCCGTTTACTTCCTCGCCGATGATAGCGAATGCGGCATGTGACTTAGCCAATGGATCCGACTTCCAGGAAAAATCGATTGAAGGGACCTCAACGCTTGCCTCCATCTGACAGATGGCACGGTTCCCGGTGAACCGAAATTGTTTCTCCGCACTTTCGTAGACGACCGCCTCGCCGGTCGATCGCCAGATCATCTTAAACGTCATGCGCGCCGGGGTTGCCACCGCGTCGAGGGCCGGCCAGCGCGGCTGATCGATAACCGCGACATCGTTCATTTCCAGGACTGCCGTTTTCCCGTCCGCGCCGACGCTCAGTTCGGCCCGCGAAACCGGAGCGACCCAATAAAGGCCGGACGCAGCGATGGGCGGATGAAAATCGTGAACTTGGTTAGCGGGAACCGCCGGTCCCCGAAACAGCGTGAGTCATATATGCGAAAACGTGCCGCGTTGGGTCGTTCTCGCCGCCCAGTATTCGCCGCGCATCACCCCGTAGTCCGTGGTGGGGCTACCGAAGGCGATTCGATTACCGTGATTATCGGTCCCCATCCCGGTGAACGTACTGCAACGCGCAACCAGGCCTTTGAAGTGATAGATGTGCGAGGGCTCGGCGTGCGGGCCGGCCGGTTGATTGTGGCTCCCGTTCTTATCCAACCATGGAATCGGATAGGGATCGGTACCCCCGTTGGCCGTCATCGGCTCCTCCGGAGAGGCGTGGGCACCGCTTGGAATCGCGAGAGGGAGCAGCGCGGTCGCCGTTGCACTGAAAAACGTCTTACGACTGCACCTACATACGATTGAGTTCGATTTCATCGGCAAACTCCAATGGAATGCGAAGGGAAGAAATCGTAGCACAATACGCGTTCACACCACACTGCTAAGCGGTAGCCGTCATTCTTACCCGAGCCGACCAGCCCTAGCTTGGCGTCGTAGCTCGATAGCGCCTCAAATGGCGCACCGGGGTCTGGACGCTTTTCCCCGTGGGAGCGAGCCTTCGCTTTGCGCGCCGCCCTCAGGGCAAAACAGAGATAAGCCGGCGATCCGGCAATGTCGATTGACACGCGCGATCTCGATCTGCTAACCTCCTTGGCACATGGATGCCAAGGTGTTTCGCCCGCATGCAGATGGGTCCGCCGCGGTGCTGGGCCCGTTGGAGAGCACGGTCATGAATGCCGTTTGGGAAATCGCTACGCCCGCCACGGTCGGCGAGATCGCAAAATGGCTCAAGCGAACGGGCCAGCATATTCATTACTCCTCGGCCAAGACGACGCTCAACACTTTGACTGAAAAAGGCTATGTAACCAAACGCCCGGTGGGGAAGGCGAATGCCTTTACCGCAGCGCTCTCTCGAGATGCGTTCGAGCAACGGGTGGTTGGCGGCGTGCTAGGCGGCTTGATGCGCAATTACCGCAATCCCCTCATGGCGAGTTTAGCCCAGACGCTCGCGGGCGATCCCGCCTCGCTCGACGAGTTCGAGCGGCTGCTTGCCGAGCAGCGAGCTTTGAAAGATCGGCGATGAACGACCTGGCAATCGTTATAGGCCAATGCCTCGCGTCAGGGGCTGTTTTCAGCTCGCTCTGCGCTGCAATAGTCGTGCCACCGCTCGCCTGGCTGGGCGTTCGCGCGTTGGCCCCTGCGATACGATCGATGAATGACGACCGCCCGTGGCAGGCCGCACTTGCCGCCGGCGCCGCAGCCCTCCCGGGCACCCTTTTCCTCGCACTCGTCGCTTTTGGGATTGCCGAAGGCGTCAATTCTCCCTGTTTGCAGTTTCCCGCGGGCAAGGCGATGTACGCACTGCTTCTATTACTTATTGCCGGCGCGATCGCCCGCTCGCTGTTTCGCGCCCATGCACGCAAACAGGAACTCCATTCGCTGCTCGGATCTTCGACGAAAGCGCGCGGCCGAGCCGCAGAGATCGCGGCCGAAGTGGGCGTGCCGCTGTTCCTGGTTCATGACCCGCGCGCTGTGCTCGTGGTTACCACCGGAGCCCCTAAGCCGGGCGTATACATTTCAACGGGAGCGCTGCGTCAGTTCGACGATTCAGAACTCCGGGCGGCGCTCTTCCACGAGCGTGCGCACCTCGATCGAGGCGACCACCACATTGCGCCGTGGTTGTATCTCTTAAGCGACGTGCTACCGTTACCAGCCGGTACGTTCATCGATATCTACCGCTGTTCGCGGGAATTTTGCGCGGACCGCGCCGCGCTCGCACACGTTGATCGAACGGATCTTGCCTCGGCCCTGTTGCGCGTGGCTCGGATTTCTTCGCTGTCGTTAGCACACGGCGCGGCGTTTGCCGAACAACATGCGATGCATGGCAGGCTCAACGCGCTGCTGCACCCCACAGAATATCCGCAGCCAAACGTGCGCCGCCGTCGCTTCGTCGCGATCGCTCTTTGGGCTATTCTCGCCGTCGGTCTCAGTCTGCCGGCAATCGCACCTTTCGCGTTTCACTGTCAGTTGCCGAGGATGGGGTTTTGATGCGCAAAAGCATTTTCGTATTGCTTTTACTGCCAACCATGTTGGCATTTGCGACGGCATGGGGTACCGCTTCTCCCAACATAACGCAACTAGGCAGCGCTCGCATTTCCATCGCACTTTCGCCCGATCCGCCTACCGTCGGGTCGAACACCGTTACCGTTGACGTGACCGGGGCGCAAGCATCAGAGCTGGACGCCACGAGCGTCCGATTTACAACGCTGATGCCGTCGATGAATATGAGCGGGCCGAGCGGCGTAGCCTCGCGGGTCGGATCCAGCAGCCGGTGGCGCTTTCATGTCGAGCTCGGTACGGCTACGACATGGACCCTGCAAGTGCAACTCTCCGGCGCTATTTCCGGGACCGCCGGTAGGACCCTAGTTGTCGGCCAGACCGCACCCGCGTCATCTAATGCAGCAGCAAACGCCGGCGCGTCAAACGATTCGATGGCAGCGATGAACATGACCGGCGATAGCGCGGCCTGGCGGAATGGTATCATCGTACTCATCGCTGTGTTAGTCATCGGTGCGCTAGTACTGCGGCGCGACCGTCGTCCTCTAACGATCGCAATCGTCGCTGTCGCTGCGCTCGCGGTTCTCGGCCTCGCATACGCACAATCACGCTACGGGTCCAACTCGGCGAGTATGTCCTCCATGCAAGGCGCCGCCGGCGTCGCGCCGATACCCGTAACCTTAGCGCGCGTGGGTGGGCAAACCGGTACGTCCGCGATTCAAGCACCGGCAATCGTGCAGCCGTATCTCGTACAGAACATCGTAGCGCGTGCCGCCGGTGTCCTTACGGGCTTCAACGCATACACCGGCGACCGCCTCAAGGCAGGGGACGTCGTCGCCCGCCTTGAGGAACCGGAATTGCAGAGTAATGCGCTGGCCGGGGAAGCGGCCGCGCGGGCGGCGGCGGATCAGCGTGCGTCGGCTCAAGACGATGTCGTTTCGAACCGGGCCGACGTGGCCGCGCAACGCGAAAAAGTGCGATATTGGAATGCGGAGATTTCCCGCGAGCGATCGTTGCTCCACGCCGGTGCGGTCTCGGTTCAGGAATATCAGGACGAACGCGCGCAGGCCGCTACGGCAAGATCGGCATATAGGTCGGCCGTCGCAAAAGTATCCGGAGCGCAAGCCTTGGCCCGCGCGGCGCAAGCGCAAGTGGAGCAAGCCAACGCGGGTGCGCAATCCCAGAACGTCCTGGCCGGCTATGCGGACGTCATCGTACCAAGCGACTCCGTTGTGATGAAACGTCTGGTCGATCCGGGCGTGTACGTGCAGCCCGGAACGCCGATCTTGCAGGTGGCGGTCGTCAACCGTCTTCGCGTGCAAGCCCAAGTGGCCCAACAGGAACTCGCCGGCATCGAAATCGGCACCCCGGTCGACGTGATGTTGGGCGACGGTCGAGTACTGCATAGCGCCGTATCCTCATTTTCACCCGTCGTCGACCCGGGCACGCACACCGCGATCGTTGAGTCGATCGTCCCGAACGGCGGCGGCGTTTACCAGCCGGGTGCGTTCGTGAACGTCGTCTTGCATCCGCGTTCCTCTTCGAGAACGCGCGCGCTCTCGGTACCGTCGGCCGCGGTCGTCAGCGGCGTCAGCAGCGCCGTCTGGGTCGATCGCGACGGCGCCGCGCATCGCGTCGCGGTAACGGTACTCGCCGACGACGGAACGACGGCGCAAGTTACCGGTAATCTGCGGCCTGGCATGCAAGTCGTCGTGACCGGCGCATCCGGGCTCGAAGAAGGCCAGCCCATAACGGGATCGGCGCCATGACCAACGAGCATATTGAAACAGAACGAAGCATAGCCGCGTGGGCCCTACGCAATCCGTATGCTATCTTTGCGGCGTTTTTCGCCGTCGTCATCGGCGCCGTCGCGGCCGCGCTCTTTCTGTTGCCGACCCGCATGATGCCGTACGTGCAAAGTCCGCTGATCTCCGTCATTACCATGACTCCTGGCTACGCCCCACAAGAAGTCGAGACGTACTTTACCAAACCGATCGAAGAGCGCATGACCGACCTGCAGGGCGTACGATATATTCGTTCGTATTCGCAGCCGGGAATCTCCATCGTCACGTTGCAGTTTCACTATGGCGCAAACATGCAGCGCGCGCTGGTGGACGTGCAGCAGCTGGCAACGCAGGCGCAGGGCGATCTACCGTACGACCGGGCGAATCTCAAACCCAGCTACGTTGTTCGGGTGGATCCGCTCAACACACCGGCACTACAACTCGCGATCACGGCCCCCGGCTGGGACCCCGTACATCTGCGCCAATTCGTCGCCAACGATGTGGTCAATGCCATTAAGGGAGTGCCGGGCGTTCAAGTCGCCTTTCCCTTCGGCGGCCTCGCACGGCAGATTACGGTCGACGTAGATCGCGACGCGCTTGCGGCGAACCGCCTATCCATCTTGAACGTACGCGACGCGATCGACGCACAGAACGTAAGCCGGTCGGGCGGTGTCGTGACCGGGGGCGCATATGAAACGCCGGTCCGCATCGATCAGCGGGCGGCCTCAGCCTCGAGCATGCTGGCCTATCCGATCGCGACGGCCGACGGCCGGACCATCTATCTTCGCAACGTGGCGTCGGTTAAAGACGGCCCGGCGGAGGTACGCAATACCTATCGCTTCAACGGCAAGGGTGCGGTCGAACTCTCCGTGGTTGAAAACCCGGATGCGAGTTCGCCGCAGGTCATCGCCGCCGTCATGCAACGGATTGCGCAGATCGAGGCCGATCACCCGGGCGTGCATTTTTCGCGCGCGTACGATAACTCGCGCTTCGTCCAAGATCTCACGCGCAACATGCTGGAGGAGCTGATCGTCAGCGTCTTCCTCGCCGGGATCGTGTTATTGATTTTTCTCGAGGATGTCAGCGCGACGTTGATCGTGATGACCTCAATCCCGACGTGCCTCTCCCTGGCGGTATTGCTCTTCGTCCCGATGGACTTCTCGATCAACAGCTCCACGCTCATCGGGCTTCTTCTCGCGATCGGCCGACTCGTAGACGACTCGATCGTCGTCATTCACTCCGTACACAGGAAACTCGACGAAGGCCATTCGCCGATTCGGGCGGCGATCGACGGGACGATGGAAGTGATCGTGCCGATCGCGGCGGCAACCGGCGTCATGGCGCTCGCGGTCGTGCCGCTGCTGATGAGCGGCGGGATCACGCAGATCATGTTTGTAGGCTTAGTATGGCCGATCGTCTTTGCGCTTGTGGCCTCGCTCATCGTCTCCGTGACGCTCACACCGCTTCTCGCCGCCTTCCTGTTTCAACGCCCGGAATCGCGTTCTCACGTACGCTCGCAATTCGATGCGTGGGTGACCCGCATCTTGCGCCCCGCACACAAGGCCCTCGCCCGCCTCGATACATCGTATCGACGCGGCCTGGCATGGAGCCTAGATAATCGCTGGGTCGTGCTGGCCGGTGCGGCGATCCTCACGTATGTTGGAGTTTCGCTACTGCCGTTCATCGGACAGGAAATGATGCCGCTTGCAGACACCGGGCAGGCCTATGCTTTTCTTGAAATGGCGCCCGGCACCTCATTCGAGGCAACCAACGCCGCGAGCAGGCGATTCGAATCGCTGCTACTGCATCAGCCCGACGTACAGAGAGTGTCGGCCGAAGTCGGCGAGGACAACGGCAGCGACTACTTTACCGGCACGGCGATGAACGGCGTGAACGATGCGTCGTATATGATTACGTTTAAGCCGAAGGAAGAGCGTCGCCGTTCGATTTGGCAGATCATGGATGGCGTCTATCGACAGGCCGAAACGACGATTCCGGGCATTCGGCGGCTCGAGCTCAAGGAGATGGGCGCAGACGTTATGGCCAGCAACGATGCACCGGTTGAAATGCTGCTGTACGGCCCGGATCGCAAAGAGCTCTACTCCTTGGCGCGCGGGGTCGCAAACCAGGCGCGGAAGATTCCGGGATTGTACGAGGTCTCTACGAGTTCCGCCGACACGCAACCGGAAGTCGACATCAACGTCGACCGCACGAGAGCATCGCAAGTCGGCCTCACCCCGAAAGAAGTCCAGATGCAGGCGTACTACGCGCTGCGAGGCGGCCTGACGACCGAGTATTTCAATCCGCAGAACGTCCGCCACGATACGATCCTGGTCCGATACGCGCGTAACCAGCGGAATCTTACCGGAGATATCTCATCGGTCCAGATCGTCGGTCAGGACGGGCAGGTGGTGCCGCTAGCCGCTATAGCCCGCGTGAAACGAAACGTCGGTCCAACGATAATCGAAGACGACGATTTGCGGCCCAGCGTCTCGGTCCTGGGATTCTACCGGCGAGGGGGGCCCGGCGAGATGGATCTCGACATGGACATTCTCTCCCGCGGCATGGCCGCAGTTCCATTTCCGCAAGGTTACGGAATGGAGATGCGCGGCG
>Ga0207416_1003385_pt1 | contig 15341 bp, 9 predicted proteins | sample PaiPotPPM11metaG_FD_184107 | JGI IMG/M metagenome (GOLD analysis project Ga0207416, IMG submission 184107) | Iron sulfur acid spring bacterial and archeal communities from Banff, Canada, to study Microbial Dark Matter (Phase II) - Paint Pots PPM... ...
CCTCTGGAGTTTGTGCAGGGGATTTTGCCCAGCCGCGCTTCGCAGTCTGGCGCAGCATGCGTTCGTACCAGATGCTGGCGGCGAGTCGGGGAGCCTGGCGCGGACGTCGTGCAAGACGGATTTTCTGAAACAGCAAGAGCAAACGGGGAATGCTGATGATCAGCAGACATAGAGCGACCGCGACGACCGTCCGCACTCCCCACTTTACGCTCGAAGCGCCAAGCCGGTCCTGAGCACGACGCGCCGATGCGAGCATTTTCTCGTATCGGATGCGACCCCAGGATTGCGCCTGCCCGACGATCGCGCGGCTCCCATGGGTTGCATCCTGAGTGAGGCGCAGTTGGTGGGCAAAATCGTAGTTTACGACCCACTCGCGCCAGAAGGAGGACATTGCGTCCATGTAGAGCATGAGCCGACTCCACTTCGAATAGGCTTGCGCGCTGCCGCCGGGCGTGGGGTCGAATGCGAGCCACCCTTCGCCGGGGATGTAGGCCTCAACCCAGGAATGGGCGTCGCTGGCGCGGATGACGTATTGCGAATTGATATCGTTGAACTCACCCCCGGCAAATCCGTTGACCACGCGCGAAGGAATCCCGATGGTGCGAAGCATGATGGCCATGGCGGAGGAAAAATACTCGCAGTGCCCCGCCCGGCGCACAAAGAGGAAATCAGCGATAGGATCCGCAGGCGTGGAGCTAGAGAGCTGCAAAGTGTATCCGTAATGAGTCCGCAGATAATTTTCGATCGCGGTGGCACGGGCGTAAGGGGTCGTGGCGGCGGAGATGACTTTCTCCGTCAAAGGTTTAATACGGGGATCAAGCGTGGGCAATTGCAGGTAGATCTGCTGAATCTGAGCCGGATAGGAATCGCCAGCCAACTGAATGGTCCTTCTACTGGGAGTTGGAATTTCGGAGTTCGCTTCGTAGCGCGTGACGGGACGTTCGTTGTCAAGATTGAAGATGTCGCCATCAGAGTCTTCGGAGACGGCGCGGTAGTTGCCTTCGAGGGACTGGGGCTCGGCGAGAAGAAAAAACACTTCGCTGACAAAGGGCTCCATGGTGACGCGATAGTGGATGCTGCGGCCACGCCCGCGATCGATTTGCGAATTGCGGAAATCAAGATTGAAGCGGCCATCGGAGCGTCGAAAGAGCTTGGTCCTGCCGCTGGGGTTTGACCACGTGCGCCCGTCGAAGATGCTCAACGCGATGCCACGCAGCTTGGGGGCGAATGCGCCGAAGGAGTCGCCATCAATCGCCAAGTGCATCACGACCGTCTTGGATTGCTGAATCTGGCCGATGCGCCCGAGTTCGACCCGGTCGGAGAAGCCGGTGGTGATGTCATTGGCCCCGGCTTCGGCGCTCATGAAACCTGCGGAAATGCGTGGCAGAAAAACGAAGATGCCCGCCGCGCCCAGGAAAATAAGAAGCAGCAAAACAGGCGCAATGACGGCGATAGTAAAGGACAACTTGCGATGGGCGCTCTGCACGCGAGGATCACGGGCCAAGACCGGAGACTTCTGCAGCGAGTGCATCATCTCCATAAGGATGAAGGCGGCGATGGCGAGCAGAATGAATCCGGCAAGGGCAAAAAGAAAGGTGCTATCGACGGTCAGTACAGCGGCGGCGAGCACCATCAGAAACGAGAGCACAGCTAGGAAATAATGATCGCGATCCCGTTGCGCGGAGAACAAACGCACCAGCATAACGAACAGCACTAAGTGGACGGTTGCGCCCAGGAATGCACGCGAGATCAGAAAAGCGTCCGCGATAAAAAAAGCCACGCAGGCGATGGTCAGAAGATTGGTCCAGCGCTCAGAAAGGATTACCTGACGACGGTTGGCGAGGATGTATCCGCGGTAAAGCAGGGCCGAGGTCACGATCAGAACGGTCGCAAGGTCGAGGCGGCCAGTCGAGGCCAGAGTCCCGAATCCGGTGAAGATCAAAAGATAGAGCACCACGTCGAAGTAGCGGCGGATGGCGGCTGCGAGCGTAATCTCTTCGATGTGCGGAGCCGTGGTGTGCGGGGACATGCGAGTCTACTCGTTTAATTGTTGCGGAATTCGCGAAGAAGGTAAAGGGTACGGAAGAGTGGAGTGAGCTCTGGGTCGGGCGGTTACAAGGCCTTTGCTAGAATTGGTTGGTCAGGCATCGGTCCCGCGCGACGCCTTCCCGCCAACCCCGCCAGGTCCGGAAGGAAGCAACGGTAACGGGCTCTTGCGTGTGCAGTGGGTCGCCGGTGCCTGGCTAAACACCTTTTCCAGTTCATTTCCGAATACCTTCACAAGGTGGCTGTAGGGAAATTTGGAAACCTAGGCGTTGTAGACTCGGTCCAATTCGCAATGAAGTAACGTGGGATCGAACGTGATCCTAAAAGCGTCAAAAAAGCCTTGCATTCCGAGTAACCCGGCAACTGGTAGATAGGCCGAAAAACCTGCACGCACGGCAATAACTCCTCCGGGGACATAAAGACAGATGTCGTGCAGGTAGGTATTGGTGGGGCCTGCAACCCCTAGCGTCGTTTCAACAGCTCCCTTTAAAATGTCTAGACCTATTGCTTTGCCGATATCTGCATGGAATATGCAACGAGAGGCACCCGAGTCTATGATCGCTTCGAATCTCTTCGATCGAGGGGCGTTTTTCTCAAGGCGATATTGACTGCCAGTGCAGAATAATAAGCGAAGCCCCCTTTGCCATCGGGAGCCTTCCTATAAGGTATTTTGAGGCTCACACGGACAAGGGCGCCCAGATTTTTGGCGTCTTAATCATCACCGGGTCCGATACCCCAGCTTTCTCACTTTCGGCCACAGCTTCGCTATATGTGGACCCAACAGCAACAATCTTGCTTTCATCTTCAGACAGGGCGATCCACTTATCTAGTGGCGCAGATTGTAAAACTTCGAGACGTGAATCCCTTTTAGTTTGCATGCCGGGCACCAGTTAATTAGACGTATTAGCGTACCGGAGGGATTCCCCCAACGTCAATGGAACTTTGGGCTAAACCTGGCGTTTGCCGGTTGGAGTTTCCAGACCCGCTGCGTACAATAATCGTTCACTATTCAGGTAGGAGATCGCTTCGATTGAATAAGGCGGCGCGCGCGAAAATTACGGCCCTGGGGACTTATGTGCCTCCCCGGGTCATGAGCAACCGGGACTTCGAGAAGATCGTCGAGACTTCGGATGAATGGATCACCAGCCGCACTGGGATCCGCGAGCGGCATGTCGTGGGCAAAGGCGTGGCTACGAGCGACCTGGCAACTGAGGCAGCAAAGCTTGCCTTAGCGGAACGTGGCATCGACGCCGGCGAAATTGAGGCCATTGTAGTTGCGACGGTCACTCCGGACATGCTCTTCCCTTCTACCGCGTGTTTAGTGCAGCACAAGTTAGGGGCGAAGGGAGCGTGGGGATTTGATTTGTCGGCGGCATGCTCGGCGTTTCTTTATGCGTTGCAGACGGGCGCGCAATTTATACAGACCGGCGCGCATAACAAAGTATTGGTAATCGGCGCCGACGTGATGTCGTCCATCTTGGATTACACCGACCGGGCCACGTGCATTCTTTTTGGCGATGGCGCGGGAGCGGTGATTTTGGAGCGTTCGGAAGACGATTCGGGATTGATCGACTTTGTGCATGAGGTTGATGGCTCGGGAGCTTGCTCCTTATATATGCCGGGTGGAGGCAGTTTGCATCCGGCGACGCACGAGACCGTAGAAAAGAAGATGCACTTTGTGCATCAGGATGGGCAGGCAGTGTTCAAATTTGCGGTGCGAAAGATGGCGGACGTTTGCGAGACGCTGCTTCAGAGAAACGGCGTGAAAGCCAGCGATATCGACTGCTTTATTCCGCACCAGGCGAACCAGCGCATCATTAATGCAACCGCGGAGCGGCTGGGGTTGAAGCCGGAAAGCGTGGTCATCAATATTGATCGCTACGGAAATACGACGGCGGGTACGATTCCGCTGGCAATGCAAACCGCGCGCGAGGACGGAAGGCTCAAGAAGGGCAACCTGGTGCTGCTGGCTTCGGTGGGCGCGGGATTCACAGTTGGCGCGACGTTATTGCGCTGGACGATTTAGACTTCACCTCACACTCTCCTCTGGCATTTTCGTTCAACCGCAAAAGAGCGAGTATGGCCTTCGACGATCATCTGCGGATCACCGGGAGCGCACTTAAGAACTGGGCGATTGCACAGATTCAGGATTCGCTCGCTGTAGGAGTGCTGTGGCTGGTTGGACTCTATTTTCTCCACGTTCCGTTTTATCCCGTGTGGGCAGTATTAGCGGCACTGTTGCAGGTTGTGCCACATCTGGGTCCCGTGCTGAGCTTGTTGGGACCGTTATTTAGCGCCGTCGTTACATTTAGAGATTGGCAACATCCCGCGAGTGTTCTGGCCCTGTACGCGATCATCGCGGTGGTCGACGGATTTCTGCTTCAACCATTCATTATGAGGAGAACAGCCAAGGTGCCCATCTGGGCGTCGATACTTACTCCGATTGTGCTCGGAATAGTCTGGCCGTTCTGGGGCGTGCTCGTGGCGGCGCCGCTCCTTGCGGTCGTGTACGCGTATAAGGCGAGGATGTTGAGTCGCAACTAAGGTCGGACAGCCGAGGGCGGCTGTCCCCACACGGCGGTGCTACATGTCGCTTCCCTTCGGTCGCGCTACTTCGAGAGAACGCCCATATCGGCACGCCTGAAGCCGTGCCCTCCCGGGTTCATGCCTTACAGACCTTGTCGGACAAGAGTGTCCGACCCACACGGCCGGCGGAGAATCGGGCAGCCGGGGGCGACTGTCTCCACGAAAAGCTCGCCACAAAACCCTTCCCAAGAAACCACGCAAGTTTCTTTCCGCAGCGAACAATTTAGAATATCTATAGATGGCCTCTCACCACGAAGAAGAAGTCCTGGGTAAAGCGTACGACAGCCGACTGATGCAGCGGATACTGCAGTATTTGCGTAGCTACCGCTGGCAGGTCACGGTGGCACTTGTCTCAATTGTGCTGAAGGCTGGTGCCGATGCCCTAGGGCCGTTTTTGACTCTGGTTGCAACTGATCGTTATCTGGTGCCTGTACACCAGCAACCTGCGTGGCTCACGAATTGGCTGAGTCCGCGGCCTCTTACGGGAATAGCAGAGATTGCGGGAATTTACGTTGGGCTGACGCTTATCAGCTTCCTGCTCGAATATCTGCAGACTTATTTCATGCAATGGGTCGGACAGATGGTGATGTTCGATTTGCGCAGCGAAATCTTCCGGCACTTGCAGCGCATGCACATTGGGTTTTATGACAAGAATCCGGTGGGGCGGCTGGTCACGCGAGTTACGACTGATGTGGACGCGCTGAATGAAATGTTCACTTCGGGTGTTGTCTCGATATTCGAAGACATCTTCGTCCTCGCTGGAATTATGGCCATTATGCTTTCGGTGAACTGGAAGCTGGCCCTGATCACGTTTTCGGTGCTCCCGTTTATTGCCTTTGCGACCACACTTTTTCGCGACCGTGTGCGCGATTCCTACCGCCGAATTCGTGTGGCAATTGCGAGGATCAATGCGCACCTGCAGGAGCACGTGAGCGGCATGGTGGTGCTGCAACTGTTCAACCGCGAAAAGAAGGCATTTAAGACCTTCTCTGACGTGAACGCGCAGCACATGGATGCGTACAAAGACGCGATCATGGCACACGCGGTTTACTACCCAGTAGTCGAAATTCTATCGTCCATCGCAATCGCATCCGTTATCTGGTTCGGCGCGCACGGTGTAGCTCGGAATTTGACCACACTTGGCGTACTCATTGCATTCATGCAGTACGCACAGCGCTTCTTTAGACCGATCCAAGATTTCAGTGAAAAGTACAACATCCTGCAGTCGGCTATGGCGGCGTCGGAGCGAGTTTTCAAATTGCTCGATACTCCGGCGGAGATCAATGAAGCGGCGGTCACCCAGATGCCGCGAGGCCCGGGCAGAATTGAGTTTGACCGGGTGTGGTTTGCGTACAGGAATGTGCCGGCTGTTGACGGGGAGAGAGTTAAATCCCGGGCAGTCGCGGGCGAGGGCGCCCGCGCCACACAAGCAGAAATTGATACCGCAGAGCCGGATTGGGTGCTAAGGGATGTGAGCTTCACCATCGAACCCGGAGAGACGGTTGCGATTGTCGGGCATACCGGGGCTGGGAAAACTACGATCATTTCCCTTCTGCTGCGATTTTATGACGTGCAGCGAGGAGCGATCCGAATAGACGGTGTGGATGTGAAAGAGATACCGCTGGCGGATTTGCGGCGTCGATTTGGCGTGGTGCTGCAGGACCCGTTTTTGTTCACGGGGACGGTTGAGGGCAACATTCGACTGGGAACGGATGGGATCAGCGACGAGCAGGTGCGCCAGGCGGCCGAAGATGTGAACCTGGCGGACTTCATTCATCAGCTGCCAAATACTTATAAAGAAGAGGTGCGGGAGCGGGGCACGACGCTTTCGACTGGGCAGAAGCAGTTGATCTCATTTGCGCGCGCGCTGGCGCATTCGCCGAAGATTCTGATTCTGGACGAAGCAACTTCAAGCGTGGACACGGAGACGGAATTCAAGGTCCGCGACGCGCTGAGCAAGATGGTCGAGGGGCGAACGTCGATCATTATTGCGCACCGGCTTTCGACAGTGCAGCGGGCGGACAAGATCATCGTGATGCACAAAGCCCAGTTGCGCGAGATTGGCACGCATCAGCAATTGCTCGCGCAGCGCGGCATTTATTACAAGCTCTACCAGCTGCAATACAAAGATCAGGAAGTGGTGGCTCCGGCGGCCGCGCCGGAGATCACCGCCAACGCCGACGACTAGGCGACGGTTGTGACTTCACAACTTCTTCATCCAGTTGTTGGCCATGATTTCCTCCCCCTTCTTATTTACCCACCTTTCGACAAACGCGAAGGGTGGGGCAGCCTCAGTTAGTGGGCCAAGGTGGGCCAGCCCCCGGATTATTTTTCAACGCGCGGGACGATGCGTTGCGGGTCGAAAGTCGTATTGAACGTGCCTGAGACGGAAATCTGCAACGTCTTCTCGAACGCTATGCCTTCGATTCCGTCCACCTTTAGGTGGATTGTGAAAGTACCGGGATGGGTGAAGGTATGCCTAACCTCGGGTCCGAAGGAACTGGTGCCATCGCCGAAATCCCAACTGCAATCAAGAGCGGGTACGCTTTCCGCCTCAGATTCGGCGGAAAACATGGCTGTCTGACCGACTGCGGAGTGATCCGGAATATGCGCGTTTACCTGCGGCGCGGCGGCTGGAATTGACGTGTCAATAATTTTAAGCATACGAACAGAGCGAGGAGCAAGGGTCAGCGAAATTGATATGGCATCAGGGTGGACGGGCGCTGCGATGCTGAGAAGATCGAAAATACGGTTGTGCCCACTCACTAAGCCCAGATCTGAAAGCTGCAGTTCGTGCCGGCGCTCTTTCTCGGTCCAGTTGAATACTGTCAGAATTGATTGCCTCTTGCTCTCGTGTAGGACGAAGACGCTGGGGATTCCGTCTTCGGGGGCATAGGTCATCAGGTCCACAGGGACTGAGGCGCGGCCCAGCCGGGCCATGTTGATCAATTCGCGGTTCTCGACGAGGGCCATGCGATCGGAATCGGCGAAGAGCGCCGGAAGATCGTCGCCGATTTCAAACATTCCACCGGAAACTGCTGAGAGCGCGATCGAGACGCGCGCTTCGTCGAGGGTGAGCGGACGCTTGCCGCCATGCCACTCCTGCTCATCGACAGTTTGACGCGAGACGGTGAACGCATCGGGGTCACTCACGAAGAAATTGCGATTCATGTAATAACGCGCGGCGACGCCGGTAGCAGCGTCGCGGCTGGATTCAAAAGTGTGGCCGGTGTCCTGCGAGATGCGTCCGCAATCGACGATGCCGACTGGATTCAGCATCACGCTGCCATCTTTATCCAGAATTACATCTTCGCCGACAGCTTCGCGGATTACCTGCAAGCCAATTCTCTGAGCTTCCATCGCGGTGGTGTTTGGGCGGAAGTGGCGGCCTTCGATGGCGGAATCATCCATGAAGTCGAGCTTGATGTAGCGAATGCCCCAATCACGCGCCAGCGTTCCGTAAGTTTGGCGAAGATAGTTTTGCGCGCCCGGATTGGTGGTGTCGAGCATGTAGAGTGCATCGAGTTGCTGCTTGCGTTCGGGTTCGTTGATCACGAACCCGGCGTGGATAGGGTGGTCTTGGGCATTCTGCACCAGCCAATCTTTGTGATGTTGATAGACCCACGAGCGCTCGGAAACCTCAAAAGGCGCGGTCCAAATGCCGGACGTGAGGCCGAGATGCTGGGCTTTCGCCTCGAAAGATTTCATACCGTCGGGAAAAGTCGCCGCGTTTTCGGTGGTGTATTCCCCGCGAGCGTATTGATAGCCTTCGTCGATGTGGAAGAATTTGTAACCGAAGTCTTTCAAGCGTTCGGAGAGGAATTGAGCATTGGTCAAAGCCGCGCCCTGGTTCAAGCCGAAGTAATAGGCCGTCCAACTCCACCAACCCATGGGCGTCGGCAGGCTGACGCGAGCGCGATGCAGGTCGCGAATAATTCTGCCGTATGCTTCCAGCTGAGCGTGATAATCGGAGCCCAACGCAATCATGATTGCTTCTGAAGAAATAATTGCGCCCGCAGCTACAGGCAGGCTGAGTTCGATTTGATCTTCCGACGGAGAAGTTTGCAAAGAGTTTTCAGTCTCAAGTTCGGTGGTTCCGGTCGAGTCCACTTCGTAGGCTGCAATCTTGGCCTGAGCCGCGCGTAATCTGAGAACGGTGAGCCAACGCTCTGAGGTCAGCGCGCCGACAAATATGCTGCTATGGCTTTGGCGGTTGTAGAGAAGTTGGCTGCCGACGCCGCGATACAAGCCGGCAGGATCATCGCCGAAATCGTGGATCGCCATGGCCGGGCGGTCTTCGCTGAAACTGTCCGACAGAATGCGAAGAGCAGACTCTGGTCCGCCGAGCTCGAGCAGGCGAGGGTCACGAATTTCAATTACGCGAATTCCCTGCACCTCCAATGGCTGCTGAGTTGTGGTGCGGACAGTGACGGTAATCTCAGCGTAAGTGGGAGCAGAATGCAGGCGCACGGAACAGGCGATCTCGGGCTGGCCAGCGAGGCCTGAATGCGTGATGGTCAACTCGGGGGTGTGAGCGCCTGGTTCGGCGGACGACGAAGATACATTGTGCTTGGGGTAGTCGCTGGAATGCAGCCAGCGCCCGTTGATCTTTGCGGCGATGCCTGCAGTTAATTGAGCGGGGCCGGTTTTTTCCCTTAGCGTGTAAGCGCCGGTTTTCGCGTTGGCGACAACCAGCAACGCAGAATTCTCGACCTGCGTGGGAGGCGATTGAGCTGCCAAGGCCACCGCTACAAATACGACCAAGGTCAGCGACACGACGGTCATGATCCGTTTATCGGTCGCGCTTCGCATAAGCTGAGTACTTAAAATTCGCGTCCTGCTGGGAACAAAGGCCACAGTTGCGGTATATTGCGAACCATTACTTTTACTTTCGTTTCTCAAAGTTGTCAACCGGCCATCCGAAAAAAAGGAGAAGCTCGCCATGAATACGAAAACAATTATTCCGTTGTTGCTGTGCGGGATTGCGCTTTTGCCAGCGATGCATTTTGTGCGCGGCCAGCAAACTCAGCCCAAGGCAGAAGTCGGCTATCACGCGGCCGCGGATGCTGACCAGAAGAAGACGCTTCTGCTAAAAGATTTTCATCCGGTTTCCATGCTGCACGCAGCGGTGCACAACGTGGACAAAGCGAAGTATTACGTGATCGACGTCCACAATCACACCAATGATGCGATGGGTATTGACGAGCACATGCCGCCCGAACGGGTGGTGCAGATCATGGATAACACAAACGTCAGGACTGTAGTGATCCTGACTGGCATGTGGGGCGAGAAGCTGCAACATGTGATCGACGAGATGGTGAAGCCGTATCCGGGACGCTTCATTGTCTTTTCGCAAATCGACTTCAGCAAAATCGACGACGCGAACTTCAGCCAGGAAATGGTCGCACAACTTGATGATGCGGTGCGGCGCGGAGCGCGCGGTTTGAAGCAATTAAAAGACTTGGGCCTGACAGACCGGGACAAATCAGGGAAACTGATTGCGATTGATGATCCGCGGCTCGATCCAATATGGGAGGAGGCAGGGCGGCTGGGAATTCCGGTGTCGATTCATACCAGCGATCCCGAGGCATTCTTCCATCCCATCGATAATACGAACGAGCGGTATGAGGAGTTGATTGAACATCCGGATTGGAGCTTTTACGGGCCGCAGTTTCCCACAAAAGAGGCGCTGTTGGCGGCGCGGGACCGCATGTTTGCCAAACATCCGCACACAAGGTTTGTGGCGCTGCACATGGCAAACTGGCCGGAAAATCTTGACTATGTTTCCCACCTGCTGGATACGTTGCCAAACGTGATGATTGAATTCGGAGCGCGGCAGGCGGAACTCGGACGACAGCCGAGGCGTGCACGCGAATTTTTCATCAAGTATCAGGACCGGATCATGTTTGGCACGGACAACGGAATGGATGAGGCCATGTATCGCAATCATTTCCGCTGGCTGGAAACGGCTGACGAGTATTTCGACTACTGGGGAGCGCCGGGGCAAGGTCGGTGGAAGATTTCTGGCATGGAACTGCCGGATCCAGTGCTCGAAAAGATTTATCACAAGAATGCAGAGCGGATGTTCGGACAATTTCGAGGAGTTGGTGCGATACAGGCGAGCAAATAGAAACGACTAAACCAGCGTGACTTGCAGGCCGGCTTTTTTCAACGCGGCCAAGTCGAGCTTCGAGATTCCGCGGTCGCAGATGAGATGTTGAATGTCCGAAACCGGCGCGATCGAGGAGAGGCTTCGCTTTCCGAACTTGCTAGAATCGCAGACCGCAACCGTGACTCTGGCAACGTCCATCATGGCGCGATTGACTTTGGCTTCGAGCAGATTGGGCGTGCTGAGGCCGTAGTGCAGATCGAAACCATCGACGCCGAGGAAAAGAATGTCGGCATTCAGACGGTGCAGTGTCTCCTCGGCTATGGGGCCAACCAAAGAGAAAGAATTCTTTCGCAGGCTGCCGCCAGTCAGGATTACTTCAAGCGAAGATCCGGAGAGTTCGGCCGCGATATTTACCGCGTTCGTAATTACGGTCAGGCTTTTGAATTTACGTAGCGTGCGGGCGATGGCAGTGGTGGTAGTTCCTGAATCCAGAATTACCACTTGACCTTCCTTAACCATGCGGGCCGCGGCGGCAGCAATTTGTAGTTTTTCCTTGCGGTGCAGCTTTTCTTTCACGCGCAGGGTGGGATCTTCAAGAACGCTGGTCTGCGCGGGCAATGCACCACCGTGACTACGGTGAATTTGCCCTTGCGCCTGCAGAAGGTCGAGGTCTTTGCGGATAGTGACCTGAGAAGTGTGGAAGTGTTTCGCGAGACTGCCCACCAGCACCCGGCCGTCGTTTTTGACTATCTCCAAAATAAGGCGGCGACGTTCTTCGTTAAGCACAGGTTCTCCGGTCGTATTTGCTGGCGTGGCCGAATCCGCGAAAGGATTCGCCGTGTCCGCCAGTGACTCCGCATTTTATACTTGACAACCACCGATATCGAAACTAAAAGTTATCAAACGTAATGATACGAAACCCAGCGGAATCTAGTGGCCAGCCTCGGCTGAGCCCTTCCCTGCTGAATTCGGGGCTGGGAATCCTTGTGTCGTTGCTGCTTCTTTTTCTTTTGCAAAGCCTTGCTTCTAGTTCTGAGGAACAAGACTGGACACATTTTGTCCGCATTGGAGGGTATGGACTGAAGAGTGACAATGCCGGCGACATCGTCGAGAGCGCGCAGCGCGATGGCGTGTTCGGCATTGAAGTCGACAACGATATTCCAGGCCGATATGAAAGCTTCCTAGATCCCACGTTGAAACTGAAGGCGATTCAGGCAGTGGCTGCGAAGGCCCATGCGGTGGGAAACCGTGCCTTCGTTTATATCGCAGGAACGGAATGCATCACCGCCAACGCCGATAAGACTGTACACACGCTGGCGAAAGACCATCCCGACTGGCTGCAACGGAAGGCAACAGGAGAACCGGCAATCTTCGGAGGAGGAACCGCGTTCTGGATCGCGAAGGGCGATGAGGACGTGTGGGTGAGTCCCTACGCGCCGGAGTGGCGCAAGACCTATATGGAGCGCGTGAGGCAAATCGCGGGCACTGGAATTGACGGAATTTATGTCGATATCCCCTATTGGATGACCCACTTCGAGGGTTGGGAAGACACTTGGGCAAGCTTTGACGATTACACAGTGGAGGCATTCCGCAAGCAGACCGGCCTGGATGCCAAGAAAGATTTAAAGCTGGGAGATTTTGGGGAATCTAATTTTCGCAAGTGGGTGGATTTTCGAATTCAGACGTTTACGGACTTCATGCAGGAGATCGGGCGGAATGCGAAGTCTGTGAACCCGGAGATTAAAGTGATCCCGGAAATTTATCCGGGGATTGAAGAGGCAGCGGTGCGCGTGGGCGCGGATGTCTACAGCCTTTACGCCGTGGTGGATGCGGTCGCGCACGAATATGAATATGGTGAGGGCGACCACATGGCGGCCTCGAGGAGTCCGCTGGATTGGTTTAACTACCAGGTGGGGATGCATTCCTTTCGCGCCTTTGCGCAAGCCAAGGCAACGTGGATTTTGAATTACTCGTGGGACGGCGACAAACAAGTAGACCGCACGGAGGCGATGACAAATCTGGCCATGTCAGAAATTATGGCCGGTGCGAATTTCTGGGATCAAAGCGCATGAAAATACTTTTTACCAGCCGCGAAGGCCGATTTCACCGGTTGGCGTGTATTTCTCGCCGCAAACGCGGAATTACTATGCCGACGAGTTCATGGCGTCTTATCGAGGAATTTTGATTCTTCTGATGCAATCGCATCTGGAGTTTCAGGTAGTGACGCCGCGAACGCTGGCGGACTTTCAGGGTAGATCGCTGGTTCTTCCCGACGTGCGGGTAATGAGCGATGCGGAGAAATCGTCGCTGCGAAAGTATGTTGACGGCGGCAGGACTCTGATGATCACTGGCGAAGATGCCACGGAACTGGAGGGACGGTCGGACGGCCGGAGGCGGCTGTCCCCACAACGCCCCCATGCGCAAAACATTGTTCGCTTTGGCAAATGTCCGGGAGCGGAGTATTTTGCAGCGCTGAAAAAGAATTTTGACGAGACTACGCCGCAGCAGGAGCAAGCATTTCTGGATGCACTGAAGCCTTCGAGTTCAGTACGCGTGTTTGCTTCAGCAGCGATGGCCACGTCGATTGCGCGGGTGGAAGGCACGCCTCATGTGTTTTTTGCGAATTTCGCAGGCCTGCGAGGTGGAGGGAACCCGGTGCAAGCTCCGCAAAGCGGTGTGCGGATTGCGGTCGCGGGTGTCAGCACGGCGCGAGGATTTTTTCTTCCGTTTCTGGGAGAAGTTTCGAATGTAGACGGAGTCGCGGGCAATGGAGAAGTCACGTTCAACTTGCCTACGATTGATAAAGGTGCGGTGTTCTGGTGGACGCCATGATCGCTGAAGACCCGGAACTGGATAAAAGCCAAAGGCATAAACCACTAAGGACACCCTTCGACTCCGCTCAGGGCGGGCTCCGGTTCACGAAGAGAAAACTAAAAAACTCAACCCACTAAATAAAGAGGAGTTCAGGAAATTGAACGAGCTTTCACAATTGTTGGATTTACCGGAGGCGGAAAAGGTCAAGCGAGGCTTGGCCCACACTCCCGCGGAAATTGCTCAGCAGCCTGCGACCTGGGGTGCGACTTTTGAATTATTCCGCAGCAAGAGAGCGGGGATTCAGAAAGTTCTCTTGGCTGCAGGCATTACGAGCCCCGGCGCTTCCCAAGTGATTGTATTTCTGGTCGGCGCGGGGACATCGGATTACATCGGGCAGTCGGTCAGCCACCTGCTGCGGAAAAGCTGGCGATGCGAAGTAATTGCCGTGCCAAGCACTGACCTGCTTACGCAGATGGACGAGTTGATCCTGCCGGGTAGGAAATATCTATGGATTTCATTTTCGCGGTCAGGCGACAGTTCCGAAGGCGTGGCAGTGATGGCGAGAGCGCGAGAAAGGTATCCGGAGATGTATCACATAGTGATTTCGTGTAACCCGAACGGCCGCATGCTTCGGGAGAATGTCGGAAATCCGAAAGTGCTTGGGATTTGTTTGAACGACGCGGTGAACGATCGCGGGTTGGCGATGACAAGTTCTTTTTCCAACATGGTTATCTTCGGCCAATGCCTGGCCCATACAGACAACCTTGAAGCTTACGAACCGGTCCTGCAGAGGCTGGTGACAGCGTCCAAAAGTTTTTTGCCGCGCGCGGCCGATTGCGCCGCGGCGCTGGCGAAACAGGGATACAAGAAGGCATTTTTTGTCGGCTCTGGGCCACTACGAGCGATTGCGAAGGAATCCGCACTGAAAGTGCTGGAGTTGACCGCGGGAAAGACGCTGACCATGACGGAATCGGCGTTGGGATTGCGTCACGGGCCGATGGCTGCGTTAGACAGCCAGAGCCTGTTTGTTTGCTTTCTTTCCGGCAACAAGCGCGTGCAGGAATACGAACGCGATCTGTTGCGAGAAATTGGTACGAAAAAACTGGCAAAGTGCAGGGTGGTAGTGGGCGGGAGTGAACTGGTCGCTGATTCCTATGCCGAAGATTATCTTGCACCGGCCGGCGTGAGCGGCATCGCGGACGAATACCGCGCACCGGTGGACGTAATGTTCGGCCAATTGCTGGGACTGTTTAGTTCGATTCGATGGAACCTGATGCCGGACTCTCCCAGTCCGGATGGTGTGATCAGCCGGGTGGTGCAGAACGTAAATATTCACTCGTAAAAATCGCGGGGACGACTTGGTCGCCGAGACAAGCCCGCAGAAAATGGGGTCGCCATCATGAGGATAACGAAAATCTCTCGTTCGATTTTGGCTGCGTTTCTGCTTGCGGGTTCTGCCGTATTGCTGGTGGCTCAAGGGAGTTACCGGGCACAAGTGCGCGGAATTGTTGCGGACGCGAGCGGCGCAGTCGTTGGGGGCGCCAAAGTGACAATCACGGACGTGGGCACCAATATTGCCAGTTCGTCCCGCACGAATGACAAAGGTGAATATTTCTTTACCGACCTGCGACCGTCGACTTATTCGGTCCAAGCGGAAGCACAGGGTTTTCGTCCCGAGGAAAGAACTGGGGTGGTGTTAGCTGTCGATCAGCAAACCACGCTTAACTTCACCATGATGCCGGGTGCGGTGACGACTGCCGTCCAGGTTAGTTCAGTTGCACCA
>Ga0207416_1003386_pt1 | contig 15341 bp, 14 predicted proteins | sample PaiPotPPM11metaG_FD_184107 | JGI IMG/M metagenome (GOLD analysis project Ga0207416, IMG submission 184107) | Iron sulfur acid spring bacterial and archeal communities from Banff, Canada, to study Microbial Dark Matter (Phase II) - Paint Pots PPM... ...
ATGTTGGACTGACCCCGCGGGAACGAGACATCCTGCTGCTCGTGGCGCGGGGTCAGTCCAACATCGAGATCGCCAGCGCTCTCGTGGTCAGCGAGGCGACGGTCAAGACGCACGTCACCCACCTGCTCGGCAAGCTTGGCCTGCGCGACCGGGTCCAGGCCGTCATCCTCGCTTACGAAACCGGCGCGGTCGTCCCCGGCCGCCCCGGCTAGCCGCTGCGCGCCCTTTATAAACGCCGTCTTGCCGCGCAGCGGACGCAAATGAGCGACGCCGGCCGGGCCGCGAGGCGTTCCTCGCCAATCGGCTCTCCGCACAAATCGCATATTTCGTATCTGCCGGAATCGATTTTCCGCACCGCCGCGTCAATCTCCGCGAGATGCTCACGGGCCTGGTCGGCGAGCGCCGCTATGTGCTGCCGCTCGAAAGCGACCGTCGCGCCCTCGGGATCGTGCTCGTCGTCGCCGCCCGCCGACCCGTCGCTCGCGCTGGCGACGATCGCGGCGAACTCCCGCTCGAGTTCCGCGAGCCGCTCGAGGGTCAGGTCGCGGTCGGCTGTCAGCCGCGACTTAGCGGGACCCGGGTCAGTCACTTGCGTCGCCTATCATTTAAAGTGACAATACCCAGCGCCGGTGAAACAAAAATCCGGATCCTCAGGCATTGTGAAGGTTATGACCCGTTCAGCCGCAAAGAGTTTTCCTGTCACGGTTACGCGACTTCCGGTGACGCGCTGTGAAATTTGCCAGCGCACGGTCGCCTATCGCCCAGGCGAGGCGAGTGAGGCACTGACTAAGCATTACAAGCTGCAGCACAAGGACGCGCTCGGCGAGAAGCCGGCGGAACCCGACCAGGATTAGATTTACCGCGACCCCGCGGAGAGCCGGCATTCCCAGGCGAAGCCGGCTCCCGCGGTGACTCAGTGCCCGTAGACCGGGACGATCAGCCCGCGCGCGATCGTGTGGAACCGCAGGTTGAACCCGGCGACCGCGGGCGTGACGTCCGAGTCGATGCCGAGCTTCTCGACGTCGAGGGCGTGCACGGCGAACACGTACCGGTGGGGCTCGTCGCCCGCGGGCGGCGCCGCGCCGCCGAAGTCCTTCGTCCCGTAATCGTTACGCACCTGGAAAGCGCCGGCGGGCAGCCCGGCGCCGTCTGCTGAGCCCGCGCCGGCGGGCAGCGAGGTGACGGACGCGGGGATGTCGATCACGATCCAGTGCCAAAACCCGGACCCGGTCGGCGCGTCCGGGTCGTAGGCGGTGACCGCGAAGCTCTTGGTCTCCGCGGGGAAGCCCGACCAGGACAGGTGCGGCGAGACGTTCTGCCCGGACATGCCGAAGCTGTTGTACACGTGCTTGTCGGTCAGCATCTCCCCGTGGGCGACGTCGTCGCTGGTCACGGTGAACGCCGGGACCGGCGGCAGGAAGTCGTAGGGAAGCGGTGCGCGGTCGGCCATTAGTACCTCCTTGTATGTCCCCCAACGCTGTTATCTCCCGGGGGGCGACCCCCCGTACCCCCCGTGTGCGGTGTGTCGCCAGGCCCGAGGCAACCCATTATCGGGCCTGGCAACACATCGCACAAAGGCTGCATGGCGACTCTCGCACCTCAAACGACAGCCCGCGGTGCGCTTTCCGCTTTACCCTTATTTCCGGATCTTTCCGAAGGCGGCAAACGGGTGAAGCGACGGCACACGGGACGGCGGGCGACCAGAAGGAGACGGGTCAGGCCCCGCCGTTTCGCCGCGCGCTCCGTCCGGGCCAGGCGGCGGCGGCTCGCGCGCCTGGCCCGCCCCGCCGGGCCGTTCAGCGCCCGCCGGCCGTGGCTGCGCAAGGCCGGGATCGCCGTCGTGCTTTTCGTCGTCGCGCTTTTCCCGCTCCCCGTCCTCGCTTCGGACACGCCGCCGAAGCAGCCCGCGTGCCAGGGCGCCGGCTGCCGCCCGCAGCCCGTGTCCGCCCAGCTCTGGGCGGTCCCGCTTCCGGGCGCCTGGTCCGCGGGCACCGGTCCTGGCACCACCGGGGACGGCGGCACGGTGCCCGCGGTCGGCCAGGCCTACGTCGCGGTGGGCGGCGCGGTGGCGGTCCTCGGCACCGGCCTCAGCGTCACCGGCTACTCGCTGAACGGCGGCAAGCAGGTGTGGCAGACGACGCTCGCCGCGCCGGCCGGCGCGGCGATCATGTCGGTGCGTTCCTGGCCGGGCGTGGTCACGGTCGGGCTGCTCGCGCCGGACGGCCGGTCCCGCACCGAGGTCGTGCTCGACGCGACGACGGGCGACCCGTTGCGGCGCTACCAGGCCGCGGTGTTCGGCGGCGCCGTCGCGGCATCCCGGTCAACCACGGTCATCGTCGGCCCGAGCGCCGTGACCGCCTACAACAACGCGACCGGGCGCGTCCGCTGGCTGCGCAAGACCGCCCCGGGTGAGTCGTGGCAGGTTGACGGCCCGACGCTCTACCTGGCGGAAGCCGGCGGCGCGGACAACGGGTCGTCGCAGGTGACCGCCCTTGGCGTCATCGACCTTTCCACCGGCACCGAACGGGTGCTGAATTCCCCGCTCGGTGCCCCCTTCTCCGGGACGTTGGCGGGCGCCGCGGAGGGTGCGGTCCTGTTCGCGTCGTCCGCCGGGGTGACCGCCTACAACGACTCGACGGGCGGCGTGCTCTGGAGCACGCCGCACGCGGTGCCCGAGGGGACCGACCCGGTGGCCGGCCTCGTCGACCTCACCCTGCCGGGCGGCGTCCTGGCGGGCGTCGACCCGGGGACGGGCACGGTACTCGCCTCGGTGCCCGCGTCCGCCGTCACGGGCGCGGCGGGCCTGTACGTGGTGCGCGCCGGGGTAGCGCTCGGCCTCGACAGCGGCGCTAACGGCGCGGCGTGGGGCTACGACATGACCAAGGGCCAGGTCGCGTGGACGTGGCCGGCCCTGCCCTGGCCGCACTTCTTCTCGGATCTGTCCGGGCTCGGCGGCAGCGCCGCGGCCACGGGCGACACGGTGGTCGTCACCGCGTGCCCGCACCTCGCGGCGGCGCCCGGCGGGTGCGCCGATCCGGAGCTGGTCGCGTTCAAAGTCTGAGACCGGGTAGTCAGACCCTATGAAGGCGTTTGAGCGGCCGTTGGGGGCGGTCGACCGGTTCCAGCAACGGTGGCCGGTGCTTGCCGTCCCCGTCGCGGTCTGGTCGAAGTTCAACGACGACGAGGCGGGCAACCTCGCCGCGCTGATCGCTTACTACGCGTTCGCGGCGATCTTCCCGCTGCTGCTCGTCCTGGTCACGGTCCTGGACTTCGTGCTCAGGGACAACCCGTCGCTGCGGGACCGGCTACTCAACTCCGCGCTGTCCCAGTACCCCGTGATCGGCCCGCAGATCCAGAACCACCTCGGGTCCATTCCTGGCAACGGCGCCGCGCTCGTCATCGGCGTCGTCTTGCTGCTGCTCGGCGCCAGGGGCGTGGCGGGCGCCATGCAGAACGCGCTGTGCGCGGTCTGGGGCATCAAGAAGGAGCAGCGCCCGGGGTTCCCGCTCTCCCTGGTGTGGTCGTTCGCCCTCGTGCTCACCGTCGGCACCGGGTTCCTCGTGACCACGGCGCTGGCGGGCCTCGCCGGCGGCGTGGGCAACGTGATCAGCGGTGTGCTCGGCACGGTCGTCACGGTGCTCGTCTCGCTGGTGCTCAACGTCGGGATGTTCTGGCTGAGCTTCCGCATCGCGACCGCCCGGCAGGTGCGGTGGCGCGACCTGCGGACGGGCTCGGCCATCGCCGCCGTCGGCTGGACGGTCCTGCAGCTGGCCGGCGGCTTGGTGGTCAGACACCAGCTGCAACGGGCGTCGGAGCTTTACGGCACGTTCGCCATCGTGCTCGGCCTGGTCGCGTGGCTCTTCCTGCAGGCGGAGCTGACCCTGTACGCCGCGGAAACCGACGTGGTGCTCACCCGCCGCCTCTGGCCCCGGTCGATCGTGCCCGCGGAAGCGGGAAAGCCCGGCGGGGAGGGCGAGCCCGTCGAGGAGGGCCGCGACCACGGGGCTAGCCTTGAAGGGCAGCCTGGTGACGATGGCCAGGCCGCCGCGGGCGGCAAGCCCCGCGTTCCGACACCGCGAGGCGATCCGTCGGCCACCGACAAGAAGGCAGGATCAGCCAGATGACCGATACCGCGCACGTTGTCGTCATCGGGGCCGGCTTCGCCGGCCTGTCCGCGGTCGAGAAGCTGCGCAAGGCGGGCTTCCGCGTCACCGTGATCGACAAGAACCTCTACAGCACGTTCCAGCCGCTCCTCTACCAGGTCGCCACCGGCGGCCTCAACCCCGGCGACGTCGCCTACCCCGTGGGCGGCTTCACCGCTCGCCGTAACGCCAGGTACATCCGCGGCGAACTCGTCGCGATCGACACCGCCGGGCGGACGGTGCGGCTGGCGGGCGGCCGCGAGCTCGGCTACGACTACCTGATGCTCGCCACGGGCGTGTCCGCGAACTACTTCGGCGTCAAGGGAGCCGAGGAGAACACCTTCGGCCTCTACACCCGGGCCGACGCGATCGTGCTGCGCGACCACATCATGAACGGCTTCGAGTGGCTGAGCGCCGATCCCGACGGCCAGCGGGAGTTCGCGATCACGGTGGTCGGCGGCGGCGCCACCGGGGTCGAGCTGGCGGGCACCCTGGGCGAGCTGCGCAACGACGTGCTGCGCGCCACCTTCCCCGACGTGGACCCCGCCCGGCTGCACATCAGGCTGGTGGAGACGGCGCCGGAACTGCTGATGCCCTTCAACCCCAAGCTTCGCGAGTACACCAGGCGGCAACTGGTCAAGCGCGGCATCGACATCAGGGTGAACACCACCATCCGCGAGGTGACCAGGGACCAAGTGGTACTCGCCGACGGCACCTCGCACCGCAGCGACCTCACGGTCTGGACGGGCGGCGTGGCCGCCGATCATCTGGTCGCCGCCTGGGGCCTGCCCCAGGGCAAGGGCGGCCGCCTGCTCGTCGGGCCCGACCTGCGCGTCGAGGGCACCGACCGGATCTTCGCCACCGGCGACGTCGCGCTTAACCAGGACAAGCCGTCGCCGCAGCTGGCGCAGCCCGCGCTCCAGGAGGGCAGGTTCGCCGCCGAGCAGATCATCCGCCTCGGGCGCGGCGAGCCGACCCAGGCGTTCAGCTACCACGACAAGGGCACCATGGCCACGATCGGCCGCCGCTCCGCCGTGGTGGAGCTCGCCCACGGCGCGCGCATCACGGGAACGCTCGCCTGGCTCGCCTGGCTCGGCCTGCACCTGCTGTACCTGCTCGGCAACCGGAACCGGGTCGCGACGCTGATCAACCTGTCCTGGCGCTACATCGCCTGGGGCCACGGCGGCGGCGTAATCGTAGGCGACGAGCCCACCGAGCCGCTCTCCCCGCCTTCCCCGCGGGAGGACGACCACCCTGCCCAAACCGCAGCACCTGCAGTGAACTACGACCGCTCGTAGTAATCTCGTCCATGGCGGCTGACAGCGGCTAGGGTCGAGGCACGAAAGGCGGGCTGCATGCTGCGAGGAAGTAACCGAGCCAGTAACACGGCGCGACGGGCGGCCTGGCTGGTGGGGTTGGCGGTCGCCGCTGCCCTGGCGGTGGCCGGCTGCTCGTCGTCCGGCTCGTCGGCGACGGGCGGGCAGTCGACTAGCCAGTCGTCGACCAGCGCGGCTAGTGCCGCCGCGATGGGGAACCCCAACCTCGACCTGGGCTCCTCGCTTGGAAACAAGGCCGCGCCCGACGTCAAGCTGGTCAACCAGTTCGGCCAGCAGATGTCGCTCAGCCAGTTCCGCGGCAAGGTCGTCATGCTGTCGTTCGAGGACTCCGAGTGCACCACGGTCTGCCCGCTGACCACGCAGGCCATGGTGCTCGCGAAGGAACTGCTCGGCAAGGCGGGCAGCTCGGTCCAGCTGCTCGGGGTGGACGCGAACCCGGACGCGGTCAAGGTGGCCGACGTGATGGACTACTCGCGCGTCCACGGCATGGTCAACCAGTGGGACTTCCTGACCGGGTCGCTTCCCCAGCTGCGCTCGGTGTGGAAGGCGTACAACATCGCCGTGCAGGTTGAATCAGGCCAGATCGACCACACGCCGGCGCTGTACATCATCGACCAGCAGGGCAACCTGCAGAAGGTCTACCTGACCCAGATGGCCTACTCGAGCATCACCCAGTCCGCGCAGGTCCTGGCCGCCGAGGCGGCGAGCCTGCTGCCCGGCCACCCGAAGCTGTCCAGCCTCGAGTCGCTCGGCGCCATCCCGGCCCAGACGCCGACGGACACGATCTCGCTGCCCACGACGGGCTCAAGCACGGTGACGCTCGGCCCCGGCAAGGCCCGCCTCGTGGTCTTCTTCGCCACCTGGCTGAGCGAGACGTCCGACCTGAACTCCGAGCTGACCAGCCTCAACGCCTACGGCAAGGCGGCCGCGGGCGGTCACCTGCCCGCGCTGACCGCGGTCGACGAGACCGTGGTGGAACCGTCGACCGCGGCGGTGACCAGCTACCTGCACCAGCTGGGGCCGCTGTCCTACCCGGTCGCGCTCGACGAGACCGGCCGGGTGGCGGACGGCTACGGCGTCCAGGACCAGCCCTGGCTCGTCCTGGTCAACAAGTCGGGCAAGGTCACCTGGCAGCACGACGGCTGGGTCTCCCTGTCGGCCCTGGAAAAGGCGGCGTCCGCCAACCAGTAGCCAGTCAGCCGCCGCCCGCGGGCTTCGGGAGCTGACCGGCCCCGCTGACCGCTGACCACTGACCGCTGACCACGGGGCTCAGGCGATCTCGCCCCGGTCGATGGCGGGATAGCCGAGCGCGATCGTAGTTTCCCGCTCGGCCATGTCGAGCAGCAGGCCGGTCGCGTCCGGGTGCATCGCGTGCTGGCCGATCACCCGGGTGGGCATGAACTGCGGGCCACCGGGCCAGCCGTGGCCGCCGCCGTCGATCCGGTAAAGCGTGGCGGGGTGGCAGCCGGGCCGCGCCCACGTCGTGCGGGTCACGGGCAGGCCGTCGGCCGTCATGGGCAGTTCCTCGATCGACGGCTTGGCGATGCTGCCGGTCCCCGTGTTTCCGTGACCAGTGATACCGCCGCCGACGCCCATCAGCCCGACGCTGCGGGCGATGCCGTTGGCCGTCGCCCAGTCGGCGACGACCGCCTCCGCGCCCGCCACGACGTCCTCGCCGGGCAGTTCCCCGTGCCTGACCGCGCGCCGCCTGATCATCCGCCCGGCGATGCCGCGGCGGGGGAGCGGGCCGCCGCCATAGGGCGAGGTCGGGTCGCCCGTGCCCATGACGAGGACCATGCTGGCGCGCAGCTGCGGCACCGGGCTCGCCCGGCGGCTCGACTCCAGTGCCGTGCCCCCGACCAGGAACAGCCCGGTCACCGGCAGCAGGCCGTTCCGCGCGATGTGCTCGGCGTACCGGGCGCCCTGCGAGATCCCGGCGAGGAAGACCGGCCACGACCTGGCCGCGCCGAGCCCCTCCAGGTGGCCGGCGAGGTCGGCGAGGAACCGCGCGTCGTCCAGGTCCGGCTCGCGGTCCGGCGGCCGCGCCGGGTACCAGGCGCCCTTCCAGCCGTCGGGGAAGACGGTGGTGATCCCCGCGGCGGGTCCGCGCCGGGTGAGCCCGGTGAACCACGCCATGTCCCGCCCGTCCATGCCGGAACCGTGCAGGGCGATCAGCAGCGGCGGCGGCGCCTGCCCGGGCCGCCGCGGCGCCCGGGCAAGCCAGTACGACCGCCGCACCCCCGCTACCCCGATTACTCCCTGGTCAAGATCGCTGCCGCCGCGCGCTCTCATGGCAGCAGCGTAGATACCCCCGGCCCTTCGCGGGGGACTTAACGGAATTCGTGCGGACACGTAATGGAATGTGAGCGTTCACATGGTCGACTTGACTCCTTCATACTTCTGCATTAGAACTAATAATAGTTCTGTAGCAGACTTAATGAGGGAGGGCTGACTCGTGGCCACGCTGCTCCGCGAGCCCGCGCGACCCACGGCGATCAGGGAGCACCCGCTGGCCCCGTGGTTCGCGGTCGCGGCGGTATGCTTCGGCGCGTTCATGGGCCAGCTCGACGCGAGCGTGGTGACCGTGGCCTTCCCCGCCCTGCAGCGGCAGTTCGGCGCCGGACTCGCGTCCGTCCAGTGGGTGTCGCTCGCCTACCTGCTGGTGCTGACCGCGCTGCTCGTCCCGGCCGGCCGCCTGTCGGACCGCGCCGGGCGCAAGCTCATGTACCTGTACGGGTTCGTGGTGTTCGCCGGCTCGTCGGCCGCGTGCGGTCTCGCGCCCTCGCTCGGCGCGCTGATCGCGCTGCGCGTGATCCAGGCGGCCGGCGCGGCGCTGCTGCAGGCGAACAGCGTGGCGCTGGTCGTGACCAGCGTGCCCCAGCGGACCCGCCGGGCGGCGCTCGGCGTGCAGGCGGCGGCGCAGGCGGTCGGCCTTGCGTCCGGCCCGGTGATCGGCGGCCTGCTCGTGGCGGCGGCGGGCTGGCGCTGGGTGTTCTTTCTGAACGTCCCCGTCGGCGTGCTCGCGGTCGTGGCCGGCGTTTACCTGCTGCCAAGGACAAGGGGTGCGGGCGGTGAGCTCCTGACCGACCGCCAACCGGGCCGCCCGCCGGCCGAACGGCGCGGCATGGACTCCGCGGGGACCGCGCTGCTGGCAACCGCGACGACGGCCGGCCTGCTGGCTATCTCCGCCCTGTCCGGGCTCGGCGCCCCCGCGTGGACGGCGGTCGTGTTCGCGGCCGTCGCCGTCCTCGCCGGCGCCGCCCTGCCCGGGCACGAGCGGCGGGTCGCCGCGCCGCTGATCGACCTGCGCGCCATGGCCGCGGCGGGCACCGGCGCGGCGCTGCTCGGCGCCCTGTGCGCCTATCTCGTCCTGTTCGGTCCGCTCGTCCTGTTCCCGCAGATCGTAACCGCCCGGGGCGGCAGCGCGGAGTCCGCGGGCCTGCTGCTCACCGCGCTGCCCGTGGGCTTCGGGCTCGCCGCCGCCGTCGCGGACCGGGTGCTGCCCGCCGGCTGGTCCAACCGACGCCGCTGCTTGCTCGGCGGCGCGGTCGTGGCGGCGTCCGCGGCGGCCCTGGCGGTACCCGCGCCGCAGGCGGTAACGGTGGTGCTGCTTGGCCTGCTCGGCCTGGGCCTCGGCGTCTATACTCCGGCGAACAACGCGGAGATCATGGCCGCGGTCCCGGCCCGGGACGCGGCGGCGGCAGGCGGGATGGTGAACATGACCAGGGGGACAGGCACGGCGCTCGGCGTGGCCGTCGTGACGCTCGGGCTGCACGCGGGCGCGCTCCTGCGGTCACCGGATGCCGGACTCGCGCTGTCGATGGGTGCGCTGGCCGTCGTCGCGCTGGCCGGCACCGGCGCGGCGCTGCGGACCCATGAAGCAATTGGGCCGCGATGACCGCGGGCGGCGCCGGCCAAGTACCGCCGCAGGCGGACGGCCTGGCCGAGGGGATCGCCCGGCTGCGCCGCGCGCTGCGCCGCGGCGCCCGGGTCGCCGACCCGGGCAACACGCTCGCCGTTGCGCAGCTTGAGCTGCTCGCGGCGCTCGCCGAGCACCCGGGGTCGCGCCCCGGCCAGCTCGCGCGGCGGCTGAACATGCGGGCCAACACCGTCACCACGATCGTCAACGCGCTCAGCTCGCGCGGCATGCTCGAACGGGTCACGGCCGACGACGACCGGCGCGCCGTCAAGCTGACCGTCACCGAGGCGGGCCGGCAGGCCGTGCTCTCCTGGCAGGCCACCAACGCCGCCGTCCTGCACCTGGCGCTTTCCACCCTGCCCGCCAAGCAGCGCCGCGCCCTGACCGCCGCCGTCCCCGCGCTCGACGCCTTGGCCCGCGCCATCGACCAGCTCGCCGACACGCCCGCGGCGGCGCACGACCAAGACACCGACTAGCCGGCGTCATCGCGTTACCGGCGGGGTAACGGGCACAATGGGCGTTGCGGGACCACCGGACACCAGGGGAGCCAGGTTCAGATGTCAAGGTCGAGGTGGCTGGCCGCCCTGCTGCCCCGGGCGGTGGCCCAGGACTCCGGCGGCACCGAGCCCGACGCGAGGTTCACGTTCGCCAACGAGCGCACGTTCCTCGCGTGGAGCCGCACGGCGCTCGCCCTGGTGGTGGCCGGGCTCGGCATCGTCCAGCTGCTCCCGCCGTTCCCCGGCGTGCCCGTCGGGCGTCACCTGCTCGGCGTGCCGCTGATCGTCCTCGGCGCGGTGCTCGCGGTGACCGCCTACGCCGAATGGGTGCGCAACCAGCAGGCCCTGCGCCGCGGCGAGCCGCTGCCGAGGTCGGTGCTGCCGTGGATCCTGGCGGCCACGGTCACCGGCACCGCGATTATCGCCGCCGTCGTCCTACTCATCTCGGCGGCCCGATGACCGGTGCCGCCGGCCAGCAGCGACCAGAACCGGGCGACGACCATGAGGAACGCGACACCGGCCTGGCGCGGGAACGCACGGCCCTGTCCTGGACGAGGACCGCGATCGCGTTCGGCGCGCTCGGCGGCACGGTCCTGAAGGTAAACGTGGTCAGCGGCCTGATCATCCTGGCGATGGCCCCGGTCATCTGGCAGCTCGGCCGCGTATCACGCGGCAACCCCCTCGGAACGGACCTGCCCGCCCTGGGCGCGACGCGCCTCTTCTTCATCACGGTCTCCATCGTCGCGGTCGCCGTGATCTGCCTCGCGATCGCCATCTTCGGCCAGTCGGTCCCGGGCGCACTCCGCTAGCGCTTAACTGAAAGAAAACATGCGCTACGCACAATGCCGTTAAGTTAGTGAATATGCGGTGCGGGTGATGGCCGCGTGGGGTCTGATGCCACCGCACGCCTGCTGGCCCGCACCATGATCGCGAAGGATTTTCCTTTCACGAAGGATTTTCATTGAATGAGATGAAAATCCTTCGCGATCATGAACCTGAGCTGCCGGGATGCGCGACAAATCAGACAAACGGAACGGTCACCCTTCCGCGGACCGGCGTTAACGTAACAGCATGTTCAGCTCGGATATCGTGAAATATGCGAAATGTCACCCACCGATTGGAGGGCGCTTAAAGATCTTGGATGGATTGTTACGCCTCGTCCCCGATAATCTGCCGCAGTAGCGCGATCAGGCCATGCGGATCCGGGACGGTCACATCGGCCAGCCGCGCGAGCGGTCCTATTCCATCGGGACTTACCGCGACGGCCAGCTTAGGGCGGCCGCAGCGGCCCGACCACGCGTTCACTTCGCGAACGGCGGGCAGGTCGCCGACATCGTCGCCCGCGTAAACGACCGCCGCCGTCTCGTCGCGGATAAGCTCGCGGATCGCCGTGCCCTTGTCGGTACCAGGAATGCAGATCTCGAGGACTTCTTTGCCCGGGCGCACCTCTAGTCCCGCGGCTGCGGCCGCTTCGGCTACTGGTGCGCGCAGTACCTCGACCAGGCGATCCGGTTCGGCGGTGAGGCGGGTGTGTACGACGAGTGACAGTTCCTTGTCTTCGATCCACAGCGCGGAATCGTCCGCGATGTCGGCCAAGAGCCTAGGCAGGCTCAGGCGAAGCTCGTGGATGCCAGCGGGAGGCGCCGGCGCGCGGAGCCTGCCGTTCTCCCACCGCTCGAGGCCGTGCAGGCCGTATATGACGATGCCGGGCACGGCCGCGAAGCCGCTGACCCGGAGCAGCGAAGCTACGCTCCGGCCGCTCACGACGGCCAGGGCCGCTCCGGTCGCGCGCACGTCGAGCAGGACCTGGTGGACGCCTGCCAGCGGACGGGCGTCGTCTGGGTGCGGTGATATCGGGGCGAGCGTGCCGTCGAAATCGAGCGCCACCAGCGCGGACGGAAGGGCCGCGCGCAGCGGAGACCGGTCGGTCAGCGGGAGCGTGGTCATCACTCGCCGACAGTAACAAGGACCTTGACGTGATTTCCCGACGATGCCAGCTCGAAGGCCTCGGCGACCTGGGGGAGTGGCCGCGTGGCGGTGACGAAGTCCGCGGTCTTGACGACGGCCCGGCTGAGCAGGTCGATCGATTCGCGGTAGTCCTCGGGGAGGTACGTGGCGCTGCCCTGAATGCGGATCTGGTGGTCCTGCACGATCGGCAGCGGGACCGTGACCTCCCCGGCCGGGACGCCGACCACAACGACCGTCCCGCCTTTATCGGCGATGGCGATCGCCTGGTCCAGCGACGACTGGACCGCGACGCAGTCGAACACGATGTCCGCGCTTCCGTCGAGCGCTTTTCTCACCTGCCCGGCGACGTCCGGCGAGCGCGCGTCGAACGTCGCATCGGCCCCGAGGGCCGCGGCCCGCTGGCGTTTGCCGGGATTCGGGTCCGTGCTGATGATCTTTCCCGCGCCGTGCGCCCGGAGCACCGCGATGGTGAACAGTCCGATGGTCCCCGCTCCAAGCACCGCCACCGAACGACTTGTGACTTCGCCCGCCAGGCGTACCGCGTGCACGGGCGTGGACAGCGGTTCGATGAGCGCCGCGCTGTGATCGTCCAGGTCGTCCGGCACCGGGAACAAACGGTCCGCGGCCAGGGTGAACGCGTCCGCCATACCGCCTTGCGGATAGCCGCAGCCGAAGAACTGCAGGTTCTCGCACAGGTTTTCCCGGCCGGAGCCGCACATTTTGCACGTCCAGCAGGGCAGGTACGGCGCCACGACGACTCGCTGTCCCCGCGGGCGGCCCGTGACGGCTGGGCCTGTGATAGCTGGGCCTGTGATAGCTGGGCCCGTGACGGCTGGGCCTGTGATGGCTGGGCCTGTGACGGCTGGGCCCGTCGCTTCGATGACCCCGACAACCTCATGGCCTGGCCGGTAGGGCAGCGAGACGAAGGGATGACGCCCGCGCGCGGCATGCAGGTCGGACCCGCAGACCCCGGCCGCGAGCACGCGCACGAGGGCCTCGCGGGGCCCGGGGACGGGGACGTCGGCTTGCTCGACCGCGATCCGGCCGGGGTAGACGACGACGCGTCGCATGCTGGTCACGGCGACTTCCTCTCCACGACGTCAAGGGCGTCAAGGGCGTCAAGGGCCTCAAGGGCGGGCGGTGCCGGGCCAGGCTTAGCCGTTGCCGCGAATTGGTCAAGGTCCGCGAAGGTTCTCCGGACGCCCCGCTCGAGCAGGGAGGTCAGGATCGAGCCGTAGACCCCGGTGAAACGGGAGTCGTCAGCCAGCTCGCCGAAGACCGTGCGGTTATCGTCGAGGAACGCGGTCAGGTGCTCGCGCTGCCGGCGGGCCGCCGCTTGTAGCTGCGGCGCGAGGTCGTCGTCAAGCTCGTGCGGCTCGCCGTTCTCGTCGGTGCCCTCCGCGTCGCGGGCCCAGGCGGCGACAACGGCCGCGGACCGGGTGACCGGCCCGCCGACGGCGAGTTGGTCCCTGATGACGGGCAGCAGGAACTTGGGAATGCAGTCGGATGCGTTGGCGCACAGCCGGGCCACGGTATCCCGTACCTCGGGGTTGGAGAACCGCTCGATGAGCTGGTTCGCGTACCCAAGGAGGTCCACGCCGGGCACGGGCCGCAGCGTCGGGATGGCTTCGGCCGTCATGTAGTCAAGCAGGAATCGCGCGAACAGCGGGTCGGTCGTGACCTCGTGCACGAAGCGGTACCCAACTAGGCGCCCCGGGTGGCAGAGGGCCTGATGGCTGGCGTTGAGCAGCCGCAGCTTCATCCGCTCGTAAGGCTCCACGTCGGGCACGATCTGGACGCCGGCGTCTTCAAGCGGAGGCCGCCCGTCGGTGAAGTCGTCTTCGAGCACCCATTGCGTGAACGGCTCGCAGAGCACCGGCCACTGGTCATCGAGGCCGAACCGGCGGTAGAGCTCGGCCCGGTCCTCTCCGGTCGTCTTCGGGGTGATGCGGTCGACCATGCAGTTGGGAAAGCGGACCTGGCGGGTCATCCAGTCGGCCAGCTCGGGATCGCGCAGCCGCGCGAACGCCGTGAACGCACGCCGGCTCACGTGGCCGTTGCCCTGGATGTTGTCGCAGGACAAGATGGTGAAGGCGGGAATCCCGCGCGCCCGACGGCGCGCTAGCGCCTCGGTGACCAGCCCGAAGACGGTGCGCGGAACCGCTCCAGGCCGCAAGTCGGCCATGACCGACTCATCCGCCGGGTTGAATTCACCGGTGACGGCGTCGAGGTTGTAACCCCCTTCGGTGACGGTGAGCGACACGATGCGGGTCGCGGGCGCCGCCATCTTCTCGATGGCGGCTTCCGGGTCGTCGGGCGCGAAAAGGTACTCGACGATCGACCCGATCACGCGGGCGTCCCAGGTGCCGTCGCTATGGCGGATGACCAGGGTGTACAGGCCATCCTGGGCCGCCAGGGCATCGCGCATCGCGACGTTGGACGGCTGCAGGCCGATGCCGCAGATGCCCCAGTTCAGCGCCGCGCCGCGGTTCATCAGCGTGTCGATGTACATCGCCTGGTGCGAGCGGTGAAAATTACCGACGCCGAGGTGGACGATCCCGGTAGTAACGTCGCGACGGTCGTAGCGAGGAAGTGACACGTCGGCGTTCAGCCTGGTGAGGGTTTCCTCGGTCAAGCTGGTCACGCTGTCCCCCCATCGAAATCCGCGAGTTCGCCGACCCGTCCGGCGGATGTCTGGGCGGTTTTGAGCGCGGCGACGGTGTGCCGGAACCTCGCGTGGCGTTCGGCGTGAAAGGCGGCCGCCGCCGGGTCCGGTTCGGCCACGAGACGGGCCGGCGGCGCCAGCGGCCCCTGGATGTCGGCGAAGCTCAGCAGGCCCGCGGCGTGGGCGCCCAGGAGGGCCGCGCCCCGGCCGGACGCCGCGGGCACGTCCACGGCGTACAGCGGCACCCCGAGCACGTCCGCGAGCAGCTGCCGCCAGGCCGCGGCCAGGGTGCCGCCGCCGGCCAGCCGCAGCCGCGGCGGGCGGTGACCGGCCAGCAGGGCATCGAGCGCGTCGCGGATGGCGAACGCGACCCCTTCGAGCGCGCTTCGCAGAAGCGACGCCCGGTCGTCGGCCAGCGACAACGCGGTCCAGGAGCCGCGCAGCGCCGGATCGGAGTACGGTGTGCGTTCACCCGACAGGTGCGGGATGAAGATCGGGTCGTGCGCCTGGCCCGGATGTTCGGCCGTCGCGTACAGCTCGTCCCAGGTGGCGTTCATGATCTCGCGCACCCAGTTGAGGCTGAGCCCGGCGCTGAGGGTGGCGCCCATGTGGTACCAGCCGTCAGGAGTCGCTGACCGGTAGAGGTTGACCCCGGCGCTGGCCCGGCTGACCGGCACGGCCACCGGGCGAATGACTTGCGCGCCGGTGCCGACGGTCAACTGGATGTCGCCGCTGCCGACCACGCCGCTGCCGAGGGCGGCGGCGGCCGTGTCGCCGGCCCCGGCCGCGACCGGGATGCCCGCGGGCAGCCCG
>Ga0207416_1003387_pt1 | contig 15328 bp, 14 predicted proteins | sample PaiPotPPM11metaG_FD_184107 | JGI IMG/M metagenome (GOLD analysis project Ga0207416, IMG submission 184107) | Iron sulfur acid spring bacterial and archeal communities from Banff, Canada, to study Microbial Dark Matter (Phase II) - Paint Pots PPM... ...
AGGCTGATCATGCTTCGCATCATATGCTGGCGTCTGAGTAACAGCAGCTCGGCCAGCACATCGGGTGGAATAGCGTCCGCTGCCGAGCTCCAGGTCCGATGCAGCAAAGGCCCAACACCGTGGATATGGGCCAAGCGCATAAGCTCTGTCCAATCAATGCTCTTCTCAGCAGGCAACCGGCCGTGTATACCTGCAACAAGAACCCGCTCCTCTCGAGACAGGGCTCCCAGAGCCGCCGCGTCGGTTGAAGCCGGGCGTGCCACGGAGTCAGTCAGAGAAATCTTGTCGGACACGTGTTGACGATACCATGGAAACCGGCTGCGTGTCACGGGGCAGGTAAGATGCACTCCTACCCATGGAGGAGAAAAGCCCGCAGCTGCTCTCCTACAGACTGCAGCGAGAAGCGCTCCTCCACGCGGCGTCTGGCACGCTGACCCAGCTCCCGCCCCCACGCTTCGTCGTCCAGCACCCGTCCTGTCGCCGCGGCCAAGGCCACAGCGTTCCCCCGCGGGACCACCAGGCCGCCAGAGCGCTCACCCTCTTTGAGGATGTCGGCAACTCCTTGCGCGTCGGCCGCCACCACTGGTAGCCCGCACGCCATCGCCTCGACCAGCGCGACCGGGAAGCCTTCGTGACGCGACGGGAAGACGTAAAGGTCACCGGCTCCAAGATACTGTCGAATTAGATCGCGGTCATGGACGTACCGATTGTCCCAGGATATTCCACGAAGTGGAATGTCCTCCATGCGACGGCCGAAAGCCTCGGCGTCCTCCCCGGTGCCGAGCAGCAACAGCCGGAGATCCTGCCCCGGCCGCTCGCGGCAGACTTGTTGCCATGCATCCAGGAGCACATCGAGCCCTTTCTGGTGCATAGAGATGCGCCCGTGCCACACCACCACCTTGGCTTCGGAAGGGATGTGTAATGCGGCTCGCGCTTCCTCCCGATCGGCGTGCCCATACAATTCCAGGTCCAGGGGATTGAAAATACGAGCAATCTTGGCCGCAGGAACATGATAGTGCTTCCGCACTCGCTGAATCTCATTGCAGGAGGCAATGACCAGACCGTCGCTTCTTCGCAGGGCAATCGGACGGACAAAGCGCTCTATGCGACTCCGTTGGTAGTCACCACCCTGGAAGGAGGCGAATACCGGTAGCCGCATCACCTGCCCTACCAGAACGCATGCGTCAAAGCGTGGAAACTCATATTCCTGGCACACCACGGCGCTGCAGTGCTGGCGCCGCAGCTCGCCGGCAAGCAGGCGAAGTGGCGTCGTGAGATAGAACGACGTATCTCGCACCGCGGTCAGGACGAGCCGCCGGACACCTCGGGCCTCACCGAACATCTCAGCGGCACTCCAGCCGTAAGGATTGCACATTCTGCGACGGAGGAAGCGATAGATCCGAGGAACCGGTAGGAAGGAGATCGTTGCCCCGGTTGGCACATGCGTGGCCCGCACGGGCTTATCGACCTGGCGAGAAATGCAGATGAGGACGCTGCGGACACCGGCCGACTGCAGCGCCTCGACGTAGCCAAACAGCCAGCCGCCGGTCATCTCGGTACAAAAATCGTGCAGTGTGACGTTGATCGTATCGAGGAAGTCTTCGACCACATTACCCCACGGAATCAGGGCGACCGTGGGAGGGATGCTGGGAGGGGTCCTGTCAGTCTGTACCCCGGACACAGGATAAGCATCACAATCGGACATCGAGGTGTCCTACATCCTTCCCTCTAGCTGACGATACGCGTCTGAGGGTCACCCATCGTGCCCAGCGCATCCCGGCCCAGGCGATGAGGCGACCCACTCCCCAGAGGATGTCGGGCGAGCGACTGCAGGCGAGGCCGGCGCGCAGCTGAGCAATGCCCCCTCCTACATCGCGGGCGATGAAAAGCTCGCGGGCATTGGTCATGGCCCAGCGGGCGTACCCATTACGAGCCTGATTCACCAACTCGTGGGCGCGTGGTGCCGGCAGACGCTCAGGCAGATACGATTCTACGATATCGGTGGCGAGACGCATGTCCCGGATGTCGGCCGCGGTGTGGAGCGCAGCCCTAGAGAGAGAGCCACGGCGCTTCACGCGATAGAGGGCCAGCGGTTCGACTTCGTGCCAGATGGGATAGTGGGCCGCGATGCGCACCCACATCTCCCAGTCTTCCCCATAGCATGAGATGCGCTGGTCGAAGCCGCCCAGGTGTTCGTAGACGGTGCGTCGCACTACAATGCCCGGCGGCGTGAGACGCTGGCCACGGGCAATCTTCTCCACCCAGTTCGGGAGGATCCCGCTGTGGCACTGTTCGAGCTTGGTGATCTCTTGCCAGTGGCCATCTTCGTCGATCATGATCTGCCGGCAGAATGCAGCGCCGATCTCCGCGTGCTCGTCGAAGGGACGCTGCATCGTGCGGTAGAAGCCGTCCCGCACGCAATCGTCGCCGTGCAGGAGGTGAACCAGCCGTCCACGAGAGCGCAGCAAGCACGTATCGAAATTTCGAATGGAGCCGACATTCGCGGGCTGGCGGTAGAACGTGACGCGCCCTCTTCCCAACTCCTCCACGACCGCCGCGGGATCGTCTCGGGTCGAGTGATCGTCGATTACCTCGATCTGCATCGCATCAGGCCCAGGATCCTGCGCCAGCACACCGGCAAGGGTGTGGCGGAGATACAAAGCGCAATTGTAAGTCGGGATCATCACCGACCAGGCGGGATAGGTTACATCCCCCCGCGGCGGAATCACAGCGCGGTGCCGCATCTCAGAACACGTCGGACAGGGGCCAGTGATAACCATGCTCCTCCATCGTGGTATGGGCGACGCGCCAGACCCAGAGCCTCTGCCACAGGGACAGGGACTTCGCCCCGGCGCCCGGCTCTGCCTGGCGCACGAAGTCCTTCGGCTCCTTGACCGTGCCTCCACTGTGCTTGACGTATTCACCGTGCATGGGAATCGGCGTCCCGCCGGATGCCTTCACCGCCTCGCCGCGGTTCCGCGCGACCGCTTCCCGGATCTCCTGGGGACTCCAGCAGAGCCCAAGGAAGGCAGCCACCTCCGCCAGGGTGGATTCAGGCGACGTCCAGAGCCGTTCGTAGGTAATCTCGCAGAGCTTCATCCCTGGCAGCTTCCGCGCTGCTTCTCGAACCGCATGGACGTGTTTGACCCAGGTCCATGCGGCATCGCGAGGATGGTCTGGCGCCCAGGAGGCCCCCCAGGACTGTGATACTGCGAGCAAGGATGCCGTGACGTCCCGGGCGTCCCTGACGATGTGGATGATCCGGCTCTCAGGGAGCAGCTCATGGATCTCGGGAAGGAAGAGCGCATGATTCGGGGTCTTCTCCAGAAAAAGACCTCCCTCCGGCACGTTCTGGGTGATGACGTGTACGAGACGCAGCATATAGTCCTTGAGGATCGCGAAGAATTCCTCCTGCTCGAGGTAACAGGGCAAGCCCACACCTCCGCCCCGTCCGATCGACGTTTCGGGCCGCAGCTCTCGATTCACCTCATCGTGCCAGACACGAAGCTGCGGCCCCACATACCAGCTGAAGAGGTTGGATTCCTGGCCCGTCTGAACGCTTGGGTGGCTCGCGAGGAGCCGCTGGAGCCACGTCGTGCCGCTGCGGGGCGAACCCACCAGGAACACCAGATCGCGCCCCTGGTAATCGGCGTCGGGCCTGGTGCTGGGGAGGAAGACGTCTTGCTCTATGAGACCCTCCAATCGGCACGACTCAGGAAATAGCCCTGTCCAGCATATGGGAGCTCACCTGTCCCGTAGACATCGCCCTTCATGATCTCGATGGTGGCAATCCGTTCCAGCCAGTCGACCTGCTGCTTGTCAGCCGAGAAACCGAGCGCGAGATGGTACCGGCCGGGAACCAGGGGGAGGCGCGGTATTCGGCACTCGACTGAATGGCAGCCGGCCGTGAAGTCGAGGTGTTTGAGCTGCCAGCGCGTATTGGCGGCGTAAACTCTAATCCCTGATTCGTCGTCGAAGTGTACGCCCATCGTGCAGCGGTACATCGGTTGAGGCAGCTCAATGCTGAACCGGAAGTGCAGATCCGGCTCGGGCAGGAAGGCATGCTCGCCCATCAGCGAGGTGTCGTTGAGGTAGCCCTTCGCGAAGACGGGGCACATCCCGCTCTCACGCTCCAGGGTGCGCAATTCGCTGGAAGGATGGGAGGGATGAGACGCTACCCGGTCGAGGTACTGCGCCACGACGCTATTGACCACACCATCGGCGACAACCGCTCCGCGGTCGAGCAGGACCGCGCGCGTACACAGTGACTGGATGGCCGGCATGTTGTGACTCACAAAGAGCACGGTGCGCCCCTGCCTGGCCGCCCCGCTCATCTTGCCGATGCACTTTTTCTGGAATTCGACGTCTCCCACCGCCAGCACCTCATCCACCACCAGAATGTCGGGCTCGAGATGCGCGGCCACGGCGAAGGCAAGGCGCACGTACATGCCGCTGGAGTAATGCTTGACGGGCGTATCGATAAACCGCTCGATCTCGGCGAAGCCCACAATGTCGTCGAACTTCCGCCTGATCTCCGCTCGCCGCATCCCCAGCATGCTGCCATTGAAGTAGATATTCTCTCTCCCAGTCAGCTCGGTATGGAAGCCCGTGCCTACCTCGAGCAGGGAGCCCATCCGCCCGTGAACCTCGGCGTACCCTTCGGTCGGCTCGGTGATGCGGGCCAGGATTTTGAGTGCGGTGCTCTTGCCGGCCCCGTTCCGGCCGATGATTCCGACAACCTCGCCGTGCTCGACCTCGAACGAGACGTCCTTGAGCGCCCAGATGCGCCGCTCCGGGGCTGCGCGGCGCGCGCCGCGGCGAAACGGGGCGTACAGGGCATCGGTCAGAACGTCGCGGAGGGCTTTGTACGGCTCCCGCTGGCCAATCCGGTACTGCTTGCCGAGGGCCTCGGCTCGAATAGCGAGTGCGCTCACTGCTTAGACCACGTCGGCAAACGCTCTCTCCGTTCGTCGGAAATAGTAGAGGCCACTCACGACCAGCACAGCAGCCGTCAGGGCGGAGAGCATGAGCAGCGTGCCGGGTGCGTGCTCTGTGCCGAGCAGCGCCCAGCGGAAGCCCTCGATCACGCCGGCCATGGGGTTCAGCCCATAGATGACGAGCCATTTTCCCGGTACCAAGGTGCTGGGGTAGGCAATTGGCGTGAGAAAGAGCCAGATCTGGACCAGAAAGCTGGTTGTGTAACGCACGTCACGGTACTGGACGTTTAGCGCCGAGAGCCAGAGACCTACTCCCAGGGCGGTGATTGTTGCCAGGACCACGAAAAGTGGCAGTGTCCAGATGGCAGCCGTGGGGACGATGCCGTAGAAGACCATCATGGCGATCAAGACGACAAAGGCCATAGTGAAATCGACCAATCCAGCGAGCACCGAGGCCAGGGGAACGAGCAGCCGGGGACAGTATACCTTGGTGATCATGCTCTGGTTCTCGACCAGGCTATTGCTTGATTGCGTGACCGCGTTGGCGAAGTACATCCATGGCACCAGCGCGGCATAGGAGAAGATCGGGTAGGGCACGCCCTCCGAGGGTATGCGCACCAGATGGCCGAAGAAAATGCTGAACACGATCATGGTGAAGAAGGGCTGGATGACGGCCCAGGCCGCCCCCAGCACCGTCTGCTTGTAGCGGACTTTGATGGTGCGCCAGATCAGGAAGTACAGCAACTCACGGTACTCCCACAGGGCGCCCAGATTGAGTGGAGCCCATCCCTTAGACGGGCGGATGACGATTACCGGGTATACGGTTCCGGCGCGTACCTCATCTCGAGGATATGACGCGGCCGCCTGTTCCTGTGCGGGCATGCTGGTCCACTCGGCGAATGGGCTGTGCGATTGGTGGTTGACGGTGCCTGTGGCACCTCGCGGCGACGGGTCGTGGTCTGAACGATGGTACCGAGAAACCACCGAGACTAGCCATTTACGGGAAAGGTCTGCTTGCGCGTTGGGTCAGCTGCCATCGGATGGCACCGTACAGAATTCCCGACACGTATACGATGTCCTGCTCCGCCGCTGGGCGATTGTGCCCGACAAGCTCGAACGGCACACGCCTGAGATGGCGCCAGATGTCTTCCCACATGCGACCCAGCATGTAGGGATCCCGCGTTCTCAGGTGCTTGACGTAGAAGGCACCCTGGCCAGTGCCATAACTCCAGCGCAAAGACAGGAGATCGCGCTCGGTGCGCCAGGCCCGATGGAAGACCAATGCCTCCGGCACATAGACGATGCGATAGCCCATCTCAAGCAAGCGAAAGCCCAGATCGTTATCCTCGGCGGCGGGGAGGGCTGTTCCGGGTCCGAATCGAACATCGAAACTCCCAACCTGCTGGACTGTTGAACGACGCATCGCCATGTTCATGGGCATGAGCACGTCCTCGCCGACCCGACCCTGATACACTGCCGGCTCTGGATCGACCTTGATCGCCGACTGGAAGCCCCCAGGCACTTCGTCATTGGGTCTCACCTGCCCTGTCACCACAGCGCACGATCCGGCGGTCAGAAGCGCCCGGACGAGCGTGCCAAACCAGTGGGGCGTAACGAGGACATCGTCGTGTGTGAAGACCAGAAGGTCGTGGTGAGCGGTGGCAATACCCTCGTTCATTGCACGGCATAGGCCGCGTGAGTCCGTCCAGACATAGTGAATAGGACAATTGCGGCTCGAGACAAACGCCGGCAGCTGCGGATGGATCACGTCGCTCTGATCCACAATGACGAGCTCGGCTGGCACTTCCTCACCTTGGAGGACCGACTGGACCGTTTCCATGAGCAGGTCCGGTCGGTCTCGCGAGGCGATGATCAGCGAGCTTGGAGGCAGGGCAGACGCTGCATCGAACTGACTCAAGGCTTCGGACGCTTCAGCCACCATTTGGCGGCTCCAAAGAGAATTCCAATCGCGAGCACGATATCGCCGCACGATTCGCGCGGTCGCTCTCGAATGGCGCGAGGCGAGCGTGGGATATGAGACGTGACATCCGCACGCAGTCGGGACAACATGTACCGATCCTGGAGGCTGAGGTGTTTGGCGTAGACTGCACCTCGTCCGACCCCGTAACTCCATCGCAATGGGAGGTAGTCGCGGTTGGAGCGCCAGGCTCGATGATAGAGGATTGCCTCAGGGACATAGGCGATGCGGTAGCCGGCTTCCAGTATACGGTAACCCAGGTCGTTGTCCTCCGCATTGGCAAAGGGCGTACCGGCGCCCAGTCGCATGTCGAATGTGCCCACCTCCGCGAGAACGCTGCGGAACATTGCCACGTTATTCGAGAAGAGCACGTCCTGTCCGATGCGCCCCTCATAGACCGCCGGTGTCTCGTCAGTCTTGATGGATGGCGCGAATCCGGTCCCTGTCTCTGCCGGGAGCACCCGTCCAGTCACCACCGTGCGGGGCCTGGCCCGCAACAGTGATCGAGCGATGGTGCCAAACCATTCGGGCCTAACCAGGATGTCGTCGTCCGTGAAGACGAGCACGTCATGTCGCGCTGCTCCTATTCCAGCATTTCTGGCGCGGCTTACCCCAATCGATTGGGTCCACAGATATCGGATCTCACACGAACGCTCGGTGCGGAGGAAGGCGAGGGGTGAGTGTGGGACCGCGCTCTGATCCACGATGACGAGCTCGGTCGGAACCTCGTCGCCAGCCAGGATGGACTTCACACTGTCGAGCAGGAGCTGCGACCGATTGCGCGAAGGGATGATGAGGGAGGTGGCCGGAAGGTTTGGGCACGAGTCATCACGCATGGGTGCTCCCGTTGACATGGTGACCATTTCTGATCCGTACCATCTGGACCCCTCACCTTTTCACTGCGCGCACCGCCGTAATGACAGGAAACCGTTCGTCGCCAGTGGTGAGCTCACGCGCCGATAACTCCTCGGCAGCCATTCCAGCCAGGAAACCAATGGACGCGAGCACGTTGCCGTAGGGCTGCACAGTACTCTGCTCTCTACCAAAGATCTCCCCGAACATTGCTTCGCATACCGCCGGGGTGAAGCGCCAGTAGTCCACCAGGTGCCGATCCAGCCGGCTCACCGTAGGGACGGTCAGGAGGAGCACGCCATGAGGACGGAGGGCGCGGTGCGACTGAGTGAGAGCGGCGCGCGGATCGTAGATGAATTGAAGCGTCTGGGTCAGGATAAAGCAGTCGAACTGCGCAGGCGGGAGTGCATCAGCAGTGGATAGGTCCGCGACGACCGTAGCTTGTGGATTGGTCGCATCGATGTCGAGCACGTCGCTGTGTGTCACTCCCACGCCATACACGGCCGTATAGCTGCGGTCCATCACCTCGAGCACGCGCCCGCGAATGTCGGCGCGGTGCTCCGCCAGAAAGCAGTCAATGTAGTAGCGGTCGATCGGGGTGCCTCGCTCGAAGCCCCAATGATCGCTGAGCGGGGTGGTGCGGCGCAGCGTGCCCAGGAATGCCGGGCGCACCAGCCGACGAAGCCGTTGGTCGAGCGTGCGTTGCTGCTGGGGGGAGAGTCTCCGCCGAACCTGCGCCGCGATCTGAATCCTGGCCTTGCCCATCATCGCGCGCTCACTTTCGGGCCACAATGGCCGTCTGATAGCCGTAGGCCTCCGGCGCAACGGAAACGGCCTCCGCCAGGCGCGACCACTTCTGCACGAGATAGTCGATGTCGTAGAAGACCTGTACGCCCGGCTCGTGGCCCACGGCAAAGGCTGCGTAATCCTGAGACAGCACGGAGGTCTCCCTGTCCAAATTACGAAGAATATCGACGAGAAACTCGTAATCCTGTCTATCCCGGTACTTTCCTAGCAGCAGCTCGACGGAGTGCTTGTCGTGAATCGTGATGTAAGCGTATCCACCTGGTACCAAGATGCGGCGCAGCTCCAGAAACCACGCATCTGCCAGATCGCTGATGTGCGTGAAGACCGAGCCGCAGAAGATCAGGTCGAAGTACCGGTCCTCGAAGGGGAGATGTGGCGCCGTTGTGGTGGTAGCGAAGAGGAGGGGAGGGCTGAGATGCTGCTGGCACCAGGTGATGTGCTTTGCCTTGATGTCGACGCCCCAGAGCTCGGATCGCCCGGCGGGGTGCGGGAAGTACCGTAACATCCTGGCGGCTGCACAGCCCAGCTCCAGTACACGAGCACAATCCTCTGGGACGGCTCCAGCCCTGCGAAGAATAGACAACATGGACTGCATGTCCTGGCGCCCTGAGGCGAGATACTCGTCAGCGGTCTTACCGTAGCCCTCCCAGAGCTCCTGAGGTGGCACGGGAAGGTCGTCGTGTGACCGAGCGCGGCTTCCCTTGTGCACCACGTAGAATCGTCGGTTTTCTTCCAGCGGGAAGAGCTTTCCGGCGACATAGGGATTGGCGAGGATGCTCGAGACGGTGCGCTCGAGCACGATCTGGATGGGTTTGCGGATGAGCGACCTAAGAACGTCTGGCACCAGATCGCAGTTCCTCCGCCCACAGAGCGGCAAAGACACTTCGCCGCAGAACGTCAGGCGTCGGCCGTCCTCCTGAGTCGGCCACGAACTCCCGGTATTCCGAGCGCGAATGAAGCATCCAGGTGAGCAGACGAAGCGGATGCAGGGCCCGCGCATCGATACCTGTTTGGCTCATGTATTGGTCAAGACACTCCTTCTGCACGGCGCCGGTAAACGTCCGTGAGTCCAGGGTATTCCGGTACGACTCAGCAAAGCTACCCGAGTGCATGGCGCCATCGAGAAAGAAGGCGAGATACGACAGAAAGTAGATGAGGTCCACGGCGGGAAGCCCGTTCAATTCGGCAGACTCCCAGTCGAGTACGACCAGATCCCCCTTGCTATCGAAGAGGACGTTCCAGGGCGCGAAGTCGCGCTGCTCGCAGACCAGCGGCAATGGGCCGAGGGTAGCAAGAATATCTGCGGTCTCTTGCAGCATGACCGGATCGAGTACAGAACCAAATGACTCGTGGAAATCCGAGACGACCGGTTCGATCAGGCGTCCCCGCCAGGCCGATGGGGCCAACCACTCCGACCGCCCGGCAAGCTCGGCGAGCCAGCGTGTCGCGACCATGGCGAGATGCCGGTAGTTGTGGCGGCGGAGCACGGTGGAGAGATGCGCACCCGTCAAGGCTGTCTCGCCGAGCATGAGCAGGCCGGCCTGCTCCTGACAGAACAGAACGCGCGGCGTCCCTGCTATCCCGCCTGGACGCGCCGCATTGATGGCCCGCAGAACCTCTGCCTCTCGGCTGAGGCCAGGAACCGCCTCCGGAACGCGCGGCATCTTCACCGCCAGCCGGGGTGCACTGTCCCCATCGGCAAAGAGCAGTCCCACCACCTTGCTGATACTGCGCGGCCCTCCCGTCAGGAAGAGCAAGGAGAACCGCTCCGGCACCGACCCAAGCCCCCAGTCTGTCCATCCCGCACGGATGGTGTCGAGCAGCCCAGCCTCCCTGTCGGTGTCTGCCCCGGAACCGTTGTCGAGGGCCAGATGATCGGCCTGTTTGATCGGCTTCTGTGCCGTCACACAGAGCGGGAGCAAGCAGCCGACCCGCGAGACCAGCACCCAGAAAAGCCTTCGAAGAGCAGATCGCAAGCCTTGGCGCGTCGTCACTCCTTCCCTTGGTGGTCCCAATACGTACTGGAGGGCGCCGGGGACATCCAGGGGCAGCCAGAGACGAGCCGGAGCATGGGATGACCAGGGCCAGGGTCGGTAGCAGCGGACCTCTTCGAAGCCGACGGTTTCCAGCCGGACTCTGACACGGCGCCGCGAGCCCACCATTGGTGAAGGCCACTCCGCATACAGCGCTCCCCCGGGACAGATCGCATCCCAGGCTGCTCGTAGCGTCTCGTCGTCGGGATTCACGGTCACGGCGAGATCACAGCCCGCGCCCGCCGCCTGGGTAGGATCGACCATCTGACGGGAAATGTGTTCCACCGCCCTCGCCAGCTCGCCCCGCGCGAAGCAGACGCTCTTGACGGGGTGAGGACGCGGCAGCAAAAAGCGCCAGTCGGCGCGCCGCAGGAGTCTGTCATCCGCGTGCTCCTGCGCGGCCAGGCTGCTACCCGCGCCTTCCCAGAATCTCATCGTAGATTCGCGTTACTTGCTGGACCATTCTCTCCGCACAGAATTCTCGGTGGACGCGAGCACGGCCTGCGCTCCCGAGACGGCGAGCAAGCTCCGGGTCGGCTAGCACGGTGCGGATAGCGGCGGCGAGGGCGGTGGGATCGGCGGGCGGAACCAACAGGCCGGTCTCGCCGTGTCTGACAGCCTCGTCAGTGCCGCCGATCGCCGTAGCAATTACGGGTTTGCAAGCGGCCATAGCCTCGAGCACGGCGAGAGGCAGCCCCTCATAGAGCGACGGTAGGACGAAGACGTTGCAGCTGGCGAGGAGATCGGGAACGTCCGCTCGGTAGCCCAGGAAACGGACGCGGCCTGCGATGCCCAGTGCTCGCGCCTGTGTCTCAAGATTGGTTCGGTCCGAACCGTCACCAACCAGAGCGACAACCGCCTCGGGAACCAGGGTAGCGGCCTCCAGCAAGTACGCAAGCCCCTTTTGTACCTCGAGTCGGGCTACCGTCAGAATGATTGGCCGCTCAGTTCCATCCGTGAGGGCAGTCCGGAGCGCGGGATTGGGCGGACGGTCGAAGCGGTCCGGAGCAATGGCGTTATGTACGACGTGCAACTTGTGGACCGGGACGTGGAACGTTTCCCGCAGCCGCTGTGCCACGTGGTGTGAGACGGGAATGTACCGATCGACGCCGAGCGCTACGAGCCGGTGCTGGAGGCGGTGCGATCGGCTCCAGTCCAGGTCAATGAAGAGCTGCTCGGTGGCAACGATCGCCGGCACGCGAGCAAGCACGGCACTCGCCAGCCCCAGCTCGCAGGCCAGGGGCCAGGCGAGATGGGCGTGGAAGATGCTGGCACGTCGCGCCCGCAGTTGCCGGACGAAGGCTGGCATCTTCCCTAGACCCGACTTACCCTCCATGCGAGGAACACAGCACAGCTCGACATCCAGCTGCTGTGCTCCCTCCAGTAGCGCTCCGATGCCTGGTTCGGGGTGGTGCACGAGGACGGGATGCCAGCAATCTCTGTCGAGACCGGCCAGGAGGATCAGCAAGGCCTGCTCTGCTCCCCCAAAGCCGTCGCTATCGCAGAAGTAGACTACGGACTGAACCAATGGCGGGTCCGTGTGGAGCGGGGTAGCGGAGAGGCGCAGGCCGCGAGGGGCATATCAGGCGACAGCGTGGATCGCGCACCCAACCAGTAGAAATAGTCCAGAGCCAGACCGTACCAGGTGTCCAGCCGGTCGGGCCAGAGCCGCACGAGCCGGTCCGCCAGCCCCATGATCAGATCCGGAGCGCCGTCCCACCAATCGCTCAGCCGCAGCAACTCGCCGCGCAGAAAACGCCAGCTCCAGTGCGCGTCCCCATACGTGCTCAACTTGAGATCGGCGAAGCTGTCGGGATGTTTGGTCGCCAGCAGCACGGCGGTCTGGCCTTTGGCGTAGGTGTCGCGGCAGAGACCGGCGAAGTCTTTGGTATAGCGCTGGTACGCTTGGGCCTGACGGCTGTAGATGAGGTCCACCGCTGCTCCGCTCAGCCGCAGGGAGAGGTCGAGATCCTCGTTGCCGTAGGCGGTGAACGCTTCGTCGAAGCCCCCGACCTCAAGCAGAATGTCACGGCGGATGGAGAAGTTGCCGCTGTAAAAGTCACGGAGCACGAGCTGGTGGCCCGGATGTGCCAGCTTGTCCAGATGCCGGTTGAACTTGGTCCCAATGTACCGAACGACCGGCGGCGCGCATGCAGGCACGGCGATCGGCACGGCGCCCATGACGCCTAGACGGTCGCCCGCCGGGTGCGCCTGCAGGTGGGCTTCCAGGAACTCCGGGACGGGCTCCATGTCGTCGTCGAGCAAAACGAGTACCTCGCCTTTCGCTGCCCTGATGCCCGTGTTGCAGGCAGCCGCCCTTCCTCGGTTGGGCTGCCAGGTACTGCGCAGGGAGTACGGAACGCGGAGCCTATCGACCAGCTCCCGGGTACCGTCATCCGAGCCGTCAATCGATACTACGACCTCGAACTCATGGACCGGTATCGTCTGACTCGCCAGGGATCGCAGGGCACCCTCGACTATTGCACAACGTTGATAGGTCGGTATGACGACACTAGCGCGGTAGGGTGCATTCACCCCAGCACCTTCTGCCTTTGTTGTGACCTGTTGACTCGATTCTCGGTGATATAGTAGTACTTCGATGCTATGAATGTCACCGAGCTTCATTCCACGTTAGCGTATGCCCTGGCGGCGAACAGATGGCTCATTGACTTTTGCAAGTCTAGGTTATCCAAGTGCAACCGCGGTAGATTAACGCCGAGTAATTGCCTGCTCTTGGGGGTACTCTGAGTTCCTCTGGGCGGCCGCGTGTGCTCTACGTCGCCCGCTATCTCCCCTATCTCCCCGCTGACGGCTCCCTGACGCGGACCTTCCACCTGGTGCGTGCCGCCTCCGAGGTCGCCAGCGTGTCGCTGGTCGGAGCGTCACACGATCCCATGAACCCGCGGCTTGACCTGGTGCAGCACTTCTGTGAGCAGATTCATCTGCTCGATTCTCGGCTCGACAGCACGCCACGGACCCTATCGCGGCTTGCGGGTGTGGCGCGAAAGCTGGAGTCCAGATATCCCTTAGCCCGGCCGCTTGGGTATGCCGCGTCTTGGGCGCGCGGTCAGCGACAGAAGCGCTCCGTCATGCGGTATCTCGAGCGCTCGGGCACTGGGGTCGTCGCGGACCTGCTGAGCGACGGCCTCTACGATCTGGTCGTCGTGGAACACAGTGAGCTTGCAGGCATGCTGGTAGATGTGGTACGGGCGTGGGGTGGTCGCTGCGTCGCCGACTTGCACCGTGTCATGTGGTTGGCGCACCTGGCCGAGAGCAACGCGCCGAGCGAGCGTGCTCTGGTACGTGAGCTTGAAGAGACTGAGAGGCGCATCGTCGCATCATACACGCGCGTCACGGTAACTTCGGCAGCCGAGGCCGCTCGGCTCGAACCGCTGGTCCCAGGCACGCAAGTGGACGTCGTGCCGAATGGGGTGGATATCGGCTATTTCGGGGCCGTTCGCACGATGCAGGGTGCACTCGAACCCGCTCCAACGGTGATATTCACCGGGCTCCTGTCCTTCGAGCCGAACGTCGATGCCCTTCGGTTCTTTGCTGCAGACGTCTGGCCGCTGATCAGACAAAGGCGGCCCGGCACGCGGTTCCTGGTCGTCGGAGGCGGCCCCGTCCCCACGGAGGTCGAGGTGCTGGCCAGCCAACCGGGGATCCGCCTCTTCGTCTCCGTCGACGACGTCCGTCCCTTTCTGGCCTCCAGCACCGTGGCGGTGGCGCCGCTGCGCATTGGCGGCGGTACACGCGTGAAGGTCCTGGAGGCGCTGGCGGCAGGTCTTCCCGTGGTATCAACGACGCTGGGCGCGGAGGGACTGGACCTGACGCCTGAGCGCGATCTGCTGCTGGCCGACGCAGCCGACGAATTTGCACGCTCCGTGCTCAAATTGTTGGATTCTCGGACTCAGGCACAGGAGCTGGCGGCCCATGGTGGTGACATGGTGCGGCGCCTCTACAGCTGGGACAATATCCGGGCAGAGTTTGGAGCGCTACTTCGGCAGGTGCTCAGAGCACAGGCGTCTGCCCGTGGCGACGGGTCCTCTGAAGAACCGGGGCGCTCCCGCGGCAGCGCCTCGTTCTGAGTAAAGATTACCTGGACTCACCGCGTCGCGTACGCTCGGGCCACATGACGCACTGCTTCTGCGACGAGCCTGGGATCGGTCAGCAAGGCGGTGAGCGTGCTTCTGGCTGCACCGATGTAATGATGCCGCAGCACCTGGTCGGTCGCGAGAGCAAGGTTGCTACTGGCTCGCAGGCGCGCAAAGACATGCCGGTCGGCGCAAGCCATCCGGGCGTACCGGTGAAGATCGGCATACAACATCTGGACGGAGCGGCCGGTCGGAGTAGGGTTAGCCATTGAGCGGAATCGGGAGGAAGTGTAGACAGCTCCGAACACACCGAGCCACGGGTCCATCAAGATGTCTGGATCGAGCCGAAGCGCCTGAGCAACGTAGTCGTCTGCCGGTTCCCCCCGGTAGTAGGCTGCGCGCCGCATCAGTAAGGAATTGCGAGCCAGCTCCTCCCGCACACAGCGTTTTTGCTCACTGCTCAAGCGCTCGCTCTCGAGCCAGAAACGAAAGAATTTATCTCGCCCCCGAAGCAGCGCGAGCTCGTCGGCGGTGAGGCTCTCCGCATGCACGCGCCGCATGAAGGCAACGGACGGGACCCGCACGAAGGAGTAGCCTTGCAGTGCAGCCCGGAGCGCGTAGTCCCAA
>Ga0207416_1003388_pt1 | contig 15326 bp, 12 predicted proteins | sample PaiPotPPM11metaG_FD_184107 | JGI IMG/M metagenome (GOLD analysis project Ga0207416, IMG submission 184107) | Iron sulfur acid spring bacterial and archeal communities from Banff, Canada, to study Microbial Dark Matter (Phase II) - Paint Pots PPM... ...
GTATATGTTGCCGACGCCCCGGGCCCCGCCCACCCAAGGCTTCATTGAGCCAATGGGCGGAAATGCCCGAAGAAGCGTCTCAGGCGGCGCCGAGCCGCCCCGTGCGGGTCCGCACCGGGCCCGGGTCCTGCGCCGACGCTTCCGGTCCGGCAGCCCCGTCGCGCCTTCCGCAAGGTACCGGCGCCAGGACGGTTGACAGCGATTTAGGGGGAATTTAAACTTCTCATCAGAAACTATTAAGAAACTTTACTATTTAATTTTGCCTAACCGCGGGGGACCGAGCTTGGGGAGCTGACCCGACGATCCAGGAGGAACCATGGATCCATCCGTCCCGGAACCGCCGCCTAGGCTAGACAGGCGCGGGATCCCCAGAGGCCGCATGCTGATCGCCACGGCGGGCGCGGCGCTGCTGGCAATCACCTGCATCGTCGCCCTGGCGGCGGCGGGGGAGAACCCCGCGCACTCCGGCCCGGTACGCGAGATGGCGAACCTCAGCGCGAATACCACGTCGGCCCTGTCCGACAACTGGTACGAGTCCGCGCCGTACTACAGCGTGCTTGACTCCAGCGCCCCAGATCTCGGGACGGTCATGTCGGCCACCGGCCAGAAGGCCTTCGACATGGCCTTCATCCTGGCGAACGGCGGCAGCGGCTGCGCCCCGGCGTGGAACGGGACCGACCCGGTGTCGAGCGACACGCAGGTGGCCGCGGTCATCAACGAGGTGCGGGCCGACGGCGGTGACGTGATCGTGTCCGCCGGCGGTTACAACGGGACGAAGCTCGGCCAGGTGTGCGGGACCGCCGCCGCCACGGCGGCCGCGTACCAGCAGGTCATCAACGCCTACGGGCTGCACGCGTTCGACTTCGACCTCGAGGAACCCGAGATCGAGAACACCGCGGCGATCGCCAACGAGCTCGGCGCCGCGCAGATCCTGCAGCAGGACAACCCTGGCCTGTTCATCTCGGTCACGATGCCGTCCATCGCGACCGGCGCCAACTACTTCGGCCAGCAGCTGCTCGACGAGGCCAAGGCGCTCGGCTTCACGCCGGACAACTACACGATCATGCCGTTCGACGGCGGGTTCAACGGCGGCTCGGCGCAGGTCACCGCGTTGCAAGACTTCAACGCACAGCTGGTGAGCACGTTCGGCTGGAGCAGCTCGTTCGCCTACGCGCACGAGGGCTTCTCCGGCATGAACGGCCGGACCGACGACGCCGAGTACTTCTACCAGAGCGACTTCCAGACCGTGCTCACGTTCGCGCAGAGCGTCGGGCTCGGCCGGTACACGTTCTGGTCGGTCAACCGCGACCGCGAATGCAACCCGCCGGACAACAACGGCGCGCTGTCCAGCGAGTGCAGCAGCGTGACGCAGAACTCGTGGGACTTCACCGCCTACACGGTCGCGTTCGCCAGCAGCGCCCCGGTGACGGAGCCGTCACCGACGCCCACGCCGACGCCGACACCCACGCCGACGTCGTCCACTGGCTCCTGCTCGGCCGCGGCCTGGTCATCCAGCGCGACGTACGTCTCCGGCGACGTCGTGTCTTACAACGGCGACCAGTGGACCGCCAACCAGTGGAACTACAACGAGGTGCCCGGCGGTTCGTCGGGCGCGTGGACCAGCGACGGTGCTTGCTAACCAGGTGCTTACCACAGGGCCTGCTAACCACGGGGCCCGCTAACCACGGGGCCCGCTAACCGGGGACCGCGGTGCCCGGGGCTTTTGCGGCAGCCCCGGGCACCGCTCACCGCACTGCCATAAGTCCCCCGACGGCTCCGCTGCGGCTTATGCCGGTCGAGGTCAGCTTCTACGGCGGCGTCGCGCGCGCAAGCGCTGACTACTGACCGTGACCCACATGTCATGATAATGATGGAGAAAGGCGGGCATCCTGCACCAACGGACTTCCGTAAGCGTAAATCCTTTTGCCGGGCGCGCCAAAGCCCGGCAGAAGGGGAAATGGCGAAGCGCCGGTGCAATGAAACGGACGTCCAGCGGCCGGTCGGCGGCAGGCGCGAGGGTGCACGACACACCGCAGTCGCCTAGCCTCTTTGCGTAATTTAATGGCATTGGAGCAGAGTGCCCGTTTTGTTGCATATTTACGGGCATATATGCAATTCGGGCCGCAGAAGTACCGCAAGCAATTGCACGGGGTGATTTTTCAATCTTTCACCAAAGAAATCGGTCCTGTCACTAGGGTTAGTAGCGTCGACAACCACACTCGCGACCCGAGGACGCCCATGACAGCAGCCAGCCCGTTCTCTGGCAACCGGACCGAGCGCAGCCGATCGGCGCACGCAGTCCCGTACTCATGGCCTCCGCGGTTGAGTTCGGTCCTCCCGGCGGGAGCGGTCGCTTTGGTCTGCGTGGTGGCCGCCTTGATCGCGCTGCTTGGTCACCCGTCCGAGGACGTGCTCCGCGCCGTCCTCGCCGTTGTCGCCGGCGGCATCGTGCTCCTGCTCGCGGTGACCTTCGTCGCGGCGCGCGCCGCGAGCCGCCGGATCGACGCCAAGCTGCGGGACGCCAGGGAGATCGCCCAGCGCGGCCAGGCCGAGCTGCAGCAGATGGTGGAGCGGTCGGCGCGCGGCGAACAGCTGGCGGCCGTCCCGCCGCCGCCCGTCCGCGTCACGGGCGGCGACCCGTTCCGCGTGCTCGCCAGCGATATCGAGCAGGGCCAGTACCAGGCGGTCCAGGGCATACTGCGGGTCGCGGGCACGAACCGCAGCGGGCGCACGGACCAGCAGCGGGTCGAGATCCTCGTGAACCTGGCCATGCGGATGCAGTCGCTGGTTCACCGCGAGATTGAGATGCTCGACGACCTGGAGGCCAAGGTCGAGGACCCGGACCTGCTCAAGGGCCTGTTCACGGTGGACCACCTCGCCACCCGGCTGCGCCGCCAGTCGGAGTCCCTCGCCGTGCTCGGCGGCTCGTCCTCCAGGCGGCAGTGGACCAGGCAGGTGACCATGCACGAGGTGCTCCGGGCGGCCATCGCCGAGGCGGAGCACTACTCCAGGGTCAAGGTCGTGCCGCCGGTGGAGGGCGTGCTCCGCGGCGCCGCGGTCACCGACGTCATCCATCTCATTGCCGAGCTGGTCGAGAACGCCACTAAGTTCTCCGCGCCCCACACCACTGCCCTGTTGCGGGCGCAGCACGTGGCGGCCGGCCTGGCGATCGAGGTCGAGGACCGCGGACTCGGCATGGTTCCCTCCGACCAGCAGCGCATGAACATGCTCCTAGCTGACCCGACCCGGACAGACGTGGACGAATTGCTCCGCGACGGCCGGATCGGGCTGTTCGTGGTCGCCACCCTGGCCCGCCGCCACGGCATCCGGGTGCAGCTCCAGAACAACATCTACGGCGGCACCCAGGCGGCCGTGGTGCTGCCGAAGGCGCTGCTCGACCAGGTGGACGACCGCGCGCTGCCGGGCGCGGCGACCTCAGGCAACCGGGATTCCGCCCTGCCGCTCGCCCCCGTTCCCGTTCCCGTCGGGGCGCCGGCCGGACGACCGACCGCCCAGTCCGCGCCGCCGGCGCTACCTGGGCGTCCGATGATTGACCGGTCTGGTTCGCCGGCCTCTCGGGCAAATCCAGCAAACCATGCAAACCAGGCAAGCCAGATCGGCAACGGCCAGGGCGACGTCCTCGAGACCGCGGCCCGGCCACCGTTGCCCAAGCGACAGCCGCAGGCCAGCGTCGTCCTGCCCGCCCCCGACCGCCTGGCGGGCCAGCGCAGCGACGCGTCGACGGCCCGCGGCACCGAGCCATCCACCGATCACATGACTGGCCTGGCGGCGGACTTCCTTCGGGGCGTCCGCTTCGCCGAGGAAGAAGATCCCTCCGCACGGGACTGAAGACACCGCGCACGACTGGCCGACCCTTTCCCTAAGGAGATCCACCGATCATGGTGAGCGATGCCACCCCCGGCCACGAACCCGACCTCGGCTGGCTGCTGCGCGGCCTCGTCGAGCGCGTCCCGCGCACCCGCAGTGCGGTACTGCTATCCGCGGACGGCCTGGCGACCGCGGCCTACGGCCTCGACCAGGACCCGGCCGACCACTTGTCCGCGATCGCCTCCGGCCTTTTCTCGCTGGCGCGGACCGCCGCCGTGCGGTTCGGCGGCAGCGACGGTGTCCGGCAGGTGGTCGCGGAACTCGACGACACGCTGATGTTCGTCTCCTCGGCGGGGTACGGCTCGGTGCTCGCCGTGCTCGCTGACCGGGAGACCGACGCGGGAATCCTCGGTTACGAGATGTCGCAGCTGGTCAAGAGCGTGCGACCCTTCCTGGCCACGCCGACGAGACAGCCCGGGGCGCAGCGCACGGGGCAAGTTACGTGATCGGGGGAGCAGCGGGGGCGATCCGATGACCGCGCCCGGGGATGACTCATGGCTGGACGGCGATGCCGGCCGGCTGGTGCGCCCCTACGCGGTGACCAACGGCCGCACGGCCGCCAGCATGAGGCTTGACCTGTTGTCCATGGTGGTGGCCACCGGCACCGGCTCTTACACCACCCTGGAACCCGATCATCTGGAGGCACTGGCCCTGTGCCTGCGCCCGGCCTCGGTCGCGGAGGTCGCCGCCCGGCTCCGGCTGCCCGCGGCGGTCACCAAGGTCCTGCTTTCCGATCTGGCCGACTGCGGCGCGCTGCGCGCCGGGCCGCCGCGGCCGGCGTCCGACACCTCCGACCGAGTCCTGCTGGAGCGATTGCTCGATGGTCTACAACGACGTCTCTGACCAGCCGCTGCCTACCACGGTCAAGCTCTTGGTGGCCGGGGGCTTCGGCGTCGGCAAGACGACCTTCATCGGCTCGGTGAGCGAGATCGAGCCGCTGACCACGGAAGAGCTCATCACCGAGGCGAGCGTCGGTATCGACGACCTCGACGGCCTGCCGTCGAAGACGACGACCACCGTCGCCTTCGACTTCGGCCGGATCAGCCTCAGCTCCGGGCTCATCCTCTACCTGTTCGGCACCCCGGGGCAGGACCGCTTCTGGTTCATGTGGGACGAACTGTCCGCCGGCGCCCTCGGTGCCGTCGTCCTCGCCGACACGCGCCGCCTGGAGGCCTGCTTCAGCGCGGTCGACTTCTTCGAGAGCCGGGGCATCAAGTTCATCGTCGCGGTCAACGAGTTCGACGGGGCCTTCCGCTACGAACCGGACGAGGTCCGGGCGGCGCTCGAGCTCAAGCCGCACGTGCCGGTCATAGTGTGCGACGCCAGACACCAGAGGTCCGCCACCTCGGTGCTCGTCGCCCTGATCCGGCACCTGCTGGCAGCCGCGGTCGCCCCAGGCACGGGCGACCCAAGCACGGCCGCCCCAAGCACGGGCGCCCCGAGCACCGGCGACCCGAGCACCGGCGCCCCGAGCACGAGCGCCCCAAGCACGAGATAGTCCGCACTAAGAAACACCGCAGAGATGGAGTCCACCGATGTTTGAGCCGAACGAGCACCTGTTCCGCCCGGTCGATGAGGAAGCACCCCATCGCGTCGTGCGCCTGAAGGAACTGGGTCTTGGCGAGCGGCCGGAGCCGGAGTTCGACGACTTCGCCCGCATGCTGGCGACCACGACCAAGGCGCCGCTCGCGATGGTGAACTTCGTCGGCGAAGAGCGGCAGTACTTCGCCGGGCTGTACGCGCCCGCCATGATCTCCGGTGGTCCCGGCGCGGTGGCCGCGGCCGACGACCCGGCGCGGGTGATGACCAAGGATCAGGGCTGGTGTCCGCACGTGGTGGTCCGCCGGCTGCCGCTCGTGCTCGACGACGTGTGCGACTACCCGAGGTTCGCGGGCAACCCGGTCGTCGACGAGATCGGCATCCGCTCGTACCTGGGCGCACCGCTGATCGACCGGACCGGCACGACGCTCGGCACGATCTGCATCGTGGACCTGGAGCCCCGGCCGTGGGGCCGGCCAGGGCTTGAGTTCATCAAGTCAAGGGCGGCCGAGATGGTGGCAATGATCCATGAGCGCGAAGAGCGGATGAGCTAGTTGCACAGCCCTACACGAGGCCGCTGAGTTCCGCTCGGATCTCGGCCGCCGAGGCGGCGGAGATCTCGGCGAACCGCCGCGACCACGAGCCTTTCGAGGTGCCCAGCGCGGCCTCGCCGAGCCGCAGCAGCTGGATGTCGGACGTCCCGGCGGGCGCGAAAATGTGGAACGCGTCCCGCAGGTACCGCTCGACCGGCCGGTCGGTGAACAGCCCGGCCGCGCTGTGGATCTCCATCGCGTTGCGCGCGGAGTCGAGCGCGTACTCGACGTTGACCAGCTTGGCGTTGATGAGTTCGGCGTCGCACGGCTCGCCGCTGTCCAGCAGGTGGGTGGCGTGGTAGATGGCCAGCCGCGCGGTCATCAGCCGGGACTGCATCTGGCCGAGCTTCAGCTTGATCGACGGTATCTCGGCGATCGGCTTGCCCTGCCGCATGCGCGTGCTGGCGAATGCCACCGTCTCGTCGATGATGGCCTGGTGGATGCCGAGCGATACGGCGGCGAGGTTCGCCCGCCCGTAGAGCACGCTTGAGCTGTACGCGACGGCGAGCCCGTCGCCCTCGGCGCCCAGTCGGTTGGCGGCGGGCACCCGGCAGTCGGAGAAGCGCAGTTCACCGAAGCTGAATCCGTGCAAGCCCATCGACTGCTTCTGCGGCCGGAGCGACAGGCCTGGCCGCCCGGCTTCCACGAGGAACGCGGACAGCCCGTGAGAACCGCTCCCCGTGCGAACCACCACGCCATGGACGTCGCCCACGTGGCTGTTGCCAATGTAGACCTTACGGCCATTGAGAATATAGTCGTCGCCGTCACGTTTCGCGGTGGCCTCCATACCGAGGACGAAGCCACCGGAGTCGGGCTCGGTGACGGCGATTGTTGGCAGGCATTCTCCGCTCGCGATGGCGGGCAGCCAGTTCTCTTTCTGAGATTGGGTGCCGAAGTGCAGGATTTTCGCGACGCCTAGCTGAGAAGCTTGAACCATGGCGCCCATCGCGCCGCTAACCCGAGAAAGTTCCTCAATTATAATCGTTTTGGCAAGATGGCCGAGTCCCATCCCGCCGTATTCTCTCCCGATGGTGACGCCGATCCAGCCTTGCCGCGCGATGAGCCGTGACAGTGCGTGGTGCACGGTCTTGGCGGCTTCCATTTCCGGTATGAGCGGCCGGACCCTAGACTCCGCGAATTCGCGGACCTGTTCCCGCAGCCGATCATGACAGTCCGTAGCGAAATAGCTGGTCACGATGCCCTCCCGGCGCGCCGGACCGGACGCCACGCCGTTGGGAGGCGTGCGGCGTCCGCCGGACAGAGAAACTTCGACATCAATAGTTATTCGCCTTCTGTGGAAAACTCAAGGTCCAATTTGTTAAATATCGAAGTAGGGAACGTTTTGAGCCGGGAACCAGTATTCTGCCGATGGTTCGCAGCGCGTCGACGCTTGCCCGGCAGCCTGCGGAAACGCGGGTGTCAAGTCATTCCGATTGTGAACCAGGCCACATCAAATTTAAAATAATTCGCACCGGCCCCGTTTTTCTCAATCGCATCAGGAAGGCCGGGGAGCCCCTATTTAGCGCCTGGCCACTACTGGTCGCTTACGAGCGCCGATGAGCACGGCTCACACCCGTTTCACCTTCACCCGACCGACAGTCACCGTCACCGTCCCAACGGGGCGGCACCGGTCACTCGGCCGCCGAACACGATGACCACGGGCCCGTTGTGGGAAGGTAAGACTTCGGGGCACCGGCCCTGTGCTGACCGGAGTTGGGCCGATCGGAGTTGGGCCGACCGGAGGTGACCGCGAAGATGGCGAAGCCGGCCACGGTGATCAGGACCGCGATCCGGGTGGAAGGGATCGTGCAGGGCGTCGGCTTCCGCCCGTTTGTCTACTCGCTGGCGACCGGGCTCGGGCTGGCCGGATTCGTGGGCAACGACGTCGACGGCGTATTCATCGAGGTGGAGGGCGCGGCCGAAGCGCTCAGGGAATTCCTGCTCCGGCTCGAGCGGGAAGCGCCGCCCCTGGCCAGAATCGAGCGGGTGCGCAGCCGCCCGGTGCCGCCGCAGAACGCGTGGTCCTTCGCGATCGCCGCCAGCGGCGCCGACGGGCGCCGCCAGACCCTGGTGGCGGCGGACAGCGCGACGTGCGCGGACTGCCTGCGCGAGCTCTTCGACCCGGACGACCGGCGGTTCGGGTACGCCTTCATCAACTGCACTAACTGCGGGCCAAGGTTCACCATCGTCCGCGACGTTCCCTATGACCGGGCGCTGACCACGATGGCGGAATTCCGCATGTGCGAGCGGTGCGCCGCCGAATATCACGATCCCGCCGACCGGCGTTTTCACGCGCAGCCGACCTGCTGCCCGGACTGCGGACCCCGGGTGACGCTCACCGCGGCTCCCGGCGGCACTGCCCGCCCATCGGGCAATGTTGCCGGCCCTTCGGGGGATGTTGCCGGCCCTTCGGGGGATGCGTTGTCCGGCGATCCTGTCGACAGCGCGGCGGCGCTGCTGCGGCGGGGCGAAGTGCTGGCGCTCAAGGGCCTCGGCGGCTACCACCTCGCGGTGGACGCGGCCTGCGAGCGGGCCGCCGAGGCGCTGCGCGGCCGCAAGCACCGTGAGGACAAGCCGTTCGCGGTCATGGCCGCGGACCTGGCGGCGGCGCGGCGGCTGTCCGAGGTCGACGACGCCGCGGCCGCCCTGCTGGCCAGCCCGGCCAGGCCCATCGTGCTGCTGCCGAGGCGGCCGGGAACGGACGTCGCGGCGAGCGTCGCGCCGGGAAACCGGCAGCTCGGGATCATGCTGCCCTACACGCCGTTGCATCACCTGCTGCTACGGGCGGCCGGCGGCCCGATCGTGCTGACCAGCGGGAACGTCTCCGATGAGCCGATCGCGTACCGCGACGACGACGCGCTGGCCCGGTTGGGCGGCATCGCGGACGCGTTCCTTACCCACGACCGGGCCATCCACATGCGGACGGACGACTCGGTGGCCCGCGTGTTCGGCGGGCGGCCGATGATGCTGCGGCGTTCCCGCGGGCACGCGCCGGAACCAGTCACGGTCAGGCCGGCCTTCCCGCGTCCGGTGCTGGCCTGCGGTGCGGAGCTGAAAAACACGTTCTGCCTGGCCAAGGGGCATCACGCGTTCGTGTCGCAGCATATCGGCGACCTGGAGAACGCCGAGACGCTGCGTTCGTTCACCGAGGGCATCGAGCATTTCCGTCGGCTGTTCGACGTCAGCCCGCAAATTGTGGCCTACGACCTGCACCCGGAGTACCTGTCGACCAAGTACGCGCTTGACCTAGACGGGGTCGAGCTGACCGGGGTGCAGCACCATCATGCGCACGTCGCCTCCTGCCTGGCCGACAACGGCGCCGAAGGGCCGGTGATCGGGGTCGCGTTCGACGGGACCGGCTACGGCGCCGACGGCACGATCTGGGGCGGCGAGTTCCTCGTGGCCGACCTGGCCGGCTTCCAGCGGGCCGGCCACCTCGCCCCGGTGCGGATGCCGGGCGGCCAGGCCGCCATCAGGCAGCCGTGGCGGATGGCGGCGGCGTACCTGGAGGAGGCGTACCCGGGGGAGGCGTACCAGGAGCGGGGCGGCCCTGGCGGCGCGCACGACGTGTTTTTGCGCAACCGGGACCGCTGGGCGGCCGTGGTGTCCATGGCCAGGCAGGGCGTGAACTCGCCGGTCACCTCCAGCGCGGGACGGCTGTTCGACGCGGTCGCGTCGATCCTCGGGGTGCGGGACGAGATCAACTACGAGGGCCAGGCCGCCGTCGAACTGGAGCAGCTGGCCGGGCCCGGCGGTGCCGGAGGGCACGGCGGTTACCGCGCGGGCATCGAACCGGGCCCGCCGTTCCGCGCCCGCGGCGCCGACCTGGTCCGCGCGGTCGTCGACGACCTGGCGGCCGGGGTACCGCGCGACGTCGTCGCCGCCCGCTTCCACCACGGCGTGGCCGCCATGATCGAGGAGGGCTGCCTGCTCCTGCGAGAGCGGCACGGCCTCGGCACGGTGGCGCTGTCCGGCGGCGTGTTCCAGAACCTCCTGCTGCTCGGCGCCACGGTGGCCAGGCTGGAGGCGCGCGGATTCACCGTGCTGCTGCACTCGCGCGTCCCGTGCAACGACGGCGGCATCAGCCTCGGTCAGGCCGTAATCGCCGGCGCCAGGGACAGAGCCAGGGACCGCCCAACGCCAACCGAAGCCTCTTAGACGATTGATCCCAGGGACTGCTGGTTGCCGGCGGGTACTTCATACAGTCCGGAACGCCAACCACAGCGGGTACTTCATGCAGTCCGGAACGCCAACCACAGCGGGTACTTGATGCAGGCCGGAACGCCAACCACGGGGGGCACTGTCATGTGGTCCGGAACGGCAACCACAGCGGGTACCTCATGCAGGCCGGAACGCCAACCACAGCGGGCAGCGGCATACTGGCCGTAACGGCAACCACGGCGGGCAGCGCCGCGGTGCCGCACCTTGACCGCGGCCTAAGCCACGACCGCGTGCCAGTCGCGCACCGCAACCACCCTTTTCGGCTTTTTCTGCGACGGTCACCACTGACCGGGGGCGCGGCCGCTCATGTGATCACCTGCACCTTGGCCGCGAAGGGGCGGAGGCTCCGCCCGCCACACTCGATATGCCGGCGGCGAGGTCCCCGAAAAAGATCGCGGGTCATACGGGGCGGATATCGCCAATTCCGTCACGCAATCGTGTTACCAGCCGGTAGATGTGCCCGATAAATGCTGACAAAGCGGGGCAAACACTCGGGCTCCGCGGCGATTTCCCTTGGATGACCCGCAATCACGGCACCGGACAGCCCGCGCCGGCCGCACGGGGCGAACACGCCGGGCAGGCCTGCTGCCGGTTTCAGGTCGGTCCTGTCGGTGGCGGGCAGCATAGTACGTCGGAACGCCCGGGCAACTGGCGACCCACCCCGCGATCCTAGGTGGGGCGGGTCGCCAGCCGCCGGGTCGGGGTTTCGCTGCCTGTGCCGCTTCCGTCCTGAGGTGAGCCTCCGCTCGTTCGCGCCCCGAGTGCAGGTAATCCCATGAGCGGACGCGCCCCCGGTCAGTGGTGACCGTCGCAGAAAAAGCCGAAAGGGGTGGTTGCGGTTCGCGGCTGGCTCGCGGTCGTGGCTTAGGCCGCGGTCAAGGTGCGGCACCGCGGCGCTGCCCGCCGTGGTTGCCGTTACGGCCTCCATGATGTACCCGCTGTGGTTGGCGTTCCGGACTGCATGAAGTACCCGCCGCTAACCAGCAGTCCTTGGGATCGCTTATTCAGCAGATCCTGGGTAGCGGGTCGCCGACCAGTAGGTCCACGATCCTGGTGCCGCCGAACGAGGTCCTGAGCTGCACGATCCCCGGCTGCTCGGCGGTCACCCGGCCGATCACCGCCGCCTGCTCGCCGAGCGGGTGGGCCCTGAGCGCGGACACCGCACGGACCGCGTCGCCGCCGGGCACCACGGCGACCATACGGCCCTCGCAGGCCACGTACATGGGGTCGATGCCGAGCAGCTCGCAGGCGCCGCGGACCTCGGCGCGCACCGGGATGTCGTCCTCGGTGGCCAGCACGCCGACGTCGGCGGCCCTGGCGATCTCGTTGAGTATGGTGGCCACGCCGCCCCTGGTGGCGTCCCGCATCGCCCTGGTGCCAGGGACCGCGTCGAGCAGGGCCGCCGCCAGACCGTTCAGCGGGGCCGTGTCCGAACTGACGTCGGCCTCGATGTCCAGCTCGCCGCGGGCCAGCATGATCGTGACCCCGTGATCGCCGATCGGGCCGGACACGATGATCGCGTCGCCTGGCCGCGCGGTCGCTACGCCGAGGGTCACGTCGCGTTCGATGAGGCCCACTCCGGCGGTGTTGATATAGCAGCCGTCGGCCTTGCCCTTCTGCACCACCTTGGTGTCGCCGGTGACGACGCTGACGCCGGCCGCGTCGGCGGCGTCGCGCATGGACCGGACGACCCGGGTCAGGTCGGCGACCGGGAAGCCCTCCTCCAGGATGAACCCGGCCGACAGGTACAGCGGCGTGGCGCCGGCCACCGACAGGTCGTTGACGGTGCCGTTGACGGCGAGGTCGCCGATGTCGCCGCCGGGGAAGAACAGCGGCGCGACCACGTAAGAATCCGTGGTGAGGGCCACCCGCGACCCGCCGAGGCGCAGCCGGGCCGAGTCCTCGAGCTCTTCGAGCAGCGGGTTGCGGAACGTGTCGAGGAAGATCGCCTCGATCAGGGTCTGGGTCGCCTTGCCGCCAGCGCCGTGCGACATCGTGATCCGCTCTTCCCTGACCCGGGGACGCCGCCGCCTGGCCCGGTCGATGCGGTCGAGGACCTGCTGCTCGCGGTCGACCTGCTCGCGATCGGCGGGCAGGCCCCGGGCCTGGTCCGTCTGGTCGGTGGTCATGAGCCGCTCACCTGCACGACCTCCAGAACCCGGCGGCGGTTCATCCGGCCGTAGTTGTAGTACGCGGCGCACGCGCCCTCCGGTGACACCATGCAGGTGCCGATCGGCGTCTCCGGGGTGCACGCGGTGCCGAACACCTTGCATTCCCACGGCTTGAGCACGCCCTTGAGCACCTCGCCGCACTGGCAGGCCTTCGGATCGGCGACCCGCACGCCGGGCACCTGGAAGCTCAGCTCCGCGTCGAACGACGCGTATTTGTCCCTGACCCGCAGCGCCGAGTGCGAGATGAAGCCGAGGCCGCGCCACTCGAAGTAAGGACGCAGCTCCATCGTCTCGCCGATGGCCTTGAGCGCCACCGGGTTGCCGTTCCACGGCACCACCCGCGAGTACTGGTTCTCGATCTCGCAGCGGCCCTCCGCGAGCTGGAGCATGAGCATGTAGATGGATCCGAGGATGTCCAGCGGCTCGAACCCGGCCACGACGACGGGCTTGCCGTAGTCGCGGGCGATGAACTCGTACGGCCGGCAGCCGATCACGGTGGACACGTGGCCAGGGCCGATGAAGCCGTCCAGCCTCAAGTCGGGCGAGTCCAGGATGGCCTTGATCGCCGGGACGATCGTCACGTGGTTGCAGAACACCGAGAAGTTCCGCAGCCCCTCCGCCGCGGCGCGCAGCATCGTCATCGCGGTGGACGGCGCGGTGGTCTCGAACCCGATGGCCATGAACACCACCCGCTTGTCCGGGTTCTGGCGGGCGATCTTCAGCGAGTCCAGCGGCGAGTACACCATGCGGATGTCCGTGCCCTGAGCCTTGGCGTCGAAAAACGACCCGTTGCTGCCTGGCACCCGCATCATGTCGCCGAACGAGGTCATGATCACGTCCGGCTGCGCGGCCAGGTGGATCGCGTCGTCGACCCGGCCCATCGGGATCACGCAGACCGGGCAGCCCGGGCCGTGCACCAGCGTGATCGACTCGGGCAGGTAGTCCTCGAGCCCGTGCTTGTAGATCGTGTGGGTGTGCCCGCCGCACACCTCCATGAACTTGTACTGGCGGCCGGGCTCGCACAGGGCCGCGATCCTGGCGGCCAGCGCGTGCGCCTTGTCCGCGTCACGGAATTCGTCGACGTACCGCATTGTCCGCACGCTCCCTCTACTCGATCAGTGATTCCCGCAGCGCGGCGATCTCGTCCTCGTAGGCCTGCCCGATGCCCTCGAGGAACTCCATGGCCGCGGCCGCCTCGGCCTCGTCGATCTTGGACAGGGCGAAGCCGACGTGAATCAGCACCCACTCACCGGGCACGGGCGGGTCGTCGGCCAGCAGGCCGATGTTGATGAGTCGGCGGACGCCGCTCACGTTCACCTTGGCCAGATCGGGCTGCTCCGGATGCAGCTCGATCACCTCACCGGGTATGCCGAGGCACATCTGGCACCTCCTGTCCCCCGTGCTGCGGATCGTGGATGAGCGCGGTGAGCGTGAGCTCCCACAGCACCTGGTAGGTCGTGGTCTGCGCCTCCTGGATGCGGTGCACGGAGGCGGACGGGGCGACGAAGAGGTAGTCGATCGTGTCCAGTTCGGCCATCTTCCCGCCGTCGTAGCCGGCCAGCCCGATGGTGAGCATCCCGCGCCGGCTCGCCTCGTCGAAGGCACGCAGCAGGTTGGGCGAGTTCCCGCTCGTGGACAGGCCGACCGCGATGTCGTCGGGGCGGCCGAACGCGGCCAGTTGCCGGGCGAACACCACCTCCACGCCGATGTCGTTGCAGAGCGCGGTCAGCACCGACGTGTCGTTGGCCAGCCCGAGCGCCGGGAGCGGGCGAGCCTCCCCACCTGGGTCCAGGAACAGCGTGGCGAGCTGGGCGGCGTCGGTGGCGCTGCCGCCGTTGCCGAAGGCGAACAGCCGCCCGCCCGCGGCGAACCTGGCCGCGGCCTGCCGCGCGCAGTCCGCCAGCCGGGCCCCGTCTCGCTCGGCGATGACGGCGCGCAGCTCGTCGATCTCCGTGACCTTGGCCACGGTCGAGGCGCGCACCTGCTCGAGCACGGCCTGCAGGTCGCTGGTGTCCGAGTACAGGAACGGGTAAAGCGACTCCATTGGGTCTGCCGCTGACATCGGGTCACCTCCCTACGACGGCAATGGCTTCGCCGGCGTGGACCAGGATCTTGTCACCGGGCCCGGCGGTCACCAGGGCGACGCTGACTTCCTCCTCGCCCTGGCCGGTGTCGACCACGGCAAGCTCGTCGGCGAGCAGCCGCACCACCAGTACCTCGACCGCGGTGTCCGAGCAGGTGATGCACGCGTCCCCGTGGCAGTGCTCCTCGGGACCCGTCAGCGCGGACGGGGACTGACTCGACAGATCGGTCATCGGACCACCTCGGGAGACAGCACGCCCGGCTGCTCAAAGAACACGTGCACCAGCTCCCAGAGGATGTGGTACGTCGTCACGTGGACCTCCTTGACGATTCTGGGATCATCGCTGGCCGCGACCAGCAGGTGATCGGCCGCAGTGGCCGCCGCGATCGCCCCGCCGTCGGCGCCGCCGACCAGGGCGACCGTCAGCAGCCCCAGGCCGGACGCCGTCTGCAGCCCGGCCAGCACGCTGGCGCTGTTTCCGTCGGCGGAGATGCCGAGCGCGATGTCGGCCGGGTCGGCGAGATAGCGGAGCTGGTGCGCGAAGATCGCGTCCACGCCGTCCCGCTCGGCGATCCCGGTCACGGTCGCCGCGTCGGTGGTCAGCGAGACGGCGGGCAGCGCGCGCTTGCCGACGATCACCGGGTGGACGAACTCCACCGCGACATGCTGGGCGTCCGTGCTCGCCCCGCCGCAGCCGAAGGCGAAGAGCTTGCCGCCCCGGTGGAAGCGCACGGCCATGGCGTGGCACGCCGCCGCGACCGCGCCCGCCTGCCCGGCCAGGTGCCCGGTCGCCTCGCGGCGCAACTCGAAGCGGCGAACGGCCTCGCCTTC
>Ga0207416_1003391_pt1 | contig 15318 bp, 11 predicted proteins | sample PaiPotPPM11metaG_FD_184107 | JGI IMG/M metagenome (GOLD analysis project Ga0207416, IMG submission 184107) | Iron sulfur acid spring bacterial and archeal communities from Banff, Canada, to study Microbial Dark Matter (Phase II) - Paint Pots PPM... ...
CACCATGCCGGAACTGGTTGGCGTCCTCGTCGGCGATTATTTTTTGCTTGAGCGTCTCGCTCACGAAGGCATAGTAGAGACCTATCGCGCGCGCCCTACAATGCGCGGAGGGTACGATGTTATCTTGCGCCTGTTCAGGCCACAGTTCCCTGACCCGACCGGATTTCGCGAGCATTTCGCCGCCGCGGTGGAGAAGGTCTGGCGTTGCCGCCATGAACACATCCAACCCCTGCTCGAATTTGGGTCGGGCGACGACCTGCTCTTCTGCGTGACCATGCTGGGCGAGGCGGAGACGCTTGATCAGTATCTCAAACGGCAAGCGGAGTCGCCGCTGTCTGTTGATGTTGCTCTGCGCATCGTGACGCAACTGTGCGCGGCTTTGCAGTATGCTCATGAGCATGGCATTGTGCATGGCAATATTCAGCCTTCCAGCATTCTGATCGGCAACAACGAACAAGTCTTGCTGACCAATTTTGGCATGAGGGCAGCCTATCGTGATGGCGACCCGCCGGTCTCGCAGATTCACGAGGGCAATGCCGCGTACATGGCTCCTGAGCAATCGCTTGGTATGATCGCTCCCGCCAGCGATATTTATGCCGTCGGCGTTCTGCTGTATCGCTTGTTGGGCGGCGCGCAGCCCTATGACGGCGCAAGCGCCGAAGAGATCGCGCTGCGCCAGGCTGATGAGGCTATCCCGACGCTGCGGTTGCTGCGTCCAGAGCTGCCCGATACGTTAGAGCAGGTGGTACGAGTAGCTCTGGCAAAAGCTCCCCAGGCGCGCTTCGCTACCGCCGCCGCCCTTGCGCAGGCGCTTCAGGATGCGCTCGCAGACGATCATGCTTCCCCCTTCACTGATATCTCTGCTTCACTTACCCAGGAGCGGCGTATCCCCGTGCGCGCGAAGCGCACTCCTGCCAGTTGGCAGCGCGTCGCGTCGCTGCTCACGCTCTTTGTCTTGCTGTTCGGGCTGGTGGGCGCTTCATTCTTCATCCTCTCGCTGCCCCAGTCGCTTGCCCCATTCCGTAATGCCCACGCCTGGAGCCTGGGCCAGAAGCCGACGCCAGCGTCCACAGCAACCACAGCTCAGGCCACGGCGACGCTGAGCAGCAAGCAGGCCCAATTGACGCCTGTGAACGGCGCAACCCCGCCGGTATCGGCAACAATGTTGCCTGCGGCGGGCGATACCCCTACTCCATCGCCGTCATCTGTTGATTGCGCGAATGGATCGCTATTCATCGATGGATCGCCATTTCTAGCATCCTTATTGCAGCAAGAGGGCGCGGACTATCAGCAAGCCTGTCCTGGCATTTCGATCAATGTGCAGGGCAATGGCAACAAAACAGGGTTAAACCTGTTGCAGCAAGGCGAAATCGACGCTGCCGCCTCTGATTTGACGGCCCGCTCCTCGCGCAGCCTGACCGATCATCCCATCGGCGCGCTGTTGAGCGTCCTCGTTGTCAATCCCGATGTGCAGGTGAGTGGGTTAAGCAGCACGCAGATTCAGGCGATTTACCGGGGACAGATCACGAACTGGTCGCAAGTGGGCGGACCGAATGAGCCGATTACCGTGATCCAGCGTTCGGCATCGGATCCCGTGACGCAGATTTTCAACGCCTTTGTGCTGGGTGGCATGAGAGAACATGTGCATGGTCAGCGTTTGAATGATAATTGGGCGCAAGCTGTTGCGGAGACGGCGGGCGCAATTAGCTATGTTCCCTGGCAAGAGGCGCAGGGAGTAGCCGTGTCTATCCTGGCGATTGACGGTGTGACGCCGGATAGCGCGTCAATAATCGCGGGAGCTTATCCCTTCTGGGGCGTGGAACATTTATATACGCGGGGAGACGGCACAACACAATTGCAGTCATACGCGGCATATTTGAAGACAGGTCAAGCATCAGCGCTCTTTTTACGGTATGGCGTTGTACCAATCGCTATGTTGCCGCAGAACGTACTGGCTTCACATTTGCCGGGACCGGAAATCTAGCTCTTGTTCCACTGGATGATAGTTCCAAAACGCATGGTGTTTTATAAACGCTATGCGTTTTGTTTGATTTACACGGCAAGCCGTGCAGGCTGAACTACATAGGCCGCTATTCCCTCTGCTGTGAAAGCATCAGGCTTACGTTTTCGCAAGATGTTGTAGGAACCGTTGACATCCGCACAAATTTTCCGCCCGTTTTTTGTGCGATACAAACGGTTCCTCCGTCCAGTTCGCTTCCCGCTAAAGGTGTATGCTGTGCTGTCATTCGGTTTGTAGGTTGGAATGGGATCGAGATCAAGAAAGCTGGCTTGTGATGTATAACTTTCCTCTTGTATCTCGACCTGGATACCTACTAACGCTGCTTTGTAGGTGAGCATGTCAATGAAGCGGGCATGAGGAATGTTAACAAAGTTTTGATTGTTCCGTCTCCCCATCCTGGTTTCCTGCTTCCAGAGCGGGTTTTTCCCAATGATGATTGTCCCCACTCCCTGCTTGACCAGAAAATCAATAATGCTCTTGCTGGCAGCATGGAGATAGTGGTTAACTTGACGGTTCCGTTTGGTGGTGATCCGTTGCATCTGTTTCGTGACCCGATCATTTTCAGCTTTGGGCAGCTTGTTCCTGAGTTCTTTCATGCGTTTGTTGTACCACTGATTCATGGCTTTCAGCGTTCGACCGTTAACCAGTAGAGGCACGAAGCCTACATGGTTTGAAGTTATCGCCGCTAAGTTGGTTACACCTAGATCAATGGCTACGCAAAAAGAGGGGTCTACTTGCGCCTGGACAGGTTCTTTGCTGTAAATAACCTCGACGACATAATGGTCGTGACGAGGGATAATACGAACTTGATCGATCTGCTTTGGGTCTTGTTGTGTTTTCACTTCGATAGGTAACATCGAGGGTTTGATGATGCCACGCTGCAAGCTTTTCTTCCCTCTACTCACTGCTTGCATCGTGTAAATAAGGATGTTGCGCCCCTCCGTCTTGTGCTTGTACTTGGGCGGGCGTGGACGCTCTAAGAACTTTGAAGTGTTTTCATAGTAAGCTTTCAGCCCTTCCTTGAAGGATTTCCAGTTATTATCCAGTACCATCAAAATCTGCTGACTGACTTTTGCTGGTAGTGCTTTGTACGTTTCATGGGACTGCATCCGTTTCTGCATTTCATTGTAATTGAGGTATATTTCCTGGTGAAAGAAGGCTTGCCGATACTCATAGTTCGCTGCATTATACAGGTTCTTTGACTTGAATGCTGCTTCATCAATTACGCTGTAGCGTGGATCGCTCTTGCTGATCACATGTTGCTCAACTAATTGCATCTTGTTCACCTCCTTCTCTGGTATTCTTTTCCCGTAGAGATGTTCCGGTTATATATCAGGACCTCTTCACCGTCCGCTTTTCTTTTATCGCTGGTAGAGCTTTTATGTTTCTTCTGATGAAAACGTTCCTGAAAGCTTTCCTATCCACTCTGAAAACTTTCACGAAAGTCGTTGAATTTTCACAGTTGAGCTTTCAGAACTTTCATCAGAAGAAACTTGAAAATTTTCAGAGCTTTCACTGCGCGCGAGAAATTGCTTGCGATAGCGGCTGGCGGTGGGTTGTGAAAGTTCCTGACCGGCTGCCTGTGCCAATCGTGAAAGCTCGGAAAGCTTGAGACCAGGGTTCTCTTGCAGGCGCGCAAAGACGAAGGCGCGGGCATCGAACTTGCCAGTATGAGAAGTTTTCACCTCACTTGGTATCGACTGGATGGCAGGAACAACGCGCAAGACGGGCCGCTCTAGCTGCGTCTCTCGTTCTGGCCTCGGTGTCTGTGCTTCCAGGGCGGTATGTATCTGGCGGATTTCCTCGGTGGTGGAGCGTTCTATTTCCTTGACTTGCGCTTGCAAAGCAGGAACAAGTGTCAGCACCTTCTGATACTGCTGGACGCTTTCACGGAGCGGTGAAAGCTCGAATGCAAGCTGATGATGAAAGCTGCTTTCACTTTCTGATGTGCTTTCATCAATGCACTGCTGAAAGCTCTGTGAAAGGTGTGCAAGCTGCTGCTGAAAGTTTTCATGCACTGCTGAAAGTTCTCTTGAAAGCTGGTGGTGAAAGCTCTGCTTGACTTGTACAAGCTCTGCTGAAAGCTCATCAAATTGCGCTTCCAACTCTTGCGCCTCTTTCACGGTGATCATGCTGTCGCCATACTCTTCGCGCAGCGCGTGAATAGCATGTCCAAACAACACCGCCATGATGGCGCGAATGATCAGCAACAGTGCTTCGGCTACCACGAAAACCACCCCAGGAACCATTGGCAGGGCGTGTTTGATGGTGGCTAAGACGACATTGAGGATCATCAGCACCACCAGCGTTACGCCAACCTGCATGGGAAAGGAGTTCCTGGGCAGACCCGCTCGTTTCGCCAGCTTGAGTAAGCCCATGCCGCCAATATCGAGCGCGGCCTGCTGTACCAGGAACAGGAAGGCGTCAAGACCGGCGGGAACGGCTGGCACGCCTGGAATAAGCTGATAACTGGAATAGAGGATGGAACCGAACAAGACCAGTTCCGCCGACTTACTGAGCAAGGTCAATAGCCAGTTCCAGAAGTCGGTAATGTAGTTGCTTTGCAGGAAATTCGTCTTGAAGGCGTCCCATTTGGGATGCTGTGATGGTTGGATCGTGGGTGTCATGACGGTTCTCCTTGTTTCTTGTCTGGCGTCGGCGTCGTCTGTCTATATGGCCGGTATCGGTGCGTCATCAGCACGTATCGACGCCGCCGCCGCCGACGACAGACAACTATTCATCCTCATCCTCGTTGGCGATCAGTCCCCGTTTCTTGAGGTCTTGAATGATGTCTCCAGCCTTATCTTTGCCAACGCCGATCTTTTCCCCCAGGACGCGGTAGCTCATCCCCGGTTCATAGGCGTCAAGTGCGCGCTGGTAGAGGGCCGAAAGGCGTACTGGCTTCACCGACGACGCTTCCATGACCGGAACGGCTTTCATCGGCAAGGACTGCATGGGAGGCAAGGCCGTCCTCGCTGCCCACTGCACCGTCTCTTCTCTCGATTGCGGAGCAGCGGTTTCCCACCGTGCGGCGTGCTGATGCAGGGAGGAGAGACCAGGAGACTGTGCATTGTCCGGCGAGTACCGCCTGCGAAACTGGTAGACGCCCTGGTTGCCGTGCGGGTCAATCACCCATGCCTCCCCCGTCGCGAGTGCCTGCGCCACGTCCTTTGGCACACCCAACTCCGCGTATTTGTTCAGATCGTTGGGAAACGTCTGCCGAAACAGGATGAGCCAGTCACAGGAGATACAGCGTTTGTCCAGGTCTGCCGGACGCTGCGTGGCGAAGAGAAAGCCAATGCCGCGCTTGCGCCCGCGCCTGACCACCGTGCCAAAGAAGGCCCGTTGCAGCCGCGCAAGCAGCGTCAAGCCCTGTTCATCGCGTTCTTTGGAGAGACTGCTTTCATTCTCGCGCTGCGGCAGCCAGATCGCCGCCTCGTCGAGGATGAACATGCAGGTCGCCCGCTCATCATTGGGACGCGCTTCCGCCCAGGCGCGCAGGCCGCGAATGAGTTCAATCATGACGAGGGCCGCCTCGTCGTCATCGGCGTAACTTTGCAGGTCAAGGATGACTTGATAGCCATGCTCTAAGATGTCCTGGCCGAACTGAAAGGCGTTCGTTGGGGAGAGATTGCCCGCGTGGGCGTAGACGGGCCGCATGAGGTACGTCCGGCTACAGAGCGGGAAGGCTTCCCCTTCGGTGTCTGCCAGCACGAACGGCACGCCGATGTCGTCCAGTTTGCCTAACGCTTCACAGAACACCGCGAGGCCGTTGGACTTGCCGCTTCCTGGCACGCCGAAGAGGCCAATGCGTTTGGAGAGGACATCACCTGCATGGGGATGCAGCAAGCTTCCCAGGTACAGGCAATCACGGTGCAAGGCTGGATCGTAGCGGTCTGCTTCCGGCCCGACGATCTGGCGCGGCTCTCGCTCTGGCATGGGTTCCAGTTCCTCCTCATCGACGGTCTCCTGTGGCAACGCCGGTGCGGGTGACTGCAAGCGGAACAGGCGTTTGAGCTTGGGAAGCACGGCCTGTTCATCGTCCGCCGCCGTCATGGGGGCCGCCGCTTCCACGACGCGGGCGGTCGCATCGACGACGCGGGCGGCATCTCTGCCAGGAACGAGGGCATCCAGGAGGTCGCCGCCGTGTCGCGCGACAACAAACGTTGCCAGCAATCCCACGACGATGCCGGTTCCCCCGCCATGCATCGCCATATCGGCAAGGCCAGAGGTCAGCAGCGTGCCGCCGGTGAGGAGCAGTTGCTCTCGCGTCAGTCTATGCGGGGTGGGGAGCATGATCTGCTCCCCTGGTTCCTGGTTGGGATTGTGTGTGTGTTCGTCCATTGCGTCTCCTCCTTATGCGCGTTTCCAACCATGTTCGATGAGGTACATGCCGATGGTTCCAAAGAAGCCAACGATAAAGGAGGTGACAACGGCAAAGCCAAGATGGCCCCAGAAGCCGCCGCCCAGCGAGCCATAGGTGTAGTCGGCGTAGCCGTTGAAGAAGACAATCACCCAGGCCAGGGTCTTGAAGAGACTTGCCATGAACTGGCCGGAACGCTGCACGGACTCTTGCAAGTGTTCATAGCCAATGATGAAGCCCAGGTACATCAGTTCAATACCCCAACCGAAAATGGTGGCCGTGGCCGCGCTGGGACTGAGCGCGCCAAGCACGAGGTTGGGAACCTGCACGAGAATGCTCCAATCTGGCTGGTAGACGCTGACCTGCCCGACGTTGGTGAGAAAGGCTTCGTTGGTCTGAATCTGCGTCATCAAGGCCACGATGAACAGCAGCAGGAAGCCGATGCCCACGATGATGATAAAGAGCGCCGGGTGTCCGCTGCGCCGCGCGGCGCTTGGGCTGGCCGTGGTGGTCGAGTGGGCCGTGGTGGTACTTGCCATCAGTTCACCTCCCGCACGTAGAGGGTGTAATCCTCAATGCGCTCATCCTCGCGTAGGATTGCCAGGAAGAGCGGGTCAACTTCCCGCTCAATCCATTCGAGCATGAAGTAGCTGAGGTTGAGTTTATCCGTCGTGCCAGAGTCAACCAGCGCGACGTCAATCCGGTCGGCAAACCAGCTTTCAACGGTGGTCAAGAGATCAGCGAAGCCGTCGGCGGCAACGGTACAGTACACGCCCTGCACCTGCTCAGAGAAGCCGCCGCCTGCTGAGGAGGAATGTTGCTCAGGAGAGAGAGTCATGAAGGTGTCCTTTCGTGTGCAGTCTCCCAAAGCGACTGGCTCGATGGGAGGATCGGGCGATGGGAACGGTAGAGGGAAGCATTACTTTTCCAGTGTCCATTGACCAGTCGCTCGGAAGCGCGGCAATCCTCGCGGGTGCAGACGCGATAGTTGGCAGCAGTGGTCAGCATCCAGGAATGGCCCAGGTCACGGCATAAGCGGTTCATCGGTTCTCCTCCTTTGCCATCCAGGCAGCATAGCTGGCTTGCAGGTCGAGCAGGCAACGGTGACAATAGACCATGTCAGGGCGAGACCAGCGCACATGGCAATGCCAGCACCGGGTAAAATGCAGTGTGTCGGTGCAGGGCCGTCCCACGGTTTGGCGCAACGCCGTAGACCAGACCCAGACTAGACAGATTGCGCTCAAACGCAGCGCGTGCAAGAACGTTGAAACAAGGTTCATCAGTGTGTGCATCGAGTTCCTTTCTGTGGATATCTTGTCCACAAACGGGTGTTCTGGTTGACCAGCGCAGAAACTCATGATAGGATGGGTCTCGACTGTTGGTCATATCCAATGGTCAAAGGGCTAGGCAGGGCGAGCTTCTACGTGGTGGTGATGCACACGCCCTGCTGATGCACTACAAAACGCACTCCGGCAAACTGTTCTACATCGGACTGGCGATAGAAAGCATGTTTTCTTCCAGGCAGGTAACAGGCTTGCGCAAACCGAAGGATGTTGGTGTTGCATGTTCCCCTGGACACGTTAAACCGCTTCGCCACGTCGCTGGCGGTGAGGTAGGTTTCACCGTCGTACTCAATCACTAGTCATACTCCTTTCTGATATAGCAATCAGCTATCCACTAACAAGTCTCGATATCATCTACAAGAATAGCATGTTTGAAAGTTTTGAAAACTTCTAAAATATTTATATCATAGGAAGCTCTCTTTGTCAAGTAGAAACCTGTCAAATTTGCAAAAGTTTCTAAAATTTTGTATAATGAACCTATTAGCCGCATGAAGGGCTAAACACAAGCAAGAAAGAGAAGAGCAGATGCCAAGAAAAGCACCGAACGCAGATTACTACACCGCAGCCCAGGTAAAAGAAAAATTAGAAATAACTGACACCCAACTATACAATCATGTGCGAAACGGAAATCTCCATCGCGTCACACCGCCAGGGTATAAACAAGGGTTCTATCTTAGAAGCGAAGTTGACCAATATGCAAGAGAGCTACGCCCATTTTTCAATTCTCAAGAAAAAACCACAACCATCGACTTCATACCAGCCGTGATAGAAGACATACCTGCCTGCATCGCTCTTAACAGAGAATTATTCCCTGTCGTAAGCAACAGTACCGATGACGCAACCCTCTTAGAAAAATGGACAAGTTGGATCAAAAAAAACCCTGAGATTGTCTATATCCTAAAGAGGAAAAAAGAAGTAGTAGGCATTGCTACAGTACTAGCATTCAAAGCAAACTCAGAAAAGTTTGAAGAGATTATAGGGGGGGATATATCTATTCTATTAGGAGATGTTAATGTCTCTTCAAACGATATAGAGGAATATAAAGCAGGAAATCACATTCAACTGTACGTGGCCGAAATAGGTATTAAACCAAGCATAGACAAGAATTCAAAGCGTAAGTACGGCGGAAAACTCATTTCTCACCTCAGAAGCGCAATAGTCAATCTAGGTAAAAGAGGAATCACCATAGAGAAAATTATAGCAGTAGGGGCCACAAGAAGCGGAACAAGGTTACTCCAGCATTTTGGATTTAACGAGATAACACTTCCATCCCGACCAGAAAGATTTTTTACTATCAATATGGAAGAGTCGGCGGCTCCTGTGGCACAGGATTACAGGGAAAACCTTGAGATGTGGAAACAAACACAAGCAATATAGTAAAACTGACAGCGAAAGCAGCAATTTGACAGAGACAACCGTGGATGATACCCACATTTCCTACTCCCTTTGACAGATTGAATCCTTTGTTGCACGCTATGACACAGAATGATATCATGCCGTGTGCCAGGAGAGAGGTGTCCAATGCAACATGAGGGAATGATCAGGCGTTGTCGGCGCTGTCAATTTGCAGGAGCATTAGTAGATGGCGGCTGTGCGCGTTGTGGATATGGTCGTCGTTTGGGAATACCATCGCAGTCTTTATCCGGTCCGGTAATAACGCAGCAAAAAACGGTTGCCGCTAGCCCACTTGAGACTGGTGTACCGTCACTTTTGCGCCTTGATATGCTGCGTCAGGGGCGTTATCGCCTTGTAGAGCAAGTGAATGTACCCAGGAATCAGCGGCAGCAGGGGAAAGCATGGCTGGCAACCGATGCCAGGCAGGGCGATAGCCTGGTGGTTATCCGCGAAATTCACATCCCCGCTTTAGAATCACCTGAGCAGGAGCAGCAGTTTTTGCGCGGGGTTGCTATGCGCGTCACGCAACTTGGGCAATACGAAGGCTTCCCGCGTGTGTTTGATATGTTTGGTGAGCGCGGCACATATTATGTTGTTCTGGAGTACTTCGAAGGAAAAAGCCTGACGCAACTGTTTTCTGAGCAAGGCGTGTTACCGGAACGTGCCGTCGCGGATTATGGACGGCAAATCTGCAGGCTGCTGAACATTCTCGCAACCCAGCAACCTCCGATTGTCCATGGCGCGATTACCCCAGATACGATCATTATCAGTCCAGATGGGAAGCGCGCCTCGTTGATCTTTGTGCCGCTGTATCCCCTTTCTCAAGTCTCTTCAGACAGCAATAACTGGAACCAGAACGCGGCGCCGTCGGGCTACCAGGCTCCAGAGCAAGTGCGCGGCGCTCCCGAACTCAGTTCGGATATCTATAGTCTTGGCGGCACACTGTATCACGCGCTGACAGGATACGATCCGGATAAACATATGTCCTTCTTCTTTCCTCCAGCCCGGCGTTTGAATCCGGCGCTCACTTCGCGCATGGAGGCGATACTATCGCACGCACTGAGGCTTTCTTTGTCCCAGCGGTACGCGAAGGCTGGTGAAATGCAGAGCGACCTGGATTTTGTGTTGACATCCTATCCGATCACTGAGCCGAACCGGCGCGTGGATGGTCGTATGTCGGTAGACATGCACAATTGGCAAGAGCGGCGGCGAAGGCGCGACCGAATCTCTACGGCTTCATTCGTAATAGTTGCCGCGCTGGTCTGCATTCTCTTGCTGGGCAGCATTGTTCTCGCTGTCTCGCGTAGCCCCAGCAGCGCTGTCGGCGTTAGCGCGACGGCCACAGCAATTGCGCAGCAGACGGCGATATCGCGGCATGTCGTCCAGGTGCAGGCGGCCATTCAGACGGAGCGGGCATTGGAGGCACAGAATTTCGCCCGCACCGGCACAGGCATTAGCGATGGCCGCTTCGTCTTTGATACATTCGCGGGCCGCTATGATGTGAGCTTGAAGGAGCAAGCCGCCAGTGCGCTCCAGCACGGCGACATTGCGACGGCCTCTGCCCTGTATGCGCAGGCGGTGAACGTTGATCCGACGGACGGCGAGGCGCTGATCTACAATGAGGATTTAAATATTGCTCAGCTCGATCTTCCCTATGTAACTATCGTTCTCGGCCTCGGTATCACTGGCAATCCCACTGAACTTGACAGTGAACGCAGCGAAATGCAGGCGGCCTTTGAAGCGCAGTATGAAATCAACGAGTTTGGTCAATTGCCGCATGGCCTGCAACTGCGCATTTTGATCGCCAGTTCTGGATCAAACGATGCCGCGGCTGCGACGTTAGCGCAGTTCATCACCAATCGTGTCAACAAAGCCGCTAATCCCGATCATATCATCTCTGTGATAGGGTGGCTTTCCAATGGGGCGACAGCGTATGCACGCGCTGGTATTACGGCAGCGCAGATTCCGCTCATTTCGCCTATGACATCAGACGTTACATTAAGCCATAGCAGCTCGTACTTTTTCCGTTTGAGTCCGTCGGATACCACTCTGGCTGATGAGATGGCGACGGTCGCGGTAGACCAACTACAAGCCAGATCGATTCTCGTGGCGAGTGACCCCGGCAATACTGAAAGCGCCGCGGTTGCCAAAGAATTTACGAGGCAAGCGACAACGCTAGGAGCATCTGTGGCGGCGCGCCCGCAGGATACATTCACAGAGGGTGCTACCAGCGTCGTCGGCTACCAGACCATAGTGAAAGACGCGGTTGCCAGTAAGGCGAATGTGATCCTGCTCCCAGGAACGGATGCTGACGCTGTCCGCCTGGCCTATGCCATCGGGCAGGCGGTGAAAAGCGATCCCACCAATACGATTTTGGCGAAACTTATCATTCTCGGCGGCCCTGCCCTCGATTCGCCTCTGCTGTTGGGTCAGGGCGATACTTCCGATGCGCTGCTGGCTCAGTCTGATCCGCAAGATATGCTGCGCATCCATTTTCTTGCCTATGCCAATATAGGCGAACTCTCAATGATGAAGGCAGCGCAAACAGCGTTTCCAACCTTCGCTACTGATTGGGCCGGGTTTTTCCAAAACTTCACCAATACGCTTTACGATGCCCCTGCTGCCAGTCAGTATGCTATGCTCACCTACGATGCCGTGAAGATGGTTGGCGCGGCGGCCGCTTCTCTGCATGATGCTATCACCGGTCAGGCGGTTCAACAGGCGTTGCGCGCTTTTGGGACGGGGAAAACGCAGCCTTACGAGGGAGTGAGCGGGCGTATCGTCTTCGACGGTCAGGGGAATCCTATCGACAAAGCCCTGTGCGTGCTGGCCGTAGAAAGTAGCGCTTCCGGAAACATTATCAAGTTGGTGCAGGTGCTTGGAAGCTATTAAGGATGGCATGGCGCTGGGTCTTCATTGGGAATCTCCGTAGGGGCGTGGGTTTGCCCCGCCCTTGTGCGCGACATACGTCGTTTTTGCTGGGAGCAGCTCACTTCGCACGGATCGACGCCGCGCTTGCCCCGCCCTTGTGCGCGACATACGTCGTTTTTGGGCGGGGCAAGCCCACGCCCCTACGGAGATACAAGGGCAGAGATCCATAGCGCCCACGACCTGCTGCCTTTATCACAATCCTCTCACAAACTATCTCTTTTCCCTTCGTATCAGTCTTTAAAGCCTGTTCAAGCATTGGCTAATCGGGAATTCCTCTGCTACAATAATTGTATCGGGTTACGATGTAATTGTAGAGGTTACAGATTATGAAACAAGCTTTTGTGTCCTCTCAAAAGACAAACGACAATGGTGCGCCCGTTGCTGGAGCGAGGCAGCGCCGGGAGCTATCTTCTTTATCCCGGCTGCGGCTGCGCGCCAGCATCGCTGGCCTGATCGCCGCTGTGGTTCTGATAGGGCTGATCGCGCTCGGTTCGCGCGGTTTTCACTGGTTCGATGCCTCGCTCATCGGCTATGCTGTCGCCAGTGTTTTTGTCACGGCAGCCGTCACGTATAAATATATGTTCTGGCTGGCCCGGCCTCCAACGGGTCGTTATTGGCTCAGAAGCTGGCAGTTGTTTTTCTCCTACGAGAACTTCCGCCGCTATTCCTCGGTCATCCCGACTGCTTTTCTTGACCTGTTCTCGCAGCAGTTCATCCGGCGGCGCAGCTTCTATCGCTGGCTGACACACCAGTGCATCTTCTGGGGCGTGATCATGTCCTGCCTGATCACATTTCCTTTGACCTTCGGCTGGCTGCGTTTTACGCAAACGCCGACGGGTTGGTATCAGATCTGGTTTTTTGGATTTCCCCTGTTGACCTTCGCTTTGGGAACAGTATTTGCCTTTGTGGTGATTCATGCCCTGGATTTTACAGCGGCGCTGCTGCTGATCGGCCTTGTCCTGGCGTTTCACCGCCGCTTTCATGACCTGGCCCTGGTCTCCGTCCAGCGTTTCGGCTTCGACATTATGCCGCTCGCCCTGCTGATGAGCATCGTGATTACTGGCCTCGCGCTGACTGCTGATAGTACCTGGCTGGCTGGAGCATATTACTGGTTTATTTCCCTGGTACACGAGGCCGTGGTGGTGTTGTGGCTGATCTCGCTGCCCTTTGGCAAATTTTTCCACCTGATCGAACGCCCGGCAACCGTAGGTATTGAACTGTATTGGCGGACTGGAGAGGGAACTGAGATGCAAAAGTGCGCGCGCTGCGGAGAAGAGTTTGCCCCGGTACGTTTCATCCAGGACCTCAAGAAGACGCTGTATGATGTGAGCGAGGACTATACCTTGCCTGAAGCGACTTCGCAGGTGGAAGCCGTCCAGACCCAGGTGGGTCAAACTCATCCTGTGGCAACGCAGCTTTGGTGGCAGGATATTTGCCCGCGCTGTAAACGAGTCATGCGCGCCCAGGCTAACTTGGCCGCGCTGGGACGCGAAGGGAACCAATTTTTGTAGGGGCGTGGGCTTGCCCCGCCCTCGCGGCTCACTTCATTTGAGAAAAGAGAAACGCATGAGTGTCGATAAAGGTATTTTCCGCCGCGGTCGTAAGATCGCGCAACCGGAAACCTATGATTTCCATAGCGGCCAGCGCGTACCGCAGCGCTGGCGATCCGACGAACAGATCGATCGCTATGTTCCCACGCATTGTTGTTACTGCGGCGTGCAGTGCGGCATGTATCTGAAAGTTGTGGGCGATAAAGTGGTCGGCGTTGAGCCGCGTGAAGACTTCCCGCTGAATCATGGGATGCTTTGTCCCAAAGGCGCGACCGCCTATCAAACCGTCAGCCATCCCGATCGTTTGACCTACCCGCTTATGCGCCGCAATGGCAAAGATAGCCCGCTGGAGCGCGCTACCTGGGATGAGGTTTTGGGAACCATTGTTGAGCGTTTCCAGGCGATTCAGGCTCAGCACGGCAAGGACGCGGTTGCCATCTACAGCGGCTCGTCGCTGACCAACGAGAAGTGCTATCTGATGGGCAAATTCGCCCGTGTGGCGCTGGGAACGCGGCATACCGACTACAACGGGCGGCTCTGTATGTCGTCAGCCACGGGAGCCAACGAACGCTCGCTGGGTATTGATCGCGCCGCCAATCCGGTCAGCGACATGCTGCACGCCGATTGTATCTTTGTGATTGGCGCCAACGTCGGCGAATGTTTCCCCATCGTGACCAGCTATCTCTGGCAGGCGCGCGATCGCGGCTGCAAGCTGATCGTGGCCGATCCGCGCCAGACGCCGATAGCGCGCACCGCTGATATCTTCTTACCGCTGCGCTCCGGCACGGATTCGGCGCTGCTGAACGGCATGTTGCATGTGATCATCAACGAAGGGCTGATCGACGAGCAGTTCATCAACGAACGTACCGTCAATTGGGAAGAGACGAAGGAGTTAGTGGAACAGTACCCACCGGAGCGCGTGGCGAAAATCTGCGGCCTGCGTCCTGAAGCGATCAGCGAAGCCGCGCGCATGTTTGGCCGCGCCAACGCCGCGTTGATCTACCAGGCGCGCGGCCTGGAGCATCAGAGCAAGGGCGTGGATAATGGCGTGACTGCCATCAACCTCGCGCTGGCAACGGGCAATTTTGGCAGGCCAGGCGCGGGCTATGGCACGCTCACAGGGCAGGGCAATGGGCAAGGCGGGCGCGAGATGGGCCAGAAAGCCTCGCAGTTGCCGGGTTGCCGCGACATCGAAGACCCGGAAGACCGCGCTTATATCTGTTCCGTGTGGGGCATTGACGAGCATGATCTGCCACACTCAGGCTACCCGGCGACGCTGATGATTCCTGCCATGCTGCGGCAAGAGATTCGCGCTTGCTTCATGATCTGCTCGAATCCGATGGTTTCGCTGCCCGATCAGCACACGGTCGAACGGGCGCTGCGCGGGCTGGATCTCTTCGTGGTGACGGACTTTTTCCTCTCGGAAACGGCGGAACTGGCGGATATTGTGCTGCCGGGTTCGGTCTGGGCCGAGGATGAAGGAACGGTAACAAGCCTGGAGGGGCGCGTCATTAAATATAATAGAGCCGTTGCTCCTCCCGGCGAGGCGCGCGTGGACTGGGAGATTGTGTGCGATCTTGCGCGTCGCCTGGGCAAGGGGCAATACTTCGACTTCCACGCGGCGCGCGACATTTTCGACGAGCTGCGCCTCTGCACCAGGGGCGCGAAGTCGGACTACTGGGGTATTACCTACGAGAAAATCGACGAGCAGAACGG
>Ga0207416_1003392_pt1 | contig 15315 bp, 14 predicted proteins | sample PaiPotPPM11metaG_FD_184107 | JGI IMG/M metagenome (GOLD analysis project Ga0207416, IMG submission 184107) | Iron sulfur acid spring bacterial and archeal communities from Banff, Canada, to study Microbial Dark Matter (Phase II) - Paint Pots PPM... ...
CGCATGAAGGCATCCTCCGCGATGTGGTGCAATGTCGACGCGAGGCGGACGCGCCAAGGTCGTTTCGTATGCGGGCCTAGTGTCGCGGACGATGGCGATCGGATCACGACGGCGATGTCTCATGCCCGTCGCCCGAGGCGGGAAGACGGACCCATGATCGAGGAGTCACGGGGCTTGACGGAAAAATTCGTCTTTACGAAGAAGGACGGCGGAGCAATCGTCGGGTGACGTGTCGCGAGCTGTCTTGATGGTCCGAACCGTCTCGGTCTTGGGGGCCGCGCTCGCGCTCCTCGCCCCGGCAACCGCATGCCTGTTGCCGCAGAGTCCCGGACCGAACCCCTCCGCGCCACCGGCCACTCCTCTCGACGAACCGAAGCTGGCGCGCGGAATCAACCTCGGCAATGCTCTCGACGCCCCGAGCGAGGGCGCGTGGGGCGTCGTGCTCGCGGAAGGGGATTTCTCCCGCATCCGCGACGCCGGATTCGACCACGTGCGCCTGCCGGTGCGCTTCAGCGCCCACGCCTCGGCAAGCCCGCCGTATTCGATCGACGACGACTTCTTCCGTCGCGTGGACTGGGCGATCGCCCACGCCCTGGCCAACGGCTTGGCGATCGTCGTAGACATGCACCACTACGAGGAGTTGACGAGCGACCCCGACCTCCACGCCGATCGGTTCGTCGGACTATGGAAGCAGATCGCCGAGCGGTATCGGGCCGCACCCGAGGCCGTTGGCTTCGAGCTGTTGAACGAACCGCACGACAAGCTCACGGCCGACAAGTGGAATGCGCTCTTGGCGCGGACGCTGGGCGTGGTTCGCGCGACGAACCCCACCCGCACGGTCATCGTCGAAGGAGTCGACTGGGCCTCGGCCACGAGCCTGCGCGACTCGCTGCGCGTTCCCGACGACCCGGCCCTCGTCGCCAGCTTCCACATGTACCAGCCGATCCTTTTCACCCACCAGGGGGCCGCCTGGATGAATCCGGAATTTCGCACCACCGGGGTCCGATTCCCTGGCCCGCCCCCCGTACCATTGACGCCCGTCGAAACGGCGAGGTCGGTCGCGTGGGTGCGCGAATGGTTCGAGCGCTACAACCGCGCGCCGGCCGAGATCAACCCCAGCGGCAACCGCACAATCGTCGAGCAACTCGACATCGCGAAGGCCTTCGCCGAGTCCCATCGCATGCGCGTCTACATGGGAGAGTTCGGCGCGATCGACCACGCCGACATGGCGTCCCGCGCTGCCTGGACCCGCATGACGCGGCAAGAGGCAGAGCGCCGCGGGTTCGGCTGGGCGTATTGGGACGACGGCGGCGGTTTCAAGGCGTACGACCGACAACTCGGCGCTTGGGTTCCCGAGCTGCTCGCCGCTCTGCTACGGTAATCCGCGCGTAGCGCGCGCGGGCTAGCACCTGCTTCGCCGAGCCATCACGTCGGGTGCACGCCGTCGACCTCGACCAGCAGCTGCTGCGGGCCGCGCAGGACCGGACTCGGTCTGTAGGGCGGAGGGTCGACGACGAGACGCGGCCCCTGCAGGCGCCGGACGAGCTCTCGCAGTGCAATCTGCCCCTCGATGCGCGCCAGAGGAGCGCCGAAGCAATAGTGATTGCCGCCGCCGAAGCCGAGGTGCGCGTTCTCCGGCCGCTCGGGGTCGAAGCGGCCGGGATCGCGGAAGCGCAAGGGGTCACGATTGCCGGCCGCGAGCGCAAACGTGACCAGAACACCCTTCGGAATGGTGGTCCCTGCGATGGAGACGTCGTCCAGCGTCGTCCGGTTCGCGAGGAGCTGTACCGGCGGCTCGTAGCGGAGGATCTCTTCGACGGCGCAGACGACGAGGTCCGGCTCGTGGCGAAGGCGTTCGAGGATCGATGGATGCCGCAGGAGGGTGAGCGCTCCGTTGGCGATCAGGTTCACGGTGGTCTCGTGACCGGCCACGAGGAGCAGCGCCGCGGTCGCGACGAGGTACGGATCGTCCATCCGTCCCTCGGGCCCCGCGTCGGTCGCCATGCACGAGAGCATGTCGTCGGTCGGCTGCTTGCGACGGCGCTCGACGAGCTCCGCCATGTAGCGGTTGAGCGCGAGCGACGCCTCCAGCCTTCTCGCACGTGCCTCCGGCGCATTGCTCCCGACCCCTTCGACGAGCGCGTCGGCCCACAGATGAAACTGTGCCTGGTCCTCGTGCGGAACGCCGAGGATTGTGCAGATGACGGTGACCGGGAGCGGATACGCGAAGCGCGAAACGAGATCGATCGTGCGCTCGCCCTGGAGTCCATCGGCGAGCCTCGCGGCGATGCGCTCGATGTCGGGGCGCAACCGCTCGAGGTAGTCGGACCGTTCGGGCGGACCGAAGTGGCGCATCGCCAGGCGCCGCAAGCGATCGTGCTCCGGCGGGTCGAGGTTGATAAAGGTGTACGGGGCGGCCGGCGTTCGCGGACCTCCCGACTGCGCGCCCTTGCGCAGGTCCGAGCTGATGCGGGGGTCGTGCATCAACGCGGCGATCTCGCGGTACGTGCTCACGACGTAGGTCCCCGCCTCGTGGGGGCCGTCCTCTTGCCAGCGGACGGGTACCTGGCGCAGCTGGTCGTAGAGTGCGTAGGGGTGCGCCCGATGTGCCGGGTCGTAGATGGTCCGCAGAATGGCCTCTTCGCGCATGCCCCACCTCTCACCTCGGATTGACCGCGCCGTGGGCGGGTGCGGCGCGCCGACGGGGAATCCACTGGACGCGCCGGTCGGTCGCGTCGTATCCCGTCAAGATGGCCGTCGCCTCGTGCGCGACGGCCGTCGGATCGGGGAACGCCACGGGGATGGGCGCGCTCGGCGTCGGCCGGTCAGCGGCCGAGGCCTCGGGCGGGAACGGCGCGGCGGACTCGATGAGACGCTGGTAGAACTCGATCCAGCGCCCTTGGTTGAACGTGACCGCGGCGACGACTCGTCCTTCCTTGCCGTAGACGGCGACGAAGCGACCCGCAGCGAGCGATCCCTGGGCGATGAATACCTCGTCGGCGGCGGAAGGGACGCCGACGGACTTGATGTTCACGCCGAACTGGCTCGACCAGAACGCCGGCACGGCGAGGTGCGGACGGCGATTGGCCGGCGCGCAGATCATGTTGTGCGCGGCGATGGCGGCCTGCTCGATCGCGTTGCTCCAGTGCTCGAGCGCAAGGAACTGGTGGCGGTAGAGGGGGTGGGGAAACCGCGCCACGTCTCCGGCGACGAAGAAGTCGTCGGTCACGATGAAGTTGAGGGCGATCGCGCGGCACCCCGCGTCGCACGCGACGCCGAACTCGCCGGCGGCCAGCCCCGAGCCCCGCAGCCACTCGGTGTTGCGCACGGCGCCGAGGGCGACGACCGCGACGTCTGCGTCGAGCGCGCTACCGTCGGAGAGGCGAACGCGGCGCAGTCTTCCCTCCGCGTCGCCCTCCAACGCGTCGACCGTCGTGTAACAACGGAGGTCGACACCGTGGTCGCGCTGCAGAGCACCCGCCCGTTCGGCGACCACTCCCCCGAGAGCTCCCGACAGCGGAGCCGGTCCCCGCTCAATGACGGTGACCGCGAGCCCGAGCTCGCGGCACGAGGAGGCGATCTCCGAGCCCATGAAGCCGGCCCCGATCACGACGACACGGTTCGGGTGAGCCGCGAGGCGGGCATGCAGCCGCTCGGCGTCGGCGCGACCGCGGAGGGTGAAGACGCCGTCGAGCTTCGCCTGCGACGGATCTCGCCACGGGCGCGCTCGAGCGCCGGTCGCGATGAGCAAGCGGTCGAACTCGATCGACTGCCCATCGAGGAGCAGAACGCGTTTCGCGAGCGCGTCCAGCCCGGTCGCGGCCACGCCGAGGCGCCATTCGACGTCCCGCAGCGGCTCGCACCGGGGCAGAGCGGTGTGGGCCGCGGGGAAGCGCCCGGCGATCACCCCCTTGGACAGCGGAGGTCGATCGTAGGGCTCGTCGGGCTCGTCGCCGACGATGGTCACTCGTCCGCGAAACCCCTCCGCGCGGAGCGTCTCGGCCGCTCGCAACCCGGCGAGGGACGCGCCGACGATGAGGATGCGCTTGTCGTCTCCGAACGCGGTGCTCATGGCGATCGCCGGGGCGGGGCCTCGACCCCATCGTCGTCGGTTCGCTCCGGCCACTCGACGGCGATGGCCTGGACGGGGCACGACGCAACCGCGCGCAGCACGTGCTCCCGCTGGGCCGGGTCCGGCTCAGGGTCGTACCAGAGGGCCTCCTCGCCGTGGAGCTCGAACACGCCGGGGGCCAGGAAGCAGCACTGCGCGTAGGCCTGGCAGCGATTGAGATCGACGACGAGCCGGATGCGCGCCCTGGGCGCACAGACGTCGAGTGCGTGTGCTCGTGCCATGCTCGCTCCTGCCGCGCTGCGCTGCCGCTAGGCGCTCGGCCCTCGGCTACCCTGCAGAAACGACGCCACGCCCCTGGTCCGGTCCCTCAAGCTCGCGATCGATCCGCGGGCGGTGCCATGCGCCGCGCGGTCGCGCTACCTTTCGGACCATGACCACGGTTTTCACCGCGCCCGTCGCGCTCGAAAACCTGCTCGATTCGCCCCCCAAGACTGCCGCGCGCGTCGTTGCCCTCGGCGCGCTCGACGAGGCGTGTTCCGCGGCGGAGAGGCTGCGTGACGAGGGGGACGCCGAGGCGCTACACGACTTCCGGGTGGCGCTCCGTCGCTTCCGCAGCTTTCTTCGCGGCTACGGGCCTCTCCTCGAGGACAGCGTCTCGAAGAAGCGGCGCCGCGCGCTTCGCGATCTCGCGGCCGAGACCACAGTCGCAAGGGACACCGAAGTGCAGCTCGCGTGGCTCGCCGCGCAGGGAGAAAAGGTCCGGCCCGCCCACCGCGCGGCCCTCGCCTGGCTCACCGAGCGGCTCACCTATAGGCATCGCGACGCCTACGCGGGCGTTCGAGGAGAGACGCTGCGCCGCTTCGTGGAGATCGAGCCACGCCTCCGCGAGAAGCTATCGCGTTACGTGACCCGCCTCGAGGACCACGGGGCCGGGCGGACGTTTGCGGGCGAAGCGGGGGAGCTCGTCCGCGATGCAGCGAAGGCGCTGCGCGATGGTCTCGCACACGTCCACTCCCCCGCCGACAGCGAAGCCGCGCACGAAGCGAGGATCCTCGCCAAGCGGCTGCGCTACCTGCTCGAGCCGCTCCGCGAGACCGACGTCGGGGAGCACGCGACGGCGCTGGTCAAGCACCTCAGGGGGCTGCAGGACGTTCTCGGCGCGCTGCACGACGCCCACGTGCTCGCCGACGAGCTTGCGTCGGCGCAGGTCGAGAGCGCCACCGAACGGGTGCGGCGCCTGCACGAGGCGCTTTACGTCGAGACGACGGAGGAGCAGGAACCGAAGCTGCCGCGCGATCTCCGCGCAGGACTCCTCGCCATCGACCGCCACGTGCGCGACCGCATCCAGGAGCTATTTGCCGCGCTCGAGACAGGCTGGCTCGAGGATCGCTTCGAACCGTTCCAGCGCGAAGTCACGGCTCTTGCCGAGCTGCTCGTCGGTCGGGGAATACGTCACTTGGAGATCGAGCGGAAATACCTGCTTCACTCGCTGCCCAACCTCAACGAAGCGGTCGAGCAGGGCGAGATCGCTCAGGGCTATATTGCCGGCGAGAACATCCGCGAGCGACTCCGCCGCGTCGATTCGGCCAAGGGCTCTCGCTTCTACCGGACCGTCAAGGTGGGGACCGGCATGGCGCGCACCGAGCTCGAGGACGAGATCGAGGCGGAGCTTTTCGAGCGCCTCTGGCCCCTCACCGAGGGTCGCCGGGTGCGAAAACGTCGCTACCGTGTCCGAGAGGGCGACCGCGTGTGGGAGCTCGACGAGTTCCTCGACCGCAAGCTCTTTCTCGCGGAGGTGGAGCTCCCCAGCGTCGGCGCGACCGCGGAGGTGCCGGAGTGGCTCCGTCCGCACGTGCTGCGAGAGGTAACCGAAGACGCCAACTATAAGAACGAAAACCTCGCCCGATGACGCCTTGCGGGGCGCCCACGAAGGAGGCAGTCTTCAGGCGATGGCGGTCGTGCGCGCCGCAGGCGGGTTGCTCTGGCGCGACGGCAAGAAGGGTCGGAGCGGCGCGCGTCTCGCGGTGATTCACCGTCCTCACCGCAAGGACTGGAGCCTGCCCAAGGGGAAGCTCGACGACGGCGAGACCTGGGAAGCGTGCGCGCTGCGGGAGGTCAGAGAAGAGACGGGCTGCGAGGGCCGCATCGCGTCGTTCGCAGGGGCGATGACCTACGTGCCGCGCAATAACCCCAAGATCGTCCTTTACTGGCACATGGAGATGACGCACGAGGGGAAGCTCGAGGCGAAGTTCCGGGACGAGATCGACGAGGTGGCGTGGCTCACGCCGGAGGAGGCGCTCGGGCGCCTCGACTACCCCGGAGAGCGGCGCATCGTCGAACGATTCCCGGAGGGGTTCGTTCTTCCGCTCCGCAACGCGCACGCTCCACGAGAAGAAGGACTGTCTGCAGAGGTCCTCGCGCTGCGCGCGGACCTCCTGCGCCGAGTGACGTCCCTGACCAGCGACGACGGCGCTTCTGGCCTGGGGCCAGCGCTGGATCTCGTCGCCGGCGCAGAGGATGCTGCCGCGAACGGCAGAAGCGAGGAGGCGAGACTCGTTCTCTGCGCTGCGCGCCGCATGGCCCTGCTATCGCTGCGAGAACCGGAGCGAACGCTGCGAGCGCGCGTCCTCCTCGAGGAAGCCGCGGCGCTCCCGGCCTCCAGCCGCCGAGCGATCCAGGCACTCCTCGCGGGCGGAAAGGCCTCGGCGGAAGCGGTCTACCTAGCCGCGGAGCTGCGCGACGAGGCGCGAGCGCTCGCGACGACCCGCGCGACGACGGCCAGGGCCGCGAGAGAGCAAGACAGGGAATCCACCCTCGACGTCAGCGCGCCACCCCCCGCGCCAGCCGAAGACACCGCCAAGGTCGCCGACGACGAACCGGCCAGCGTGCGGGTCGACGAGCCGAGCGAAGACGTCGTCGAGCATCGGGGCGGCCACCAGCCGCAACGGCGGCAGGCGAAGGTCGGATGGGCAGTGTTGAGCGCCGTGGCGGGGCTTGCCCTGCTCGGCGTAACCGGCGTTTGCCTTGGTGCTCCGCACGCGACGACGGTAATCACGAGCGCGGTCATCGGCGGCGCGGCCGGTTTCCTCGCGTCGCGACGAGGGCGCTGAGCGACCCGCCGTTCGTGGGTCACGAGCTATCGGCGTTGGGGGCGGCGCTTTCTATTCCCGCAGACCGTCCAGGATGTCGAGCTCCTCTTCGCGCGACGACAGGCAGCACTCGCTCCCCACGGGAAAGGTGCTGCAGGCGTCGGGCCGGATGGAGTAGATGCCGCATTTGTTGTCGTCCGCGAGGTGCTTGCATCGCTTGTCCTTGCGCAGAAGGAGGACGACCGCACCGTCCTGGCGCCTGGCGTACGGGGGACGAGCGAGCTCGCCGCGGCCTGCTTCTTCGAAGCGCGCGATGTCCTTGTCGTCGAGCTCGACGCGGTTGTCCTTGCAGCAGGCGCCGCAGGCGAGGCAGTCGAGCTCGATCTCGCGCGTGGGCTCGGGGTGGATGGAGTCGCGGACGACGCGCGCGCGCACGATGGTGTAGCAGTCGTGCGGGACCTTGACGAACGCCATTCCCTGGAAGGGGCCGCGCTTCGCGGTCGAGTACTCCGTCTGCGCGATGTCGAGCGCCGACCAGTAGCCCATGTCGTGCTCGTCGCCGGGAGCGGGCTTGGTGAAGACGAGTCGGGCCTTGCGCGGCGAGAGCCAGACGACGGCGTGCCCGCCTGCGCGCACCCATGACGCCGCCTCTTCGAGGAACGGCCATTTGAAGCTGCGCACGACCGGTCGTGCCACGCGCATCGCGGTCATCGGGAGACACCTTATACACCGCTGGCGTAAGCTCACGTGCGCCATGCGCGCCATCGTCATTCGTGAGCCAGGCGGACCGGAGGTGCTCGAGCTTCGCGACGTCCCGGCGCCGGAGCCATCGCGTGGCGAGGTGCGCGTCCGCGTGTACGGCACCGCCGTGAACCGCGCGGACCTGCTCCAGCGCCTCGGGAGGTACCCGGCGCCGCCGGGATCGCCGAAGGACATCCCCGGCCTGGAGATCGCGGGCGAGGTGGAGAAGCTCGGCGACGGCGTCACGGAGCTCGCGGTCGGCGATCGCGTCTTCGGCATCGTGGGCGGCGGGGGATACGCCGAGTACGTCGTCGTGCACGCGCGCGCTCTGGCGCGCATCCCCTCCGGGATGGCCTTCGCGGAGGCCGCGGCCGTGCCGGAGGCGTTCCTCACCGCATGGGATGCGATGATCGATCAAGCTGGGCTCTCGGCGGGCGAGGTCGTCCTCGTGCATGCCGCCGGCAGCGGCGTGGGGACGGCGGCCCTCCAGATCGCCCGCGCCGTCGGCGCGCGTACCGTGGGGACCGCGCGGACGCCGAAGAAGCTCGAGCAGGCGCGCGACTACGGCCTGGACACCGGGGTTCTCGCCCCGGCGGGCCGCTTCGCCGCGGAGGTGCTCGCGCAGACCCAGGGCCGCGGCCCCGACGTCGTCGTCGACCTCGTCGGGGGCGCGTACGTCGCCGAGGATCTCGCGTGCGTGGCGCCGCGCGGCCGTATCGTCGTGGTCGGCATGATGGCGGGGCCGAGCTGCGAGCTGAACCTACCGCTCCTCTTGCACAAGCGGGCCAGCGTCCGCGGCACGGTCCTTCGAGCCCGGCCGCTGGAGGAGAAGATCCTGGCTGCCGCCGCCCTCCAGCGTCACCTGGTCCCCCTGTTCGAACGCGCCCTCCTGCGCCCGGTCGTCGAGCGGGTGTTCCCCCTCGAGCGCGCCGCCGAGGCGCACGCGCTCCTCGAGAGCAACGACACCTTCGGCAAGCTCGTCCTGACCTAGACAGATCAGGGTCCGCGAGTCACGGTCGCGCGGGGGTGCACCTGCCTGGTGGTTGGCGTGGGATTTTGCGTCTCATGGTGGCCGCCGCGCATCGCGCACAGCTTCGAGGCAGCGCCGCGCCGCCTCCGTGACCGACGCGGCGTCTTCGCCGAGTTTGACCACGTCGACGAGCTCTGATCCCATGCCGAGCGCGCTCGCTCCGGCCCGAATGTAGTCTGCGACGGTGCCCTCGGAAATCCCGCCCGTGGGGACGAAACGCAAGTCGGGGAAGGGGCCCCTCAGAGCCCTGATGTATCTGGCCCCACCGACGGCGCTGCAAGGGAACACTTTAATGAGGTCGGCTCCGGCGCGCGCCGCGCGCACGATCTCGGTCGGCGTCAGGGCGCCCGGCAGAGCCGGAGCCCCCTGGCTGCGACAGAGCGCGATCGTGTCCTCGTCGGTCGCCGGGCTCACGATGAATCGCGCCCCGGCTCCGAGGCAACCCCGTGCGGTCTCCGCGTCGAGCACCGTCCCCGCCCCCAAGAGAACCTTCTCGCCATAGCGCGCCGCGAGCGTTTCGATGAGCTTGCGCGCGCCGGGAACCGTCATCGTGATCTCGACGACGTCGATGCCGCCAAGAACCATGCACTCGACGGCGCGAGAAGCGATTTCGCTCGACGGCGCGCGAACTACGGGAACGATGCCGCAAGCGACGATTCGCTGGACGACGTCATCCTTCGCGGTCATCGGCTCACCCGCGTCCCGACGCCGGCCATGGCCGCCTCCACCTCGGCGAGCGTCGCCATCGAGGTGTCGCCCGGAGTGGTCATCGCGAGGGCGCCATGCGCGGCGCCGCATTCAATGGCCCATTGGGCGCCTCGTCCCGCCAGCAAACCATAGATGAGGCCAGAGGCGAAGGAATCTCCTCCGCCCACCCGATCGAAGATCTCCAGATCAAGGCGCGCCTTCGCGCTGTACGGCTGACCGTCGGCAAGGCAGATGGCGCCCCAGTCGTTGCGGCTCGCGGTCGTGGCGCGCCGCAGCGTCACCGCGATGACCGACAGATTCGGATACGTAGCATGCACGTTCCGCAGCATGCGCTCGAAGGACGAGGGCTCGAGCCTCGAACAGTCGGGGTCCAGGTCTTCGACCGCGAAACCGAGCGCGGACGTGAAGTCCTCCTCGTTGCCGATGAGAACGTCCGCATGCTCGACGAGTGCGCGGTTCACTTCGTGGGCGCGGCGCTTGCCGCCGATTCCTTTCCAGAGCGATTCTCGATAATTGAGGTCGTAGGAGACGACGACGTCCTGACGTCTTGCAGCCGTCATCGCTTCCTGTGCCACAACGGCCGTCGAATCGGACAGCGCCGCAAAGACGCCGCCCGTATGAAACCACCTCGCGCCGTCCACGCCGAAGATGCGTGCCCAATCGACGTCTCCCGGCGCAAGCTTGCTGATCGCGGTGTTCGCCCGGTCCGAGCAGCCCACCGCCCCGCGAATACCGAAGCCGCGCTCCGTGAAGTTCAACCCGTTGCGAACGGTGCGTCCAACTCCGTCGTATGGCGTCCAGCGAACATAGGCTTGAGCGATGCCCCCTTGAAACATCAAATCCTCGACCAGCCGGCCGATGGGGTTGTCAGCCAACGCCGTGACGATGGCGGTCTCCAGTCCGAAGCAGCGTTTGAGCGCACGGGCCACGTTGTATTCTCCGCCGCCCTCCCAGGCGCGGAAGGTCCTGGCCGTCGAGATGCGGCCGTCGCCGGGATCGAGTCGGAGCATGACTTCGCCCAGCGCGACGAGGTCGAACCTTCGTTTGGCTCCGCGCCCGAGTCTGGCTTCGTCCATGGGAGGAAAACCTCACATCGGGCAGACGTTGCCGAAGCCTTGAGCTTCTTGGCAGTTGCTGTTGATGTTGCCGTTGCCGGTGACCGCTCGGCACACGTATTCGGAAACGCAGTTCTGCTTCCCCGCAGTGTTGGCCCAGCCCGGATACGCGAACTCCTGGCAGCTCCCCTCGTCTTTCAATGTCTCGACGGCAGGCTGCCCCAACGGCAGGCAAACATCCACGAACGCAACGCAAAATTCCGCCGCCGTCATCGCCGTCGAGCCCGTGAACATCGGGCACAACGCCTTGACCTGTGCGAGCGTCGGCAACGCTTCGGCGTCCTCCTCGGCCGCATCTTGTTCGGTCGAGCTTTCGCTCGCCGACTCTGTTGTGGAGTCCATGTCGTCGGACGCCGAAGCATCCGTCGACTGACCGCCCGACGACGACCCACTCGATGCCGAACCGCTCGATGTGCTCGACGCCGAACCCCCCGAGGAGGTACTGCCGCTGCTTGTTCCGCTCGATCCGCTGGATGTACCGCTCGAGGAGCCCGTCGAGCCGCTTGACGACGAACCGGAAGACGAGGACCCACTCGACGCGCCGCTGGTCGATGCGTCCGAGTTTACGCCCGTGCTGTCTCCGCTACTGCAGCCGCCGACCGCGCTCAGCGCGACAAGGAGAGACGATGCGACAGTTCCAAATAGGCGAAAAGACTTCATGGGCTACCTCGACGGAAACTAGAGTTGGTAGGAGAAAACCGAGCGCATCCGAATACCGCCGTGAATCCACCGGGTCAACTGCTTCGCGGAGCCTCAAATCACATCGGACAAGCGCTGATGGAGTCGATCCATTGGCTGATGAGGGTCGTCGCTTGCGTGTCGACCACCCAGGTACCGATCTCGGGCATGCGACCCGTATCCCCCGTCGCCGACGTTCCCGCTGGAGCCATCATGCGCAGCAAGATGATCGACTTCATGGGATCGCCGGGGGTCAAGAGCAGCGCTCCCGAGACTCCGAGGTCTCCTTTCCCCGCCGCAACGTTGCATGCGCCCGTGGACTGGAGCGGGACGTCGAAGCGCCAATCCATGGCGTTCCAGTTGCCGTCCGGCCGGTGACAGAACGAGCAGTTCGCATGCAAGTACGATCGAGCCCTCTGGTCCAGGGTGGCGCCAGGCGGGGGGGATCCCGCCTGGCCAGGATAAGGTGCCACGAGGGCGGCGTCGTAAGGCTGGGGCGGCGGGACATCGAAAAAGCCCATCGAAGCCAGCGTGTCGATTTGATTCGCCCCGTTGACCATCCGGTTCATCTGGATCGTTTCCGGGCCCAGGGTATGGCCGCCGGAAGGCGTTATCGCCGTGTGGCACGTCATGCAATCGAGGCGATTGGGATAGTTCCACGTGATCGTCTGCATGGCTCCGGCGTCGGCCTCGACGTGAAACATCGCGCTCGACCGGTTGTCACTCGCCGCGTCCGGTCCGCCGGTCACCATCGCGTCCGTCTGGGCGTCGTCCCACTGGTAGCCGTAGCCTACCCAGTCGGAATTCGATGCCGGGTCGACGTGGTCCATGCGCATAAACAATCGGGTCTCGACGAGCTTGTAACCCGAAGGCTTGCTCGAATCGGGAAACATGAAGCTCTTGACCATTACCGTCCCGACCGGGAAAACCCATTTGCCATCGTCATAGGGCGGCAGGCAGCTCGACAGCGTGACGGGATTCTCGACGCAGCACTCCATGGGGTTCGCGGAGCAGTTCTTGACGTGAATGCGCTGATTGGTCGCGAGCTGGCCGCCGGGAAGGTACCCAGGCAATCTCATTCCCCTCGTCTTGTACGCTCCGTCCGACCAGAGTGGGCTATTGACCTCGTAGGGCACGACGAAGCTTGCCATCCTGAGCGGGTCGCTCGGATCCATGCATCCGGTTTGGCTGAGCTTCGGATAGGGGCAACGAATGTCGGCCGGCGGGGAGCAGTTGCCCGGAACCGGCAGGGTTGGACACGCAAAGGCGCCGTCGGAAGCGGTCGCATCGGTGACGCCGCCGTCGGGAAGGCCGCTCTCTCCCATGCTCGCGTCGAGCCCGGTCCCGGACGAGCCTCCGCTCGATCCGCCGCTGGATGGTCCCGAGCTGCCGCCAGACGACGTAGACGACGCAGGACTTCCACTCGATCCGCCCGAGCTACTGCCGCCTGCGTCGGTGGAACCACTGTTTGCCGTGCTGCAAGCCATCGGGAGAAGAAGAAGGTAGCTCGTGAGGACGAGCCTTTGCGCGCGGGGCGCGCCATGCGTTGGGGTCATCGTCTTACTCCCGCCGGTGAGCGACATTGTGCAGCGCGCTGTAAGTGGCATGGCGAAGCGACTTTGGTCAGTGGCGAACGCACTTTTCCGGTCGTCGCAAGGACGGGCACGCGCAAATCGCGGACCAGGGGATTCGCGTTTGACCTTGCGTTGAAACGTGCGTAAAGGACCCTCGTTGAATTCAGCCCGCGCGAGCGCGCCGGCCCTGAGCGCGCGGTAGGGGGTTCTATGACGTCGAGGAACGTTCCGCTCGGAATCGCAGCGTCCTTTTTTGTCGTCGTCGGTTGCTCGACGACTTCGCCGCCCACGCAGAACAACAATTCATCTTCTGGATCTTCGTCGGGCAGCGCGTCGACTGGATCGACGGGTGGCTCGAGCGGCGGTTCGGCCAGCGGATCGAGCAGCGGATCGTCGTCCTCCGGCGGCAGCGGATCGTCGTCCTCCGGCAATGGAAGCTCGGGGACGTCGTCCGGATCATCCGGCGGCATGACGACCGACGCGGGCAGCGACGCCGGCGGCATCGTCGTCGATACGAGCAACTCGGTCTTGCAGCGAAACAAGCACTCTTCGCGCGACGGCCAGTTCGTGCAGCCCATGCTCTCGAGGATGAAAGCCATGAGCATGAAGCCCGATACCGCGTTCAACATGAAGGCGACCTTCACGGTCTCCAACTCGATGGGCATGCAGGTGGGCGACGGGATGTGGGCGTCGCCGCTCTATCTGGAGCACGGGCCGGGCGGCCAGGGCATCTATGTCGCCGCGACCACTTCCGACACGGTCATCGCGTTCGACGAAACGGGTGCGCAAGTCTGGAAGAAAAACCTCGGCTCGGGACCGGCGGGAATCACGATGGGATGCGGGGGCGCAAGCCCCGTCGGGATCCTTGGCACGCCCGTTATCGACGCGACTGCCGGCCCGGACGGCGTCGGCACCATTTACGTCGTCGCTGCGATCGGCACCACGACGGTGGACCACTACGACTTGCATGCCTTGTCGGCGATGGACGGAACGGAGCGCATGGGAGGGTGGCCCGTCGTGCTGGATTCGTCCGTCGTGGCGACCAACGACGGCATGAGTCTGCCTTTTACCGCCAGCGATTTGGATCAACGCGGCGCCTTGTCGCTCGTGAACGGGCTCGTGTACATCCCGTTCGGAGGGCCTCAGGGCGACTGCGGCCCCTACCACGGATGGGTCGTTGCCGTGGACACGACCAATCCAAAAAAGATCACCGCGTGGGCCGCGCGCGGTGAAGGCGGAGGCATCTGGAGTCCCGGCGGACTCGCCTCCGACGGGACCAGCGTTTTCGCGGCGACGGCGAATGCCAACTACAACGGGATGTTCGGCCCGCCGCCGATGTACTCGGACAGCGAGGCGATCGTGCGCATTTCCGGGACGCCGCTGGCTCGAGCGGACGAGTACTATCCGACTCGATGGCAGTACATGGACATCAACGATCAAGACATGGGCTCGTCCAATCCCATGCTCATGACGGTAGCGGGAGCGACACCGTCGAGTTACGTCGTCGCCCTCTCGAAGGACTCGCACCTGTACATGCTCGACAGCCAAAACCTCGGCACGATGAGCATGATGAACGGTGGGGGCGAAATCATCGACCTCACGCTCTCGAGCGTGGTCCACTCGGGCCGAACTTCGCCGATTTCGTACACGTCCCAGAGTGGCAGCCACATTGCGTTGACCATCGATCGCGGCGCGTGCACGAACACGAACGCGCCTTGCACCGCGGCGTGTCCCGCGACGCCCGCCGTGGACCCAGGGCAGCAAGTCCTCATGGGCTTGAGCGTGACGCCCTCCGCCGGTCCGCCCATCAAGGTGACCCCGAGTTGGTGCGTCACGGTGGGCGGTCAGGCCTGGCCCCCGATGGCCACCATTGGAAATCGGAGCTCGTCTCCCATCGTGACGACGACCGACGGCACGAGCGAGCCTGTCGTCTGGGTGATGGGAAGCGCCACGTCCCCGGCCCCTCCCACCGGCACCAACGCGTCGGTGCTCTATGGCATCGACGGAGAAAGCGGCGCGACGCTGTATAGCGGCGGCAATTGCGCCAACGTGCGTCAATACACGACGCCCATCGCCGTCAAAGGTCACATCATCGCCGGCGGCGACGGACATCTTTGCTCGTGGTCTTCGCAGTAGGCCCAAGGTAGACGCGACGAGGCCGTCATGAAATCGTACCCTCTGGTCCATTTCCCTTGCGACGCGCACCGCCTTCGTCGAAGCGCGGCTGCATGGAGCGTGGTGGCGCTCGTACTCGCGCTCACCGGGTGCAGCGACCAGAGCTCCGGCACCTCGGGAAGCGGGTCGACCT
>Ga0207416_1003393_pt1 | contig 15314 bp, 15 predicted proteins | sample PaiPotPPM11metaG_FD_184107 | JGI IMG/M metagenome (GOLD analysis project Ga0207416, IMG submission 184107) | Iron sulfur acid spring bacterial and archeal communities from Banff, Canada, to study Microbial Dark Matter (Phase II) - Paint Pots PPM... ...
GGTCAGCTACGATGTCCTCTCGCTGTCCTCGCCGGGCAGGCCACGTCGGAGTGGCGGAATAGGTAGACGCGCCAGGTTGAGGGCCTGGTGTCCGCAAGGACGTGGGGGTTCAAGTCCCCCCTCCGACACCACGGCCGACACACGAGGTCGGCTGTCGCCCGCACATTCCTCACGCTCGGGTGATCCGGCCAACGCGGGGACGCTGTCGGGTCGCTTCGCTAGCGGAGGCCCTCGATGGGCCGGAGAGTGGTTGGAACCTGAGCAAGCTCCCAGTTCCCGCCGAGCTCATCTCGGTGCAGGTCGGTCCATTCGGCAACGAGCCGCGAGGCCGCCGGCGGGAGCTGTCCTCGTAGGAGGACGCCATCGGCGATCCGCACCAGGGCCTCGTCGCCGGAGTAGAACGCGTGGAAGTGGGGCGGGTTGTGGTCCTTCCAGTACATCGTGATCACGATGCCGTAAAAGGCGAGATCCGAGGCGCGCGGAGGAGACTATCGACGGGCTCTGACGGTTACGGGGAGGTCCACGATCCGGCGTAGCACGGTGGGGTTATGGTTCAAGTCCCCCCGCCGAGACCACGGCCGACACAGGCGAGGCCGGCTGTCGCCTGTACCTGGCCGTGGGAAAGCAGGGTGCGGCGGGGCGCTGACCAGCCAGTGTCGACGTGTCGGAGGGGGACGCGCAATCGGGTGCTTCACGTGCGGATATGGCATCGGGTTGGTCGGTGAGCAGGACGGAGCGGTCGGGAGTTGGTCTGCTCTCAAGCTTGCTCTCATCCGGCGTCTCACGTGGCCAGCCGGAACGCGGCCATGCACCGACCTTGACACCTTCCTGACGACACCAGCCGCGTAGCGTCGCATCCATCGACCTGGTCCTGCTCCACGGCTTCGCCGCCAGCCCGTTCACGTGGAGGCGGCTGAGCCGCGCGCTCGCCATGAAGAACCGGGTCGTCGCCCTGGAACGTCCATGGGCGCCGCTGGCCACGTCCGTCGATACCACCCGCGCGGCGATCGCCGACATGCCCAGGGTGGTGCTGATCGGCCACTCCGCCGGCGCGGAGATCGCCATGCATGTTGCGATTGCCGAACCCGCGCGCGTGATCGCCCTCGTGCTCATCGCGCCGGTGGCGGGCACCGCCCCTCTCGTGCCAGCCCGGCTGATCGCCCGCCCTCCGGGCACGTCACGCCTGGGAGGGCCGATGCTCCGTGCGGGCACACCGCTGTTCGGGCGAGTGTTCGCGCAGGCTTGGTCGGACTGCACGAACCTCACCCTGGAGGTCACCGATGGCTGTCTCCGGCCTCTTCTGGCGCCGGGTGTCGCTGAAGCGCTCTGGGCCATGACGGCCCATCCCGCCACGCGCCGGCCGCGCCTTCCATCGCACCTCCCCACCCTGGTCCTGGTCGGCGACGACGACCGGTGGACGACGCCGGTCGAGGGGGGATGCCAGACGGTCGTGCGCTACACCGGTTGCGGGCACCTGCCGCACGAGGAGCGACCCGAGGAGGGGCTCGAGGCCATCCGGGCATTCCTCACCCTCGGGTTAGGCGCCTCCGGTCGGTGAGGCGCTGATCTCACCTTGCATCAAGCATGGTTCGGATCCACCTCTGTCTCAGTCAGCCGGAGGCGGTGGGTATCGAGGGATAGATCAGGCCGAGCTCGGCGGCGGCGGCCTCGCCGATCCGGCGGGCCCGCTTGCTCCACCACACGGTGAAGGCGAAGAGGCCGCCGATCGCCACGCCGGCCAGCACGGGCGACACGGCGAGGAACGGGCCGGTGGGCAGCACCCGGGCGAGCGCGACCTGGAGCGCCGCCTCGACGATGAGGCCGGCACCCCACGCGGTCGTGACATGGCGGAACGTGCGGGGCGCCGTCGGCATTGCCCACAGCTCGTCGTAGGCGGCCAGCTTGGCCGGGTCGTCACCGGCCGAGAGGGCCCGGCCGATGAAGAACATCATCGGCCGCTCGAAGGCCAGCGAGCCGAGGCAGGCCAGGCCGAAGAGGGCGGTGAACGCCGAGTCCCTCACCTTGAGGACGAACGCGCTTCCCCCGAGGGCGACCGACGCCAGGATTCCGGCGACGAAACCGAAGAGCACGATGCAGCCGATGGGGTCGATGCGCCTCCGCCGCAGCCACTCGACGGCGATCCAGGCGGCGGCCGGTACGCCGGCGATCATGAGGGCAGGCGCGTCGCCGCCGACGTGGGACCGCACGGCGTAGTAGGTGGCGAGCGGAACGACTGCCCCTCCGATGGCGCCGGGCCCCATGGCCCGCAGCGACGGTGCGCCTGGTTCCCACGAGTCGGCCATCAGGCCGTAGTGCCGGGACGTGGCTCCTCGGGCGTTCCATCCGGCCACAGGCCAAGCTTCTTCCAGAGCAGCCCGTAGGGTCCGGACATCAACCGGAGCTCGGTCCAGAGGCGCCGCAGCTTGGCCATCGACGCCAGCGCCTCGGCATGGTGCTGGGCGTTGTCGATGAACGCCTCCTTGATGACAAGGTCCGGGATGGCGTAGCGGCGCACCAGTTGACGGGAGGGACGCAGCATCATCTGGGCCATGGTGGCCAGGACGAGCGGAGCGCCGATGGCCAGCTCGGCCCGGCGGACGGGACCGAGGGCTGGCACCGTCCGCTTCAAGTAGTGGCGGGCGAAGGACAGGTGCCGGGCCTCCTCGGTCACGTGGATCCGCATGATCCGCTCGAGGAGGGGGTGGATGGTCCTCCCGCTGCGCAGCTCCCGGCGCTGGACGTAGTCGATGGGGTCCTCCCCGCCGAGCACGAACACGAAGAACAGAGGGGGGAAGCGCCGTCCCAACGTGACGATGAACCGGGCGCCGATCTGGTCGATGGGGGAGAGGCCCTGGGCGTCGAAGCCGCTGCGGTTGACGAACTCTTGGAACATCAGGGAATGGTGTGCCTCCTCGATCACCTCGTGGTAGGCGTAGCGGAACTCCGGCGACCCATTGGGGAGCGTGGTGGCGAACTCCAGCAGGCCCCGCTTCAGCACGCTCTCGAACTCGAGCCCGATCTTCATCTTGGACGCCACCGAGTCCAGACCGAGCCGGGACCGGTCGGCTTGCGGGAGAGCCTGATACCAGGCGGTGGCGCCCAGGGCATCGTCGGGTGACAGCTCCCACCGCGGGTCGGCCGGGTCGATGCGGAACTCGGGGTCGTCCCACGGGACATCGACGTACGCCTCGAAGTGCTTGGTCACCGACTGCCGGTTCAGACGCTCCACGAGGCCCTCGAATGCGTCCGGTTGTGACTCCTCTTCGCTGGGCATTTCGGTGGAGATGAGCTTGGTCGCAGCGGGCATCGGCAACGTTCCCCCCCAAGAAGTGACTTGTCGGTCACCACCATAGTGACCCGAGAGTCACCACGCGGTCAAGCGGGCCCGTACACTGGGCCGGTGACCAGGCAGCGGCTGAGCCGTGGGCAACGACGAGATGCCATCCTCGACGTCGCCACCGAAGTGTTCGGCCGCCTCGGGTTCGAGTCCACCCGCATGGACGACGTGGCCAAGGCGGCCGGCATTGCCAAAGGTCTGCTGTACAAGCACTTCTCCTCGAAGGACGCCCTGTTCCAGGCGTTGATCGACCGCCAGGGCGAATCGTACGCGGGCGAGTTGAGGGACTCACTGAAGCAGGCCGACATCGCCGCGGACCCGTACGGTGCGATGCGGGACGGACTGTCGTTCTGGTTGCGGAAGATGGGTGATGACACCGCCACGTTCAACCTGACCGATCCCGGAGTCCATCACGGCTACGACACGTTGCGGGGGTCCTTGCGGGCCGTCATCGCCGAGTCGGTCCGCGCCGCCCAGCCCGGCGTCGGCGCGCCCTACGCCGGCCTGGTCGCCGCGCTCATCCAGGGGGCGGCCGAAAACCTCGGTCTCGCGTGGCGCGACGACCCCGGGGCGATCGACGCCGAGGAGGCACTCGACATCCTCGCCACCTTCTGTTGGGGAGGCGTCACCGCGGTCCTCGGGGCAGGAACCCTCGGTGAGGCTGCCCGGTAGGTCAGGTGACACGGCAGCGGTCTGCCCGGGCCGGAGGCGCGACGGCGGCCCTCGCATGCCCTCCCGAGCCCTGACCCTCGCTGCAGCGGGGCGCGTCGTCAAGCGCACGACGCCGCCGGCGGCACCCTCGGGGACAGGGTCGAACGCATCTCCGTGGATGGCCGGCCCACTCGCCGACGATGTCGGCGACGGGGCGCCGTCGTGGTCGGCGGTGAGGTGCTACGCCTGCTCGACCGCGTACAGCTTCCACTCGTCGGGTACGCCCTTGAAAGCATGACTGCCGCGGTCCGCAAACCTGATTCCAGAACCGGCGACGAGGTCCTTGACGGTGCTCGAGACGAGAACCTCTCCGGGATTGGCGGCGCTGCTGACGCGAGCCGCGATGTGGACGGAGAGACCGCTGAGATCGTTGCCCCGCCGCTCACACTCGCCCGTGTGCAGTCCGGCTCGGATGCCAACGGGTGCCGATTCGATGATGGCCCGGGCACAGCGTACGGCCCGGGCTGGACCGTCGAAGGACGCCACAAACCCGTCGCCTGTCGTGTTGATCTCTTGTCCCCGGAAGCGGTGGAGTTGCTCCCGAACGGCCCGGTCGTGGGTATTGAGCAACCTTCGCCATCTCTCGTCGCCCAGCGACGCCGCCAGCCCCGTCGATCCGACGATGTCGGTGAACAGCACCGTCGTGAGGACGCGGTCGATCTCATACGGTCGTACGCCCGTCACAAATTCGCCGATCTCGGTTGTCGCTGCCATCCAGCTCGAGGGGAAGATGTACGTGTCGACGCCGTCAAGCTCGACGAAGTGTGCTCCCGCGATGTGGTCAGCGAGGTAGCGACTGTGGCTGAGCGGCACGAATGGATTCTGGCGATCGTGCAGGATCAAGGTCGGCACCTGGATGAGTGGGAGCGCCTGGCGGACATCGAGGCTCTCGAAGATGTAGCGGTAGTAGCTCTCTGCCGTGCGCGGTGTCAGGGCCGCCCGGGTCGTCTTGGTGATCCACTCTGTGAACTCGGCATCATTGGCCATGCTGGGCCAGACCACCGGAACGAGGTCGGGGGTTCCCCAGATCTGTCGAATGAGGGCGAGCGCCACCTCGACGATGTCGCGCCCGAGGCCGACCGGATAGTCGTCGGCGACCATGTGGCGGGCGCTGGTGTTGATCAGGATCAACGACCGGACCCGCTCCGGCTGCGTGGCCGCGAACAACGTGGCGATGGGGCCGCCCTCACTCTCGGCGCAGATCACGGCCTTCTCGCAGCCGATCGCATCGAGCACCGCGGTGAGATCCTCGGTCCAGTCCTCCCAGGTGGGAACGGCGCCCCCTCGGAGGCGGTCTGATGCCCCGATGCCCCGACGATCGAACATGATGAGTCGCCCTCCCGCTGCCAACCGCGGCAACGCTTGGGCATAGGGCTCGTAGTCCAGAGCAGCGTCGATCTGCAGTGGGCCCATGGCGTAGACGATGTCGAAGGGGCCGTCACCGATGACCTTGTAGGCGACATCGCCATCACCCACGGCGATGTACCGGGTCTCAGGACTCCGCATCGACAGAGGCCCGTCCGTCTTGAGGGTCCACGTCAGGAGCCGTCATTCGCCGAGCCGGGGCGGCCCGCGTTGACCGGTGGCGGAGATGTCGACGTAGAGCTCGACTTCGTTGGCATCGGGATCGAGGACGTGGATGCTCTCGGCGAACCCGCAGCGGCGCTCGTGTTGGACGACGACCCCCGCCGACTCCAGCTCTACTTTGGCGGCACGCAGGTCGCTGATCGAGCCACTGACCTCGAAGGCGACATGCGCGAGTCCGGGAGCCCTGGGATCGGCCGGCGCAGCGTCCCCCTCCAGCTCGATCAGCGCGAGGTCATGGTGGTGCCCGAGGGTGAAGAACGTCATGCGCGCCGGGTCCGAGATCCTCGAGACCACGCTGATGCCCAAGGTGTCGGCGTAGAAGGCTTCCGAGCGGCGGAGATCTCGGACCTTGAGGACGACGTGTCCCAGGGATCGGATGTGCATCGGGGTCCCTCCCTACGCGGGCCGGCGGCCGAGGAGGGCGAGCAGGCGGTCGGCTGCCGGCGCTTCGCTCCCAACCTCGACCCTCGCTCCGAACACCCCGTGCTCCCGGTAGGCATCTAGCGGGATCGCGCTGTAGAACTCGAACAGCATCTCGGCCGAGAGGGGATCGATGGGGACGTCGCGTCCGATGGCCGTTGCGATGTCCCAGGTGTGCATGACGACCTCGGACAGGTTGATCAACGCCGCCGCGCTGGCCGGGAACGTGCCGAACGGGTAGGTGCGGTCGCCCTCGAAGGCCGTCGGCGCTCGCCACGTGGCGAGGTTGCGTGTCGCCTCGCGCCGCAGCGCGGCGTGGGCGTCGCCGCCCACCAGGTCGCCGGCGTCCTCGCCGGCCGCCTCTGCCTGGTTTACGAGCGTGAACATCCGGATGGTGCCGAGGAGGTGGTTGAGGGTGGCGCGCAGATCCCAGTCAGAGCACCGTGAGGGCTTCCCGAGCTGATCCTGAGGGAGGTCTCCCAGGAGCTCGACGGCGCGCACGTACGCTTCGTCGAGGGCGCCGACGACGCCCACCCGTCCGGTCAGTCCCGGCGTGTCGAGCCGCATGCGGCGGCTCGGGAGCCAAGTCGTCTGCAGCGCGGCGCGCACCGGCGCCGGCATCGAGCCCGTGAAGAACTCGACATCGACATCCTCGGCATCGTCGAGCACCCAAGGCAGGAACGCCTGCGGAGGATCGAGCTTGGCCGACTCGGCCATGAAGAAGGCCACGTCCTCGGGAGTGAACGCCTCAGGGATCAGGGGGCAGATGTCGGCCTCTTCGTCGGCGAGGTGGTTGAGGATCTGCTCGGCGGCGGTGGCCAGTGAAGCGACCGCCGGCGACGGGTCGGCCGTCATCGTGGACAGCGCGGCCTCGCAATCGTCCATCGCCGTGCTCATCGACTCATGTTGCCGAGCGTTGCGAGCGAGGAGCATGTCGGCGCGACCGTCGAGCCGTTCCGCGAGCAAAGGCCACACGACGCGGTCCTCGAGATCGTGGTGGTGGTGGAGTGCCGCTGCGAAGTCGGCCCAGTAGCTACGGATGGCGTCTGCGGACGAGGGGGTGCCCACCTCGAGCGCTCCGGACAACCGGGAGAGGTCACGCCGGACGGCTCGGTGGATGGCGAGCTGCACGCTCCAACCCGGGTGAAGCTCGGTCGTTGTCGGCACGGTGGCCCCCTCATTTGTGGGTAGAGCCTCATTCTGTGCAGAGGTGTGCTCTAATGTCAAGCACATGACCGAGACGACCAAGCGTCCGTACGACGCACGACGCCGGCGGGAGCGGGCCGAGCAGGAGCGCCGCGCCACCCGCAACCGTGTCGTCACCGCCGCGCGCGACCTCTTCCTCGAGCGCGGGTACGTCGCCACGACCGTGAGCGACATCGCAAAGACCGCGGGTGTGGCGCTGCAATCCGTGTACACCGCCGGGCAAAGCAAGGTGGACCTGCTCCACCTGGTGATCGATCTGGCGGTCGCCGGGGATTCGGAGGACGTGATGTTGCTCGAGCGGCCCGAGTTCATCGCCATCTCGGAAGGTCCGACCGCAGAACGACAGGTCGAGGTGATGGCCACACTGATCGCGACCACCATGGAGCGCCTCGCCCCGATCTGGGTCGCCTACCGGGAGGCCGCGGCGGTCGACCCGAAGGCCGCGGCGAGCCTGGTCGCCGCCCACCAACGCAGGCGCGAGACCTTCGAGGGGATGATCCGGATGCTGCCCGAGTCCCGCTTGCGTCGGAGCCACGAGGACAGCGCCGCCACAGCGTGGGCCATCGGCAGCATCGACGTCTTCCTGCTGTTCCGTACGGTGCTCGGGTGGGTCGGCGACCAGTACGTCGACTGGCTTCGAGCGACCCTCGTCGATCAGCTCCTCATCGGTAGACCCTGACGTCCGGTATCGCGCCATCCGGGCCCGGTAGGTTGCTCAGGCGTCAACGAGTGCGACCGCCTTCTGGTTGTGGGCTTCAAGGTGTCGGCGCGTCATGAGGAGGGCGACGATCCCGTCGCCTACCGCCGATCCCAGCTGTTTCGTCGAGCCCGAACGCACGTCGCCGGCGGCGAACACGCCGGCGATTGACGTCTCCATAGTCGGGCTGGTCACGAGAAATCCTCCCTTGTCGCGTTCGACGGCGTCACCGAGGAACGCGTTCTTGGGGTCGAGGCCAATGAAGACGAAGACGGCGGCGGCGGCGAACCGGTGCGTCTCACCGCTCGCCCGGTCCCGAGCCACCACAGCAGAGAACCGGCCCCGCTCGCCCTCGAGCTCGACGATGTCCACCCCCGTGCGGATGACGAACTTGGGATCGGACCGCACCCGCTCTTGGAGGATCGACGACGCCGACAGGCCAGAGCGGGCGAGCACCCGCACCAGCCCCGCGAACTCGGAGAGGTGCAACCCCTCCTCCAGCGCTGAATTGCCGCCTCCGATGACGATCACCTCGTCGGCCCCCCTGTAGAACGGCCCGTCGCAGGTGGCGCAGAAATGGACACCCGCACCGATGAGATCGTCCTCGCCGGGGACGTCGAGACGCCGGTACGTCGACCCGGTGGCCACGATCACGGCGTGGGAGGTGAGCTGCTGCCCACTGACCAACGAGGTCACGAGGTCTTCACCGTCGCGGACAACGGCCGTGACCGATACGGCCGAGAGGAGCTCCACGCCGTAGCGACGGGCTTGGGCGACGAAACGCTCGGCCAGCTCGGCGCCGGAGATCCCATCGGGGAACCCCGGATAGTTGTCGATGCGGCCGGTGATCCCGGCCTGGCCGCCGAGCGCGCTCGCATCGACGATGATGGAGTCGATGCCCTCACGGGCTGCGTAGATGGCTGCGGTCAGCCCGGCGGGTCCGCCCCCGATCACCACGAGGTCATACGCCGACCGATTGGCTTCGACGGTGAGGCCGACGCGGGCGGCGAGGATCTCGTCGCTCGGGTTCACGTCGTGGGTTCCGTCCCCGAAGACGACCATGGGGATGATCTGCTTTCCGGCCTGGACCTCCATGAGGCGCTCGATCGCCTCGGGATGCTCGTCGATGTCGACATAGTCGAAGGGGACCCGGTGGGCGGCGAGAAACCTCTTCACCCGCTTGCAATGGGGGCACCACGGGGCTCCGTAGACGGTGAACGTCGGGTCGGCGGCAAAGGCCATGGTGGGGACTCTACGACGACGCCCATGTGGGATCGGCCGGTCTGGGGTGCGCCTCGGTCATTGACCGCGTTCGTTGGAAGAGTCCGGCAGGCGCTCGATCTGGGGCAAGTATCGCCTCGCGGCGACCCGTTCGCCCTGATCGTGGCTTGTCCGTCTCTCGGAGAGCGGCACGACGTCAGCACACCCCGCCCGGCTTTGCCTGAACCGAAGTTGCGTGGGCGGTGGACCCTCCTTGGCGTCCACTTCCTGACGTCGACTCGGTCATCGAGGCGCTGCGCTCCCGGCCGGAGCCGGCTTGAAAGCTGCGGGGCGTCTGGATTCACCATGCGCCTGCCGTCAGAGTCGGTCAAGCAAAAAGGCGAGGCTGAAACCGGGACCTCGTTGCGAGACCGCGCCCGGGGTACGCTCGTTCGGCACCGTTGAGGTCCGTGGTCGAGGCTGAGTTGGTGAGATCCATGTCCCGAAGGCGTCCGCTCGTGGTACCCGCCGGGAGGCGCCTCGTCGTGATCGGGATGGTGGCTCGAGGTCGCCGCCCGTGTCCTGGCGCTGGCGCCGGACCAGCCCATCATCCTCTTCAGTGCCTATCTGGACGCCGATGTCGTACGCCGTGCTCAAGAGATCGGCATCCGGGCCTGCCTGGCGAAGGCCGAGGTCACCCGCCTGGCGGCCGTGATCGAGGCGATGGTGCCGGGGTGACGCCGCTCAGCGGGCCGGGACCGGCCCGTCGCTGTCCTCGCGCTTCTCCGAGGCGAGGTGATTGGCGGTCTCGAGCACGGTGAGGTCGATCCGCCGGACCGCCTCCCGCACTTCTCCGCGGAGGTCGGGTGTCGGGACGTCGTCCACGCCGGTCGGTTACCCCCGGCGACGGCGGCTCAAACCAGCAATAGGGCCGGCGCCGGCGGTCACTGCTGGTAGCCCTCCACGATCCGTTCGCCGCGGGGGACCGCCTCGGCGGGATCCTCGCCGGCGTTGCGCCGGGCCCGGCGCTGGCGGAGGAGATCCCAGCACTGGTCCAGGGCGACCTCTACGGCCTGCAGACGCTCCAGCTCGGCCTCCGACACGCCCTGAGCTCCGTGGGATCGCTCCAGGGCGTGCTCCTCGTCGGCCAGCGCCGAGATCCGGTGCACGATGTCCAGGTCATCCATGGGTCCTCCTCGATGGGCTGCGCCACTTCGTACCCGTCAGGTCTACAGCCTCTCGACGCCGCCCTCACCGACCCGCTCCCGCAACTTGAACTTCATGACCTTGCCGCTCGGGTTCAGCGGCAGCGCCTCGGTGATCTCCACCCGGGTGAGCTTGTACCCTGCCAGGCGTTCACGCGCCCACGCCAGGACCTCGGCTGGATCCGGGCGCACCCCCGGACGGGGGACGACGAAGGCGATCCCGATCTCGCCCATGCGGGGGTCGGGAACGCCCACGACCGCCACCTGCGCCACGTCCGGGTGGTTGAGCAGCGCCGCCTCTACCTCGGCCGGATAGACGTTGAAGCCGCCGACGATGAACATGTCCTTCTTGCGATCGGTGATGTGGAGGTTTCCGGCGTCGTCGACGAACCCGACGTCCCCGGTCTTCAGCCACCCGTCCACGAACGCCGCCGCCGTCGCCTGCTCGTCCCCGAAGTAGCCCTGCATGATGTTGAAGCCCCGGACCACGAGCTCGCCGGGCTGTCCGGCGGCGACGTCCCGGCCGTCATCGTCGACCACCCGCACGTCGACTCCGGGGAGGGGGCGGCCGACGGTCGTGGCGATCACCTCGGCGGGGTCGTCGTACCGGCACATGCTGATGGTGCCCGTGGTCTCCGTCATGCCGTACCCCGTGACCACGGTGCGGATGTCGAGGACCTCCCGCATCTGACGGATCACCTCGACCGGCACCACCGCCGCCCCCGTCACCGACGAGCGCACGCTGGAGAGGTCGAACGAGGGCAGGTCCGGGTGACTGAGGATCGTCTGGAAGACCGTCGGAGGTCCGGGGAGCATGGTGATGCGCTCCTCGGCCACGAGGGCGAGCATGGTGGGGACGTCGAACACCGCCAGCGGGTGGATGGTGGCGCCTCTCAGCACGCACGCCAGGACCCCGGACTTCAGCCCCGCGGTGTGGAAGAACGGGTAGACGACCAGGTACCGGTCGGCCTCCCGCAGGTCGACGAGGCTGCTCCATTCGAGGTAGGTCCGGACGCTGGCCCCATGGCCGAGCATGGCGCCCTTGGGTGCACCCGTGGTGCCGGAGGTGAAGATGATGTCGCTCGTGTCCCCGGGCTCGACGGCGCGGGACCGCGAGGCGACGGCGTCGGGGTCGACCGCCTGCCCCCGCTGGAGGAAATGGTCCCAGCTCAGGGCCCCGTCACCGGTCGCGCCCGCCATCACCACCACCTCGCGGAGGTCGGGCAGGCCGGCGACCCCCTCGAGGAGCCGGGTGTAGTCGGTGCCGAGGAAATCGGTGACGGTGAGGAGCATCCGCGTCCCCGATGCCCGGAGGATGTGGCCCGCCTCCTCTCCCTTGTACCGGGTGTTGAGCGGGACCAGGACGGCGCCGGCCGCGTACACGCCGAAGGAGGCGATCACCCAGGCCGCGCTGTTCGGCGCCCAGATCCCGATGCGGTCCCCAGGGCCCACACCCGAGCCTACGAGGGCGGCGGCGACGGCATTGGCGCCTTCGTGCAGGTCGCAGAACGTCAGCCGCAACGGGCCGTCCACGATCGCCTCGTGATCGGGAAAGCGTGATCGGGCGAACTGGAGGGCAGCCGGGATCGTGAGCGGGGCCGTCACGTCGTATAAAATAGGCGATCGAGCTGAAGGATGGGGGTGGAGTGATCGCCGTGGCCGCGACAGCTTGGGGGAACGTGGCGTGAGCCTGGCCGACCTTCTCCTCACGCACCCCTACGCTGATGGCGATCCCCTGTTGCACACCCTCCGGACGACCACGACCGCCGGTGAGGCCCGGTCGGCGGCCCGGTCGGTCGCCGCTCGATTGGGTGCGCTGGACGGACGAGCGGTCGCCGTGCAACTGCCCAACGGCGCCGACCTGGTGGCGGCGATGTTCGGGGTATGGCTGGCGGGCGGCGTCTACGTCCCGCTGAACCCCCGCAGTCCGGCCACCGAGGTGCAGGCGGCGCTGACTGCGACCGAGCCGGTTGGCTTGATGACCGAGTCCGGCATCCGGCCGTTGACCGGAGCTCGGGCCTATGACCGCGACGTCGCCTTCGTGATGTGGACGTCGGGAACCACCGGGCCGCCCAAGGCCATCCACCACACGCACCGCGCCTATGTCGAGTTGCTGGACCGGGTGCTGGTCCCGCTCCGCGCCGGGCGGCGGCCGCCTCAGGGCTCGCATCCGAACCTCATCCCTGTCTCGCTGGCGCTGAACGCCGGCCTCTACAACGCCCTCTTCGGGCTCCGGGCCGGTACCGGCCTCGTCGTGATGGACCACTTCGATCCCGACGCCTTCGCCCTCCTCGTGCGGCGGTTCGGGGTGCGCTCCACCGTGCTGCCGCCGGCGGCGATGGCCATGCTCGCCGATTCCGACGTGAGCGACCTCGGGCCCCTGAAGTACGTCCGGTCCATCACCGCCCCCCTCTCTCCGCTTCTGGCCCGGCGGTTCGCCGGCAGGTTCGGGATCTACGTCCTGAACGGCTATGGGCAGGCCGAGACGGGTGAGGTGATCGGGTGGACGGCGGCCGAGGCCAAGGAGTTCCCGGAGAAGATCGGCGCCGTCGGGCGGCCCCATCCCGGTGTCGACATCCGGGTCAGTGCCGAGGGCCACCTCCTGGTGCGGCCCCCGAACACGGCGGCGGGCATCGAGGACCGTATCGACGCCGACGGGTTCGTCGACACCGGTGACCTGGCTCGGGTCGACGAGGACGGCTTCGTCTGGATCGAGGGCCGCGCCGGAGACGTCATCAACCGGGGGGGCAACAAGGTGCACCCGGCCGCCGTGGAGGAGGTTCTGCGCCTGTCGCCGGCGGTCGATGACGCCGCCGTGGTCGGCATGCCCGACGAACGGCTCGGTGAGGTGCCCGTGGCGTTCCTGGTCGGACGGCCGGTGGCCTCCGACGAGCTCGTCTCCATGTGCCGGCAGCACCTGGTCGCCTACAAGGTGCCGGTCGCCTTCCAATGGGTCGACGACCTGCCCAGGACCGAGGTCGGCAAGCTCCTCCGCAACCGGCTGGGTGACTGGCGGGACGGGTAGGCGGCGCCTTCAGCCCTCCCAGTCGGTGCGATCGCCACGCGAAGGCTGGCGCCCGGTGCGGAACGGCGACAGGGGGGCATCGATGAGCAGGAGCCGATGGCGAGACGTCACCGGACCGGGGCTCGCGGTACGCCACCCGGCCAGGTCCTCACCGGCTTCGGCGGTCTTCTCCACGTCCGCCCAGGCTTGCCAGGTGGGAATGGCCCACAGCAGGAGGGCCTCATCGCCGTTGGCCATGGCGGTGGAGAAGGCGCCGGCGAGCTGCCAGCCGTGCGTGCCGAGGGCGGGGCCCGCCGACTCCCGGGCCCACTCGAGGAGCTCGGGGGCAGCCCCGGGCCGCACCTTCACCAACTCGTGGGCGTAGACGTCGCCTCGGACGCCGTCGGCGCACAGCTGCGCGATCGTGCGGGTCCAGGGCGCCGGCACCATGATCCGGTCGAACCCGCCGCGCCGGAACTCGGCGGCGACCGCCCACCACTTCTCGAGGCTCGGGTCCTGCGCGCCCTTGCCCACCGCTTCGATCGCGAAGGAGGAGGCCAGTCCGTCCCAGCCGTCGTGCTCCCACATGTTGACCGTCTGGGGCCAGGCGCCTGTCGAGCCCAGCACCGCCCACACGCCGTAACAGAGCTGGGCGCGCTCCTCCTGGGCGGTCGGGCTCCAGTTGGCGGTCATGTGGTGCATGTAGCTGGCCCGGTGGTGACCTCGGATGTCGATCAGCTCATGGATGTAGATGCGATCGTTCACGGGGCTCCCGGACTGGACCTGGGATAAGATATCCAACGTGGCGACTCCAGCGCGAGCGGCTTCCTCGCCGAGGATCGCCGACCCCTTGGCCGCCGGCATCGACACCACCCGCGTGAGCATCGGTGACCAGGCGGCGCTGTACATCCGCCGCCTGATCTTCGACGGCGCCCTCCGCCCCGGCACCCGGGTGCCCCAGGACGAGATCGCCCAAGCCCTGGGCGTGAGCCGCATCCCCGTTCGGGAGGCGCTGATCGGACTCGAGCGTGAGGGCTGGGTGACGATCGAGTTGCACCGGGGCGCCTTCGTCAACGCCCTCGATGCGCAGTCGGTGCGCGATCACTACGGCCTGTACGGGCTGGTCTACGGGTTCGCCGCCCGGCGGGCCCTGGCCCGGTCCGGCGGGGAGGATGTCGTCGCCGCGCTGGAGCAACTCGTAAAGGGCCTACGCAAGGACACGCCTCCGGAGGAGTTCACCCGGGTCACGCTGGAGTTCCACCGCATGGTGGTCCACGCCGCCCAGTCGACCCGGATCAAGGTCGTGCTCCGGGCCATGTCGGGCATCGTGCCGGGCGACTTCTTCTCTCTGGTGCCCGATGCCATGGCCATCGAGCGCCGGGCCCTGACCGCGATCACCCAGGCCATGCGCCAGGGCGACCAGGTGCGCGTGGACGATGAGTACGTGCGGATGATGGAGCAGGTGGGTGAGGCGGTGGTCGAGCTGTTCAACCGGCGCCGGCTGTTCCATTCCCCGGACGAGGACGGCGGGCAGGGGAGCGCCCAGGCGGGCAACGGGCGATCCGGTCACTGACCCGAGTCAGGAGATCGGCGCGACAACGGAGGCCGTTCCCAGGCGCCTCTGCGGGGCGCCGCCGATGATGGGGGGCATGGAAGCCGAGCTCCACTTCCGTGCGATGGGAAGCGACTGCCATGTGATCGTGGTCGACGGTCGCCCCGGCCTGGCCCATCAGGCCAAGGACCGGATCGATGACCTCGAGCGGAAGTGGAGCAGGTTCCTCGACGACAGCGAGGTGAGCGCACTCAACCCCGGACGGCGTCGGGTTCGACCCGGGCGGCGTCGCCAAGGGGCTGGCCGCCGATCTGGTGGGCGCCGAGGTCATGACTGCGGGCGCCGCCGGGGCTGCGTCAATCTGGGCGGCGACGTCCGGGTGATCGGGCGGGGGC
>Ga0207416_1003394_pt1 | contig 15313 bp, 16 predicted proteins | sample PaiPotPPM11metaG_FD_184107 | JGI IMG/M metagenome (GOLD analysis project Ga0207416, IMG submission 184107) | Iron sulfur acid spring bacterial and archeal communities from Banff, Canada, to study Microbial Dark Matter (Phase II) - Paint Pots PPM... ...
CGCGTGGCGCGGAAGGTAAAAAACGCCCTGTTGAACCTGACTTCGAAGAAGTCCAGTTCATGACGATCATTGGGCGAGCCGTCGATGGCGAAGAGTTCCGCGAAGTCGCCGAGAATGTCCTCCCGGAGCTCGACGGCCCCCGGTATTTGCCCGTCCACCTTGGCGTTAAGGTTGGCTTCGACACGCGCGAGGAGGAGCAGCAGAAGCGCATCCCTCGCTGCGTCGTCGTGACGCCGCCTCGCCTCGCGAACGAGGTGGAGGAGGCATTCCGAGGGCAGATATTCGGGGTCATGCGTGTCACGGATGAGCGCCCGCCGAAGCTGGGTGTCGAGGTCTTGCGTGAGGGCGGCATCGGTTGCCGCTTCGATCTCGGGCGGGCGCGTGTAGAGTTTGCCATTGGTCGTCTTCTCAAGCGGTCGGGCCATGATGCCCCCTTTCGGCAGCAACGGGGTCCGGGCGCCAAAGCCACCCGGGCTGAATCTTCAATCGCGGGCAAGGCCCCAGACCGGAAACGCCGGTCACACTTTATTTCTTGCCGCCGGCGGCTAAGGTCACCTATCGGAAGTTGCTGATAGTATCGCAATCAGGAAGCGTCTACGGCCGGGACAGGTTTATCGGCGCGAGGATTTGGCGCGCTGGTCGAACGCGGTCGATCGGCACCTCAAGCAATTGCAGGATGAGGGAACGCTGACGAAGCTGGCGGGAGGCCTCTACGCCTGCCCGAAAGAGACAGCGTTCGGAAAAGCGCCGGCGGAAGATGACAAGCTCGTTGGCACCTTCCTCAAGGATCACCGGTTCCTTCTCGCTTCATCCAATGCTTACAACAGCCTTGGGGTCGGAACCACGCAGCTTTACGACAAGACGGTGATCCTCAATCACAAGCGGCACGGTTTATTCTCGCTCGGCGGGCGCACGTTTTGACTTCCGCGTCAAGCCGTCCTTCCCCCGCTCGTTAAGCCGCGTCCATGCCGTCGAGAAGCCCTGCCATTGCGTCGTCAATCTCACCCATGACGCGCACGGTTTCGGCCAGAGCGACAATCACCCGTTGGTAGTCTATGATCTCATTGAATGACAGTGCTCGCCCCTTCCGATCTTTGAGCCACTTCTGGGCAGGGAAATAGCCCCCGATCGATAGCTCCCACGCCTCGCCCGGAATCCCGTCGAAGTATTGCTCGTCGTTGATCCAAACCCGCATGGTGCCCTTGTCTTCGTCCACCTTCCAATCGTCCTTGCCGATGGATCGGGTGATTCGATTGCTTCCTTCTTCCGGGAAGCTGGTCACGAGGTGATCCAGGGCTGGATGGTTAAGGGTGTGAAGCCGGAACAGGGTCTCTCCGTGCGCCGATAACTCGTTGAAGCTCTTGGCGTTGGTCGGATAGGGAATGTGGATGAAGTCTTCGCTGATGTTCTCGTTGAAAATCATCCTGTAGGACGGGGAGTACATGACCGCGTAGACGTACATGTGGACGCGGAACGGGGTCGCTTCGGCCCCAACAATCTTCTCGTATCGCTCCAAGACCTTCGAGTTAATATTGGGCTCGTTCGGCAGGAAGCCTTTGCCTTGGGGTTTCTCATTGACCCAGAGGGGAAACATGTATGACCCCTTCGAGCTTTCCCCACACTTCAGCTCCGCAAAGACACTCCCAATGTAAAAATGATCGGCGGCTTGGTTCTTGGTGCTCTTTCCCGTGATGATAAAGACGTTCTCCGCTGGTAATCGCGCCACGAATTTCGCGCGAGCGCGGCGCCACCGAAGTGACGTGGCAAACGCGAGACTTTGAATTTGTGGGTGCGCGTTACGCCGGCGCAGGTGAGTGCGCAACTCAGTCGGCCGGCGTCAGGGACTTGATGTACTTGGCGAACGCCGCGATCTGCGGGTCGGTGAGAACCTTGGCGAAGGGCGGCATGTAGCCTTCCTTACCATGCCGGATCCGCTCGCGGACCTCCTCCTCGGTCATCTTGGTGCCGGCGAGGCGCGGGCCCTTGTCGGCGGTCATCCCGTAGGCTCCGTGGCAATAGCTGCAATTGTTGGCGAACAGCTTCTTGATCTCGGGCAAGGGGACTTCGGTATTGGCCTCTGCGCCCGTTGCAGCTTCGTTCTCCGCCGCCGGCGCCGTAGTCGGGGCGACCGACAGGAAGCCGACGGCGGCCAAAAGCATCAGTCGCCCAAACCCGAGCATCTTGTTTGAAACCGTCATCGAGAGCTAATTCCGAGGTGCCGATCTCGTTCCGTTGAAGAGAAGGCAACATCGTCCCATGGCGTACTGGCTTGCATGGGAAGAACCTCGCGCAGTCGGAGACCTTGTGCACGTGGAGAAGTTCTTTGCGCGGAACCTGGGAGGTCTCACCCGTGCCCGGACTTGTGCCGGGCCGGCTCGGGAAGGCAATAGCCGCACGCCGAGCATGTACGCGGATGAGAAGTCGGATGAGGCTCTTTAGCCGCCAACAGACATTCTTGCGCGCTATAGCGGTAGCGTTGAGAATCGTGCATGGGACCTTCCCTTCATGCTGCGGGGCACAAATGGTCACTTTGATCGGAAAGGTGGGCTCGTTGGCTGACCGAGTCTGTATAAAATTGCTCACGCGGTGCGATGCTCAGCGACCCGCGCGGCGCATGCAGCCTTTTGGCGGCGGTGCAGGCGCGAAATCGACTCCGCAAACCGGTCTCCGTCACATATCGAACCGGTCTCGGGCATGCCGAAACGGAAATGGGAAAATGGCGAGCAGAGACTGGCTCGACAAAGCCACCAGTCCTTACCTGAAATTCCAGAATTTGCCGGCTAGAGACTCCGGCGCGCCAGCCTAACCCGCGGGAATGTCGGCGGTTCTCACACACGCGGAAATCGCATAGTGGAGACCGCACTGGCTGGCTGGGCATGGAGGATTCGAACTGGCAAACGTCAGTTTCGAAAGCGAAAATGGTTGTTGGAAGTCGCCGCACGCTCGCGAGCAAGATCTCGCACCCCTTTTGGAGGACCTAATTGCCGAAAAAGGGGTCCTACCCCGGCCTCCCACCCTGGCCGCCCAGGACCCAATTGCGGACCCGCACCAACGCTCACCAACAATTGCAACTCTATTGCCTCGGTCCACCTCGAGTGCGGATGGTCGATGTGGGCGCCCATCCACGTGTTGTCATGCTGAACCAATCGGGCATGCTGGCGAACGATCCGGACTAGAAGAAGCTGGTCACCTTTCCGGGCACGATCACGCTCGAGGGGAAAACGGCAAAGGACAGGAACGATGACGGCAGGCACGACTTCGGGCAATCGCTTCCGCAGCTGGCCGGAGATGCTGGCCAATGCCGCGCGCGCCGCCGGGGGCCTGCGCACACTGGGCGTCGCTGAGGACGACAGCGTGGCGCTGATGCTGCGCAACGACTTCGCGACCTTCGAGGTCACCATGGCGGCGGGCCAGCTCGGCGCCTATGCCGTGCCGATCAACTGGCATTTCACGTCTGAGGAGGCTGGCTACATCCTGGCCGACAGCCGCGCCAAGGTGCTCGTGATCCATGCTGATCTGCTGGCGCAAATCGCCTCCGGCATTCCTGTCGATATGAAGGTTCTCGTCGTGCCGACGCCGCCGGAGATCGGCGACGCCTATGGTGTGCCCGCCGAACGTCGCTCAGCGTCCGGCGCGGAGACCTGGGACGAGTTCGTTGCCGCGAGCGCGGCCAATCCCGAGCCGCCCAAGCTCTCGCGCGGCAGCATGATCTACACCTCGGGCACTACCGGACGGCCGAAGGGCGTGCGCCGCCAGCCCTCGACGCCCGAACTGCAGGCCAGATTGGCCGAGGAGGTCGGCAAGTACTGGGGCCTGGTGACCGACCCCTCGATCGTGGTGATGATGAACGGCCCGATGTATCACTCCGCGCCCGCCGCCTACGGCATGAGCAGCGCTCGGCTTGGGCTCTCGATCGTGCTGCAGCCGCGCTTCGACGCCGAGGACATGCTGCGGCTGATCGACAATCACCGTGTCAGCCACATGCACATCGTGCCCACCATGTTCGTGCGACTGTTGCGCCTGCCCGCCGCGGTGAAGAAAAAGTACGACCTCTCCTCGCTCCGCTGGATCACCCACGGGGCCGCACCCTGCGCGCCGGCGGTCAAGCGCGAGATGATCGATTGGTGGGGACCGATGATCAACGAGTACTACGGCGCCACCGAGACCGGCATCGTGGTCTGGCACAACTCGGCCGAGGCACTAAAGAAGCCAGGCACCGTGGGCCGCGTGGTCGAGGGCGCGATCATGCGTATCGTCGACGAGCAAGGCCGCGACGTGAAGCAAGGCGAGATCGGCGAGATCTATCTGCGCGGACCGCTGCTCTCCGATTTCACCTACAACAACGACGACGCCAAGCGGCGCGAGATAGCGCTCGGCGATCTGGTGACTGTGGGTGATGTCGGCTATCAGGACCCGGACGGGTACCTGTTTCTGTGCGATCGCAAGCGCGACATGATCATCTCGGGCGGCGTGAACATCTATCCGGCCGAGATCGAAGCGGTGCTGATCCAGATGCCGGGCGTGCGCGACTGCGCGGTATTCGGCATTCCCGACGAGGAATTCGGCGAGCAGATCTGCGCCCATGTCGAGCCGTTGCCCGGTGCACCGATCGATGCCATGGCCGTGCGCACCTATCTCGGCCAGCACCTGGCGCGCTACAAGGTGCCGAAGGTGGTCGAGCTGAGTGCGTCACTTCCGCGCGAAGACTCGGGCAAGATCTTCAAGCGCAAGCTACGCGCCCCGTATTGGGAAAAGGCGGGGCGCAGCATATGAGGGTGCAGCAATGGCGGACGACGACGTCACTCTGTTCGCCAAGCTGAAGAGCGTGGACCACTTCACCCCTAGACTAGCGGCATCAATCGGACCGATCCTGAGCCATCTATCAGTCACCCAGAGGTCATCTGCCGCTAATGAAGGGCCAACATCGATGGGCGCGGTTTCCCCCGACGAATGATCTTACACGCCGGGGTGGCGAGCAGACTGCTCGCGGCGTTCGGCCCTGGCAGCGTGCCGGCGCGGCTCGCCGAACACGCCACGACCAGCCGCGATACCATATTGCGCAAGCGCGGCGCGCAACGCCCCTTCAAACTCGCGGTTGCTTGGCCGCGACGCGCCCTCGAGCCTGCTAGCGAGGGCGCGCAAGAAATTATCGCGCAGGCCGGGATCTAACAGCGCGGCGGCCTTCATCACTTGCCAGAGTTGTTCTCTATTGAGCGGCATCGGCCGACTTCGCTAACCTGAGTCGGTTAATTTTTGATTTGCGCCACCTCAGAACAACACCACGATGACCGGCACCAAAAGGCCGAGCGTAATGACCAAAACAGCGCAACTGGTCAGCTTCAGGACGGCCAAAATCTCGTTCTCTCGTGCCGCGCGCGTGTCGACCGATACCCTATCGGAAAGATCAGAGCCGATCACCGGCGGCAACGACGGGGAAAGCATCCTCCCAGCGCAGCGCACCGCGGGGCCGGCATTCTGCTAGAGTGGGGAAAGCGCCCGGATTTCCAGCAAGGGGTGAAAGCCATGCCGATCGTCAACCGCGTCGCCGATTTCCACGATGAAATTACCGCCTGGCGCCGCGACCTGCATGCCCACCCGGAGCTTCAGTATGACGTGCACCGCACCGCGGGCGCCGTTTCCGAAAAGCTCAAGAGCTTCGGCTGCGACGACGTCGTCACCGGCATCGGCCGCACCGGTGTGGTCGGCGTCATCCGCGGCCGCAAGCCCGGCGCCAAGGTGATCGGGATGCGTGCCGATATGGACGCGTTGCCGATCGAGGAGTCAACTGGCGTCGCCTACAAATCGACCGTGCCCGGCAAGATGCATGCCTGCGGCCATGACGGCCACACTGCGATGCTGCTCGGTGCCGCCAAGTACCTTGCGGAAACGCGCAATTTCGCCGGCACCGCCGTGGTGATCTTCCAGCCGGCGGAGGAGGGCGGGGCTGGTGCCCGGGCGATGATAGACGACGGCTTGTTCGACCGCTTCGGCATCGAAGAGGTCTTCGGCATGCACAATTACCCGGGCATGCCGATCGGCCAGTTCGCCATTCGCCCCGGTCCGATGATGGCCTCGAGCGACACCATCTCCATCGACATCGAGGGCGTCGGCGGGCACGCGGCTCGGCCGCATTTCGGCGTCGACACGGTCCTGGTCGGGGCACAGATCGTCAACCAGCTGCAGTCGATCGTGTCGCGCAACATCGACCCGCTGCATGCCGCGGTCATCTCGATCTGCATGTTCCAGGCCGGGCACGCCGACAACGTCATCCCGCAGCACGCAAAGCTGCGCGGCACCGCGCGTTCGCTATCGTCGAAAGTGCGGGACCTTCTGCAGAAAAGGGTGCGCGAGGTGGTCGAGTGCACGGCGCGCGCCTACGGCGCCAAGGCGGAGCTCACCTATACGACCGGCTACCCGGTGCTGGTGAACGAGGAGCGCAAGACCGCATTCGCTGCAGGCGTTGCACGCGAGGTCGCCGGCCAGGACAAGGTCAACACCGACTGTGCGCCGCTGATGGGTGCCGAGGATTTCGCCTTCATGCTGAAGGAGCGGCCGGGTGCGTTCATCTATATCGGCAACGGCAACAGCGCGCAGCTGCACAATCCGGCCTACGACTTCAACGACGAAGCCATCCCGGCCGGCACCTCCTATTGGGTACGGCTCGCAGAAACCGCACTGGTGGGTTAGGTAACGCTTCGCCCCAGTACTGCGCCGCTTCCACGGGGTTGCGGCAGGAGCTTCGGCGGATCGCGCGATGACTTGCGAGCGCGGTAGCAGAGCAGCGGCCCGCATTTCGGCCGACTTACGAGTGCCGCCCCCCGACATCGGTCATGTACTTTTCGTAGTCGACTCGGGAGACCACACCGCCTTCGCGTTCGACGCGAGCACGGTCCGTTGCCGACAAGAAGGCCTGTACGTCATCAACGCGTTTCCAGGGCGCAATCGGCGTTTGGGATGTCGAACGCGGCACGAATGCGGACGCTTGAACCTTTTCGTAGCGGTGTACGTAGCGGGGACAATTACGGAAAATTTCGCTGACCGCCACCTAACCACCAACTGCGCCTCAGCGTACTCTTGCAGCAGCGGATCGTTGTCGTCGATGCTCGCTATGCCTTGAACGCGTAGCCGGTGTGGCTTTTCGAAATTGACGAACAGCATGCCCACTTTGGGGTTCCCCAGCAAGTTACCCATAGAATAGAACATGCCGTTTCCGTCATAGCAGGGAAACGCGAGGGTCTTGCTGTCGAGGACGCGAACGAATCCTGGATCGCCGCCCTTGTAGGACACAGTAGGTCGTCCTTGGTGATCTATAGTTGACAGAAAGAACATGTCGCGGCTTTCGATGAACGCTTTTTGTTCTTGCGGAATTTCCGTCAGTACCACGCGCGTTTCCACATTGTCAGCAAGCCGCCGCGTTTCGAAGCGATCCTGCAATGAACGGTGGACAGGTCCATACAGTCGGCTCATGTGACACCTTTTTTTGAGGAACAGGAGTGATGCCGAGGGATTGTGACACGACGCTTGCTGTGCGGTTGAGGTTACCTGCACGAGACTAGAACGGAACAGGTTAACGACGTAGGTCTGCCACCTCGTCGAGCAACGCCTTCGCCTCTTCAGATCGCGCGAGGCGAACCCCTCGGTGAACCAGCCGTAGACCGGAGCGAGCAGGTCGCGGGCTTCTGTGCGCCTGCCCTGATCGTGCCAGAGCCGCGCCATGCTCATTGCGGCGCGCAGTTCCCAGGACTTTGCTTGCTGCGCGCGCGCCACCGCGAACGCGCGCTCGAAATAAGCTTCCGCTTTCGCCGTTTCAGGCTCCGGCGACTTTAGCGCGATTTCCGCCGCGATACGATTGACCTCCGCCTCGCACCACCTTTCCTTGCTCGTTTCGACCGCCGTCATTGCTTCGCTGGTGCAACGCCAAGCATCATTTAATCGGCCAAGCTCCGCATAGGCTATCGCCAGATATGGCAAGAACGAGGGCATCCACAGTGTTGATCCCGTCGACCGAAATGCCTTCATCGCGGAGGTGATCATTGGGATTGCGTTCGCTGCTTTGCCTGTTAAGGCCAATAGGATACCTCGGTGCATCATTCCGCACGCCTTCCACAGTAAGGCGCCTTTTTCGTTCGCCAGCGCGATAACTTCTTCGATGAGCGTGTCTGCTACGTTGTAGGTCCCAATCCAGAAGTGCGTCCAAGGTGCGTGCGCCAGCGTGTGCATCAACGTGGCTGCTTGGCCGATCTCGCGCGCATTCTTGAGTGCGTGCTCAATGTCCGTATGGCATCGTGGACGGGATGAACGTCCGCGATAGCCGAGTCCACAACTACCCGCCGCGCTGGAATGGCGCGCCGAGCCAGGACCTGCTTGTAGTCCGGCGCAATCACCAGACCAGCGAGGTATCACTCCACCCCTTGCGCTGGGGCCTCATTCCTTACTGGTGTCAGGACCCCAAGGGCGGGCGCAAGCCGATAAACGCCAAATGCGAGACTGTTCACAGGCTGCCGACGTTTCGGGAGGCGTATCGGCGGCGGGTGGACCGCGTTCAAAAATGACGCTCAGATTATCGGCTGGCGGTGACAGCACCAAGCGCATAGGGGAAAACGTGAGCCAGTCTCTATTTCCGATGGCAAATGCGGAGAGCTTTCTTCGGACTTTCGTTCCGTCCCTGGAGCGCAGCGACGGCACCCTGCGCTGGTCTTCTGGCGATGGAATTAGCGAGCTCTCCTTAACGCCGATCCATGAGCGGACATTCGACGGGCTGTTGGTGAGCGAGATGGTGATGCTCACGCATACCTCGCCAGCTTTCGCCGACCTGTCTCGCGACATGATCGCCCGCCTCAATACGTGGGCCACGATCAGCTCGCTCGTGCCCGCTGACCGTTTCCGCCCGGCGCGGCTCATCGCCAAGGTTGGAATATTCAGCACCGACCGAGAGGCCGCAGAGCGCATGTACGCGCCTCTGCTCTGCAAAGAGGCCGCGATCAGCGGCTGGCATGCCGCACACATCGTGCGGGGGCAATTCCGAGGGAATCCCGAGCAGTCACCCCTGCACATGACAAGTCGGGACCCGCCCTTCGACAACGCGGATTTCGAAGCGATCAAGGCGATAACCGATCGAAGTGGCTACGTTGGTTCGCTCGGTGACCGGCACTTCGCTGTTGAATTCCCGTGGGAGGCCGGAGCCAAGACAAGGATGCTCCGGCAGGAGAACTTCCGGAAAAGCCTGCGGACGCGGCAAGATGTTTCAGAAGAGCAGCTTGACATCATGGCAGGAAAAACGAGTCTGCTTCAGATACGGATTGCGGAGCATCCGCTTTACGGAAAGGGAGTCCACAGCACGCTGGAGCTTCCATTCCCACCCGATGATCCGGCGACCATACAGACGGTGAATGAGCTGAACGCCTGGGAGCTTTCCGGGGCGGACCTGCCGCCCCACTTTGGCGCGTGGTGCATCGGTAACCGGGGGCTAACTTACGTCAGCTTCATGCCGACGCAGTTTTGCATCGCCGGTATTCTCCACAATCTCACGGTATGGATGGCCACCCGTCAGGCTCGGGTGCGGGAATGGTTGAATGCTTCGCCATCTCGCCACTAGCAAGAGCGCTGCGCCAGTCGGCGATATTATCAACGGAGTGGCGAGCGCTAATCCCTTGAAATCCGGCTTCCGAAAAGAGGTCGCGACTCTTTGGTCAATAAACTCTGCGACCTTTTGCGCCTCAACGCATGGCCGTTTCGGAGGTTGCTCGCCCAGGAGTTACTAACAAAGAGAACGGGCTCGATCCCGCGGTGACCGGACACAAATTCGAGAGCTTGTTACCGACGACGCGGTCAATCATCGCGCCGATGTCGCGCTCCGCTAGCCGGTTGATCGTCAATGCGGTGACGTAAGGCCGTCCAATCCAAGGCGCTTGGAACTCTAGTCGGAACGTCACGAGAAGGAGCACAGGAAGTGAGCGTATCCGGTCAACTATCCGACCAAGCACTTCCAAGCTCGTAGGGTCGCTCCAATGGGCATCCTCGAAGACCATCAGCACCGGACTTTGGTGTGTCAGTTTCTGCACTTGGGAGATGAGTGCTTCCAAAGTTCTTTGTCGGCGCTGCTCGGAGGTAACATCGAGTACCGGAAAACGTCCATCGTTTGCCAGCGACAGCATCTCGGCAAACAGCGCCGCGTCCTGCTTTGAGGCCGAGGTCTGCGCCAACATCATGTCCAGTTTGTCGAGCTTCGCTTGCGGGAAGTCGTCGTGCACAAACCCGGCGGCGCGCTCTATCTGGCCGATGATCGGATAAAACGCACTGTCTGTGTGTTGCGGCGAGCAGAAATAGCGCAAGCGCATGTGCGGCTCGGAAGCGAGGCGTTCCAGAAGCGCGGCGGTGAGTCGTGACTTACCGATTCCGGCCTCGCCGGAGAGCAACACCACTTGGCCTTCGCCAGTCTTAGCTTTGGACCAGCGGCGCAAAGCAATTCGAGTTCTTCGTCCCGCCCAACGAGAGCAGTTAGTCCAGCCGCGTGCAGCGCCTCAAAACGGCTCTCAACCGAACTTAACCGCAGTGCCGCCCAGGCTCGCAGCGGCCCCGCGATGCCCTTGAGGTCCTTTGCACCGAGGTCCTCTAGCTCGAACAGGTTGCCGAGGAGCTTTCGCGTACCTTCGGCGATAACAACCGTGTTGGGTTTGGCGACGCCTTGCATCCGTGCTGCGAGGTTCGGCGTCTCACCGACGATGCCGCGCTCCTGTGCCTCACCCGCTCCGATCAAGTCGCCAACCACCACAAGGCCAGTAGCGATCCCGACGCGGGTTTGAAGCGGACTAGCTGCCCTCAATGCGCCGACTGCTGCGATCAGTTCCAACCCGGCCCGTACCGCCCGCTCAGCGTCGTGTTCATGGGCTTGCGGATAGCCGAAATAAACGAGCACACCGTCGCCCATGTATTTGGCCACGAAGCCGCCGAAGCGGCGTACGGTCTCAGCGACGCATTTCTGATAGGCCGAAATGACCTCGCGCAGGTCCTCCGGGTCCATGCGGGCGGAGAGCGCGGTCGAACCGACGAGGTCCGAGAACATCACCGTGACCTGACGACGCTCCGCGGTATCTTGGGGCTTCGGCTCCGTCAGCGGAGGTGCTTGCACTGCACCGACAAGCTCCGTAATGGCTGCCAGCATCTTTCGTCGATGGCCGAGCAAGACGCCGATGTCCTTCAGGTCTTGATCAGTCAGATGGGGAAGAACTGAGACATCGATGCCGTTGTCGCGAAAGCGTTGCGCGTACTCGGACATGCCGAGCTTTTCGAGCCAGTCCACAATCTGCTGCATTGCAGCGCATCCCACAGACGGACGTGCGCTATTCAGTGCAAAGATATCCGACTAACCCCCTGACGTGAACTCAGCTGCGAGCCTCCGGGGAGCGTCCGCAGTTGCAAGGTTCAAGGGTTTGGGAATGCGGCGGAGAGAACGTTGTAGGCAGCTATGGGGCGGCGGATGCCCTTGAGTTCAAACTCCCCAACCGGCTCGACCGTGACGGCATTTTTGACTGCCATCAGGACACGCGGGCTAATCAAAATTTGACCGGGCTTGGCTTCGTCGCACAGCCGGGATGCGACGTTGGACACCGTCCCGATGGCGGCGTAGTCAAAACGTCCTTCGAAACCGATCGTACCCAGCGTCGCGTACCCGTGCGCTATGCCGATACCAAAGCCGATCTCGTGGCCTAACTGACGCCATTTCTCGGTCAATGCGCCAATAGCATCACGCATCTCTAGAGCCATGAGCACAGCCTGGAGCGCCGGGTTCTCGACTGGCACCGGATCGTTGAAGACCACCATCACGCCGTCGCCGGCGTAACGTTCGAGCGTACCGCTATACTTGATGATGATTTCCCCGATAGCTGCGTGATACTCGCGCAGCAGGGCCATGACGTCTTCCGGGTCCGCACTCTCCGAGAAGCCTGTGAAACCGCGCAGGTCGCAGAAGAGCGCGGTAATCTCACGGCGGTGACTTTCAAGTTGCTTCTCAGTGCCCGACGCAACGATCAGATCAGCCACTTGCGGCGGCAGGAAGCGCCGGAGCCTGCCCATGCGTTCAATTTCGCCTACTTGATCGGCGACACGATGTTCGAGTTGTTGATTTAGGGCGGCCAGTTGTTGAGTTCTATCACGAAGATCGCTTAGCAGGCGCGCATTTTCAATGGCGATAACAGCTTGCGCTGCAAAGTTCTGCAACAACGAAATGTGCTCTTCGCTGAATGAGCTTACCTCTTGGCGAAAGATCGTGATGATACCAAGAACGTCCGCTTTATGAAGCATCGGCACACTCAGCACGCTCCGATAGCCGCCCATCTTGACTGCGGAGATAACGAATGCCTCGCCCTCCAAATATCCCCTTTCCAAAGTCACATCCGCGATCTGACCCGGCTGTTTAGTGTTTGCCGCCCGCCAAAGCGTGGTGTGGGGGCTTGGATGGACGACGTCCGCACGCGCTTCCTCGTATGCCGGCGGCGCATTGTGCGTGGCAGTAGCACGAAAGCCGTCGCCCTCTTTCAGGTAAAGCGTTCCGAATTTGGCTTGGCAGATGCGGGTGGCGTGCTCCAGGATCGTAGCAAACACACGCCCAAGGTCGCGAGTGGAACTAGAGATGACTTGTAACACCTGAGCGGTTGCCATCTGCTGATCCAAGGACTGGCGCAGTTCACTGAGCAGTCGAGCGTTCTCAATGGCAATGACCGCCTGGGCAGCGAAGTTCGTGACAAAAGCAATCTGTTGGTCAGTGAATGGACGAACTTCCTGGCGAGATACAATGAACGCGCCAATCAGTTCATCCTCCTTCAACATGGGCACGACGAGAGAGGAGCGTATGTTGCCAAGCTCGACGGCGGCGACAACCGTCGGATCGCGTCGCGTAGCATAGGTTTCGTTTGCAGCAGCATCTAAGACGTGTATGACCTTTTTGCTCGTGATCATTCGCGCGACGGCGTTATTTTGATCGGCTCGAAATGGCGAATGCTTGCGGTGCTCGGCGTAAGCAGACGGCGTGTTGTGGGTCGCAACGAGTTGCAGAGCATCGCCATCCCAACGATAGATATTGCCGAAAGTGGCGTCGCAGATGTAGACTGCCTTCTCCAGCATGGTTGCGAATACTGGCTGAAGGTCGCCCGGAGAGCCACTGATGACCTGAAGAACCTCAGACGTGGACGTCTGCTGCTCCAGAGCCTCCGTGAGGTCCGTTGTCCGCTGGCGCAGTTCGTTGAGCAGCCGCGCGTTCTCGATGGCGATGACCGCTTGGGCGGCGAAGGTCTCAACCAACTTGATCTGCTTCTCAGTAAACGGTCGTACGTCAGCGCGGTGCAGAACCAAAATGCCGATTGGAGTTCCCTCTCGAAGAAGGGGCACACCTAGGATTGTGCGGAAGCCGCCGCGCCTTGCCAAGTTACGATAGGCGAATTCTGGATCATTAAAAATATCTGGAATTTGGACGGGTTTGCCACCCAACAGAACTCGGCCAACAACACCGCTGCGCCCTGGCGCAAATAACATGCCCTTTTGGCTTTCCATGAACTCAGGCGTGTGTTGATAGCTTGCTGCGGCGTGATAGCTCCTGTTCCCGCTGGCTCGGAGGATTACACCCTTGTCGGCCTCCGATAGACGTGCCGCCAACTCAAGGACCATGTTAAGCACTTTCTCCAGATCGAAGGTTGAATGGCTAATGATGGTAAGCACTTCGCCTATAGCGGTCTTTTGATGCTGGTTTTCGCGCAGTTCGCTGAGCAGCCGAGCGTTCTCGCGGGTAAGCCGCGCGACCTCAGTCTCCTCCGCGATAGGGGATGATTTGGAACGGGTTGAAGTCTTCGGCGCACTGCGACGTTTGAGCTTCGGCACCGCGCGCCGTAGCCTCTTCATCGCTTTGCCGCTCGCCTTGGGCCGTTTTTTCATTGTGTCCCCTGTAGGCTGAGGGGCATCGTAGCGGGTCACAGTAGCACCGGCCATGGGACCGCCCGAAGGGCGATCATCCGAACAGCGCTATGCGTATGCGAGCCTCACGTGGCCCTCCGCGGCTGCAGCCCCGCGCAGCCACGCCAGCGCGCCACCACGGGTCGACCCGACGGCAAACGCATCCTGCGGCCTTCCCAGGGCGATTCTCGCCCCTTCTGGAAGCTGAGCACTTGAGCGCGTCGCCGATGCCGGTTTGAGGGCACTGGCGGCGTAAGGTGATCTTCGAAGGGATAAGTGCGGTTGCGGTCCAGCAAGACGTAGCACCTCCGAAGGCAAAGTTTCCTCCCACAGATTTTCGGCGTCCGCGCGGTGCATATGAGACCCTGAGGGACTACTGCCCTTAGTCGGAACGTCCGCACTGACGTGACTCGCCCCCGACCACCTCAGCGCCGGTGCAGGCCGGATGGCGGTGGCGGCGGACGCTGCTCAATCTGGCTGGTCGTGCGCTCTAGGAGGTCGAGGCCGCCCTGCGTTCTGCGGACTAGCAAAGACCTCGTACTGCCTTGGCGAGGCCGCCATTCGCGTTTTGCAGTCAGCCGGCTCCCTTGAGGCCGCCAATCACGACAACTCACCAGCGGCCTCCGCTGAGTCACGTGGTCGAACCGGCCGCTAAGGACCACCCCACTTTCGTCGCGTGTACCAATCTGTTACATCTCATGCCGGATTTGTCACAGTGCGGATCGGCAGGAGGGCTTTTTCCATGGAAAACTTGCGGCTTCACAAGGCGGCTCCAACCTCAGTAAATGTAACAGTTGGCAGGCGCGGCCGCGAATATCTGACCGAGCGAGAGGCCACTAGGCGAAGTGTGCCGCCATCGCGCAGATAAAGAGTGCCGTATTTTGCGTCGCAGATGCGGACGGCCTTCTCAAGCATGGCTTCAAACACGGGCTCAAGATCGCCAGGGGAACTGCTGATGACTGGCTTGAAACAGCGCGTGTCCCAGCTGCAGGCGCGGCGTCAGGCAGCTATCGACGCAGCTGAGACCGAACGCGACCTCGCCCTCGTGATCAGCCGTCTAGAAGACTTCTCTGCCAAGGTGACAACCGGGCTCGATAATCTCGACCGGCTCGGCATGCAGGATATCATACGCACCGTCGTACGCCGGATCGAAATCGACGACAGCCGTATCGAGGTCATATTCCGGGTCCCATCACCAGACGGTCTATCGGGAGCAGGATCACCGACCAAAACGATCGGCTCCTGGCAACATTGTACAGGCGTTGACAATCCAGCGTTTGGGAAGCACGACGAAGCGATGCAGTTCATTGCGCTGGACGATCGTCAGCTTCCAGGTGCCGGTCTTGGCGATGGCGGCCGCGGTCTTCTGCCC
>Ga0207416_1003395_pt1 | contig 15312 bp, 17 predicted proteins | sample PaiPotPPM11metaG_FD_184107 | JGI IMG/M metagenome (GOLD analysis project Ga0207416, IMG submission 184107) | Iron sulfur acid spring bacterial and archeal communities from Banff, Canada, to study Microbial Dark Matter (Phase II) - Paint Pots PPM... ...
CGCTCAGCGTCGAAGAGAATTTGCTGGTCGGGAAGACTGCCGGCCGTCCGGGCTCGTGGACTACCGCGCGCGTCTACCAGCTCTTTCCCTGGATGGCGGAGCGGCGCAATGAGCCGACCGTCCACCTTTCCGGCGGCGAGCAGCAGGCGGTTGCGATCGGGCGGGCGCTGACGGCCAACCCGCGCCTCTTGCTCCTCGACGAGCTGTCGCTCGGGCTCGCGCCCACCATGGTGCGGCGGATTTATGGGGTGCTACCCGAGCTGGTCAAGGAGGGTCTCGGAATCCTGCTGGTCGAGCAGGACGTGCGACAGGCGCTGCGAGTCGCGACCCGTTTCCAGTGCCTGCTCGAGGGCAGGACGACGCTGGAGGGTAGGCCGGCCGATGCCACGACGGCGGCAATCGAGGCGGCCTACTTCGGGCTTGCCGGGACTGGCGGACCGGGGCGAACGCCGTGAACTGGGCCAACGCCCTGATCCAGGGGATCCTGCTCGGCGGGCTCTATGCCCTCTTTGCCTGCGGTCTCTCACTGCTCTTCGGCGTGGTCCGCGTTGTCAACCTGGCGCACGGGGACTTTGCCGTGCTTGCGGCCTACCTGGCTCTTGTCGTGATCAACACCACGCACGTACCAGCGCTTCTCACCTTCATCGTGGTCGCGCCGCTCTTCGCTCTCTTCGGTTATGCCCTGCAGCGCTTGATCATTCAGAAGAGCCTGGAGGTCTCGCCGCTGACCACGCTGCTCGTCACCTTCGGGCTCTCGGTCGTCATCCAGAATGTGTTGCTGGTCGCCTTCTCGGCCGACAGCCATTCCTTCGACCTGGGTAGCCTGACCTCCGCCTCGGTGCGCGTCAGCGGCCAGCTCTCGGTTGGTTACGTTTCCGTCCTCATCTTTCTTACCGCCGTGGTCGTGCTGGTCGGCTTGCAGTTGTTCCTTTCGCGTACCGCGATGGGTCGCGCGATTCGCGCCTCCGCCGACGACCAGGAGGCGTCGTCGATCGCCGGAGTCAACACTCGCCATGTCTTCGGAATCGCCGCCGCGCTCGCCTTCGCCACCGTAGCACTGGCCGGGCTGGCGCTGGGTGCCTACTCGTCATTCGATCCCACCGCCGGGCCTCCCCGGCTGATCTTTGCCTTCGAGGCGGTCATCATCGGCGGCGTCGGCTCCCTCTGGGGCACCCTGGCAGGCGGAATCATCCTCGGCATCGCGCAGGCGATCGGGGCTCAGATCGACCCGAGCGGTGGCGTCCTCGCCGGGCACCTGGTATTTCTCGCCGTACTCGCGCTGCGACCGCAGGGTTTGATCCGAGCCCGGTTGGTGGGATGAGAGTCACTCGTTCGCGGCGTTCTGCACGCTGGGGCCTGGTCGGTGCCGCGGTGATCGTCATCGTGCTGGCAACCTTCCCCTACATCGTCTATGCGGATATCACCGACCTGCTGGTCAACGCCTTCATCCTCCTGGTGCTGGCCAGCATGTGGAACCTGCTGGCGGGATACTGCGGCCTGATCTCGGTCGGGCAGCAGGCCTTTATCGGTGTGGGTGCGTACACCGTCCTGGTACTGGCTCAAAACGGCATCAATCCCTTCCTCGGTGTCCCGGTTGCTGTGATCATGTCCGCGGCGATCTCGGTGCCGGTTTCCTACCTTGTCTTCCGGCTGCGGGCAGAGTATTTCGCGATCGGGACCTGGGTCGTCGCGGAGGTCTTGTTCCTGATCCTGATTCGATTCCGCTCGCTCGGCGGCGGCACCGGCACCGGGCTCCCCGGCCTGGCGTTGATCGACCCCACCTTCCGCCAGGCGCTGACTTACTGGGCAGCGCTGGCGGTCGCTGCTGCAGCCCTTTTGACAACCTACCTGTTGCTCTCGAGCCGGATGGGCCTTGACCTGACCGCGATCCGCGATAACGAGCTGGCTGCGCGCAGCGTCGGCGTCCGGGTGACCATGGCGCAGCGCCTTGTCTACGTGGTTTCGGCCGGCGGTTGCGGAGCGGCGGGCGCGATCCTGATCATCAGCCAGCTCAACGTCCTGGCAAGTGCCGTCTTCAGCGTCTCCTGGTCGGCGAAAATGATCTTCATCGCATTGATTGGAGGTCTGGGCAGCATCGAAGGACCGATCGTGGGCACCGCCGTCTACACGATCATCCAGCAGGCGCTGGCGCAGTTCGGCGCCTGGTACCTGATCCTGCTCGGCGCCGTCGCCGTCGTCGTCGCCATGTATCTGCCCCGAGGAATCTGGGGCGTCATCGGCACCCGCCTGCATCTGCAAATCTTTCCCACCGGCTACTGGCTACATCGATGAACGAAGACGAGCGCGAACCTCCCTATCTCTATCCCGACTACGTCAGCACGCGCTTGCGCTCACCCGTTAAGCCGCTGGTGCGCCTGCCGGATGGCTTTCATGATTTCCCCGCCCCCCTCTTTCCTCGCGCCATCGGGGCGCTCGATTCCGACCTGACGCGCCGGCACGAGGGCGAGCCGATCGGTGAGCGCATCATCGTCAGCGGCCGCGTGATCGACAGCGATGGGCGGCCGGTCCGTAAAGCGGTGGTCGAGGTCTGGCAGGCGAACGCGGCCGGCCGCTACCTCGACCAGAATGACCAGCATCCGGCGCCGATCGATCCCAACTTCGACGGAGCCGGCCGCGCCATCACCGACGACGACGGCCAGTACCGATTCGTGACGATCAAGCCCGGTGCTTACCCCTGGAAAAATCACAGAAATGCCTGGCGTCCGGCGCATATCCACTTTTCGCTCTTCGGCAATCAGTTCCGGAGCCGGCTGGTGACCCAGATGTACTTTCCAGGAGATCCACTGATGCCACGCGATCCCATCCTGCAATCGATTCCCGACCAGGCAGGGCGTGACCGGCTGGTTTGCTTCTTCGATCCGGAGCGCACCGAGCCGGAATGGGCGCTCGCCTACCGCTGGGACATCGTGCTGCGCGGCCGCGCCGCGACGCCCTTTGAAACGCCGGAATGAGCTCGCCGCTGACGCCCTCGCAGACGGTGGGTCCATTTTTCGGCATCGGGTTGCCCTATGAGAAAGGGAACGAGGCGATCGAGGCGGGGACGGCCGGCGCACTCCGGGTCGAGGGCCAGGTCATCGACGGTAACGGCGACCCGGTTTCCGATGCACTGATCGAGATCTGGCAACCAGACCAGCAGGGACACTATCGCTCCGCCGGGACCGGCGCCGCCACCGGGTTCGGCCGCGTTCGGACCGATTCCGAAGGCGTCTTCAGCTTCATCGCGATAAAGCCCGGGGCGACCCCCGCTCCCGACGGCCGGCGCCAGGCACCGCACCTGAACGTCACGGTTTTTACGCGTGGCCTTCTCCGGCACCTGGTGACCCGGATGTACTTTCCGGACGAGGCCAATGCCAACCTGGAGGACCCGGTGTTGAGCCTGGTCGAGCCTGGGCGGCGCCAGACTCTGATCGCGGAGAAGGCCGGCGGACTATTGCGCTTCGACATCAGGTTGCAGGGCGAGCGGGAAACGGTGTTCTTTGCCATCTGACCTGCTCTTCGGCCCCAGCTCGAGCAGCAAGGCGATGCTGCATGCGACCTCCGACCGTGCCTGGCTCTCGGCGATGCTCACGGTGGAGGCGGCACTGGCCAGGGTGGAGTCGCGTCTGCGACTTATCCCGGAGAAAGCGGCCGAATCGATTGCAGCCGCCTGTGTGGTGGAGCGATATGATGTCGCGCTCATCGGCGTGGAAGCAGCTGAAAGCGCCAACCCGGTGGTGCCGCTGGTACGCGCGCTGAAAGCGGAAGTGGGGGAGGAGGCGGCCCCTTTTGTGCACTTGGGCGCGACCAGCCAGGACATTCTCGATACGGCCATGATGCTGATCGCGAAAAGCGCCCTCGGACTGGTGACCGAGGACCTCGATCGCGCCGCGGAAGCGGCTGCCCGCCTGGCGGAGAAGTACCGTTCTGCCCTGATGGCAGCGCGCACGCTGATGCAGCAGGCGCTTCCAACTACCTTCGGGCTTAAGGCGGCCGGCTGGCTGACATCGATCGTTGAGGCACGGGCCGAGATCGAACGCGTGCGTGAAACGAGACTGGCCCTGCAGTTCGGTGGAGCCGCAGGCACTCTGGCATCGCTTGAAGACCGAGGACTGGAGGTCGCGACCCAGCTCGCGGCGGAGCTGCAGCTAGGGGAGCCGGTTGGCCCCTGGCACACCCACCGGGCGCGCGTGGTGGCGATCGCTAACGCACTCGGCATAGCCGCCAGCGTCGCGGCCAAGGTCGCGCTCGATGTGATCCTGATGGCTCAAACCGAGGTGGCTGAGGTCGCCGAGGCGTCGCGAGCAGGAAAGGGAGACTCTTCGACGCTCCCGCAGAAGCAGAACCCGGTTGAGTCAGTGGCCATCCTGGCTGCGGCGCGCGGCGTCAACGCGCAGGCCGGGCTGCTGCAGCAGGCAATGGTCCAGGAGCATGAGCGCGCCGCTGGCGCCTGGCAGGCGGAGTGGCCCGCCTTATCCGAGGCGCTCCGCTTGGCTGGCGGCTCGGTCAGCCGCCTTGCCGATGTTTTGTCCGGTCTCAGTGTAGATACCGCGCGAATGCGTCAGAACCTCGATGCAAGCGGGGGGCTTGTGATGGCAGAGTCTGTCGTGATGGCCTTGAGCAAGCAGCTCGACTCGGTCAGTGCTCGCCGGCTGGTGGAACGGTTGGTCAAGGCAAGCGGGTCTACCGGCAAATCCTTTGGCCGGTTGTTGAGAGAGGACAGGGAAATTACGAGCAAACTCGATGGCACGGCTCTGGCAGCCGCGCTCGAGCCGGGGAATTACCTGGGCGCGTCGGAGCAGCTGATCGATCGAGCCCTTGGGGCCTATCACGCGGCGAAAAGGAAGGAGCATGACTGACGACGAGCGACGGGAACGTGGCATGAAGGCGCGGCGTGAGGTCCTCGGAGACGAGTACGTCGACCGTTCGCAGAAGTCAGCGACCCCCCTCACCAGGGATTTCCAGGACCTGATCACCCGCTACGCCTGGGGTGAGATCTGGACCCGTCCTGGGCTGGATCGGCGCACGCGGAGCTGCATCACCGTGGCAATGACGGTTGCCTTGAACCGTCCCGACGAGCTCGCTCTGCACCTGCGCGGCGCGCTGCGCAACGGCGTCACGGTCGACGAGCTTCGGGAGGTGCTGCTGCAGACGGCCGTCTACTGCGGCGTGCCTGCGGCTCATACCGCCTTTCGCGTCGCCGAGGAGGTTCTCGGCGCCGAGGGTTCGACCACGGCGTGAGCTTCGTCACCGTGCCGGAGCTGCTCGCTTCGGCAGTAGAGAGATTCGGTGACGCGCCCGCGATCGTGACCTTCGAGCGGTCTGAGTCTTTTGGCGAGCTGGCGCGGGCGACTCGCAGCGCAGCAGAAGGACTGCGCCGGCGTGGATTGAAGCCGCGGGAGCGGGTGCTGCTGGCCGGCGTCAACTCGCTCCCGCTGGTGCACGCCTGGTTGGGTGCGATCTGGGCGGATGGCATACCGGCCGCGGTCAATCCGCAACTCACGGCGCTGGAGATGGACTACCTGCGCGAGGACCTGCAGCCATCCATCACGCTGATTGGCGACGAGCTCGAAAGGCTTGACCAGCAAGCCATCGACACGCAATCATCGCCGCCGAAGGTTGACCCGATGGAGGTTGCCGCCATCGTGTACACGTCGGGTACGACCAGCCGGCCGAAGGGCGTGATGGTGCGTCACGCCGCCTACACAGAAAGCGGCCAGTCGTTCCCGGCCTGGATGCGGCTTACCGAGCCCCAGCGGCTCTGGGCCTGCATGCCGCTCTTCCATATCAATGCCCAGGCCTACTCACTGATGACGGCGCTGGCGCATGGATACCCACTGGCGCTCACCCCGCGATTCCATGCCACCAGCTTCTGGCAGGACGCGCGACGGCTGCAGGTTACCGAGGTCAACGTCGTCGGTGCGATGCTGGAGTTCCTCGCCGATCAGCCGGAGAGCAGCTGGAGCGAGTCCGCGCTGCGGGTCATTTACGCTGCCCCCGGACCGCCCCCGGAGGAGCGAGACGCACTGGAGCGTCGCTTCAAGGTCGTCATCCTCACCGGCTACGGTATGAGCGAAAACCCGTTCGGCTGTGTCGAGAGTGAGACCTCGTGGCTCAAGGCGAACAGCATCGGGCGACCACGCCAGCCTGCTTCCGGGGTCTTTGAAAACCAGCTGCGCATTCTCCGGCCCGACGGCCGCGACGCTGGGGTAGACGAGGTTGGCGAGCTCTGCTTCAGAAACCCCGTGATGACGCCTGGTTACTGGAATGCCCCGGAGATCACCGCGGCAACCATCAAGGACGGCTGGTTGCACACCGGCGATGCCGGCTACCAGGACGATGACGGCGACGTCTTCCTCAGCGGCCGCTACAAGGAGATGATCCGTCGCCGCGGCGAGAACATCGCGCCGGGCGAGGTGGAGGACGCGCTTCGCGCCCACCAGGCGGTCGCGGCTGCGGCAGTCTTCGGTGTGCCCGCCGGGATGCAGGAGGATGAGGTCGTGGCGGCGGTGGTACTCGAGGAGGGTAAGGTCGCCGACGAAACTACATTGAAAGAGTGGGCCGCAACCCGGCTGGCACCCTTCAAGGTTCCAAGCCGCATCTACTTCCGCGATTCGCTGCCGATGACGGCGACCCACCGCGTCGCAAAGGACATCCTGCGAAAGGAGTATGCGCGTGACGCAGACGCGAGTTGACCTTCATTACCAGCTGGACGGCCCGGTCAACGCGCCGGTGCTGGTCTTGTCGCATTCCCTCGGCCTCTCGAGCGTGATGTGGGACCCGATCATGTCGCGCCTCAGCGAGCGATTCCGGATCCTTCGCTACGACCATCGGGCGCACGGCGGCTCGCCGGCACCGCCCGGTCCATACGCGATCGCAGACTTCAGCCGGGACCTGCTCCGGCTCCTCGATCGCCTTCAACTGGAGCGTGTCTCGTTTTGCGGTCTGTCGCTTGGAGGGTTTGTGGGCCAGTGGCTCGGCGCTCACGCGCCAGAGCGCGTCGACCGCCTAGTCCTCTCCTGCACGGCGCCGCGCATGCTGCAGCCCGAGGACTTCAGGGCTCGGGCGGAGGCTGTCCGGGTGCGCGGTATGGCGCCGATCGTGGAGCCGGCGATCAGCCGCTGGTTCACGCCCGATTTCATCGCTCGGCGGCCCGACGCGATCGCGCCTCTCAGGGCCGCGCTGCTGGCGGAAAACGTCGAAGGCTACGCCGCCACCTGCGAGGCGATCGCGGCGATGGATCAGCGCGATGGGTTGGCCCGCATCAAGGCGCCGACACTGGTCCTGGCGGGATCGGTCGACGTGGTGACACCGCCGCAGCAGGCGCGCGCGATGGCAGAGCAAATCCAGGCTGCCGAGCTGGTCATTCTCGAAGGCGCACCCCACATCGCGTGCGTCGAGCAACCCGATGCGTTCGCCGACCAGGTTCTGCGCTGGGCCTTACCAACTTCTTAACCTCCGGTCCCCTGGAGCAGCGCCACCCTGTACGACCTGGCCGGCGTCGCCTGACCCTCCGGACTATGGGCCGCTTTCGCGCGGAGATGTAATGTACTTTTCCCACCGGGCAACGGCCTCATCCGGAGTGAGGGCAAGCGCCTCCGCCTCGGTCATGCCCAGAGTGTGAAGTAGCTGCTGGATCAACCACTCAGGCGTGCCGCGCGGGGCCTCAGGTTCCCTTTGGACCGGTTTCCCCGTCTTGAGCGCAGTCCAGAATTCATCTTCGCTCTCGAGCCCGAGTTGGTCTCTCCAGATGTGGCGCCAGAGACTGGGGTTACCGATTTGTTCCTTGCTATGCGACGCCTTCGTGCGGAGAATCGTGCCGTCGACGAGCTCCTTCCGGTAGCGATCGTGGTCCCCCGTCTTGCCCCTGGCGCTTTCTTTTTTTGACCACCCGTCTATTTCGCAGAAGCGACGACGGTCATCGAAGGTCGGATGCGGCAATAACCTCTCTTGCCCCCATCTGCGCCCGATTGTCAAAAATTACGGACTCGAGGTTGCCGGAAAGATCGGCGACGAGAGCCTTGATGATATGAGGAAAATGGGCTCGACGGTTTGGTGCCGACCGATAAGTGTCGATCTCTTCCAGGTATTCGGAGACGTATTCGCGGACTTCCTCCAGCAAGTCGGCACGGGAGGCCCACAAGTCTTTCCCTCGACCGTAGATTTGGAACTCGGGTAGCCAAATGCTGAGCCCGCGCTCTTCCTTGAGTACCTCCGGATGAAAGGAGACCGACTCGACAAGTCGACCTATTTCTTCGAGCCCAAGAAGCATTCCCAGTTCCCTGTTTCCCCGCGCGATTGGAATTGGTCTGTGCTTATGCACCGCCTCACTGAACACGTTGCTGATGCGGTCGCGAACCTCTGTGAGACCAAGTGGCTTGACGGCGTATTCCTGATCCATTGCGGCTGCCTAAAGTGTATATAACGTACGTTCTGTACGTCAAGCAGCCCCGCCTGCAACGGGTCAGTACCAGCGCATGGCACCGGCCTCAAGATTGAACGGCTACCGGAAGCCGGGGCGCGAAGGAGAAGATCAAACCAACGACCAGGATCACGCCGATAGCCGAGATCTTGCTTCGGACCGACCAGTTCTGGGTGCGATCATGAACGGCGCAGTCATGGCCGGGTTGGGACGTAAACGCATCAAGGAATTGACCGAGCGCCTTCGCGTCAAGCCGGGTACCCGTGTGAAGTTGCCCGACGACTACGATCCGGGCCACACCGATTCGCTCGGAAAGGAGTCCGGAAAGCTGGCGACGCGGGCGCTAGAGGAGGGCGTCGAGCTTCTCGCCGAGTACCAGGACCGCCTGCACGCTCAGAACACCGACGCCCTCCTGGTCGTCTTACAGGGCCTGGACGCAGCCGGCAAGGACAGCACCATCAAGCATGTCATGAGCGGGGTCAACCCTCAGGGCGTCCAGGTCAGCGCCTTCAAGTCTCCCTCGCCTGAGGAACTCAGCCATGACTTTCTCTGGCGGTCCGTCCAGCGGCTCCCGCCCCACGGCACTATCGGCATCTTCAATCGGTCTCACTACGAAGAGGTCCTCGTGGTCCGTGTTCACCCCGAGATGCTCGAGGCCGAGCACGTGCCAAAGCCGGGCAGGAAAGACGTCTGGAAGCAGCGCTATCGCGACATCAACGAGTGGGAGCGTTACCTGGTCGACAGCGGGACGCACATCGTGAAGCTGTTCCTCAACGTCTCGTGGGCGGAACAGCGAGAGCGATTCCTGGCGCGGATCGATAATCCGCAGAAGAACTGGAAGTTCACGGCCGCGGACGTTCGCGAGCGAGCCCACTGGGATGACTACCAGCAGGCCTACTCAGAGATGCTCAGCAATACGAGCACGGAATGGGCGCCATGGCATGTGATCCCCGGCGACCACAAGTGGTTCGAGCGGATCGCGGCGGCCGCCGTCATCGTCAACGCCTTGATCGAGATCAATCCGCAATATCCGACTGTGGCTCCGGCCGTGCGTAAGGAGCTGGAGGCGGCACGCCGGGAACTCGAGGCCGAATCTAAAAAGAAGCGTTAGCCCTTTGCTGCACCCCGATAGAGCAGCACGATGTATGAGGTCATGGCCAGCGCCCACCCGATTGCCATCAACATCGAGCTGAAGTTCTGGTTGTAGTTCAGAAAGCTGCCGCCGTTGAAGCCGGCGCCGAGGACGCCGACGAATCCGAGCGCCGACCAGGTTACCCGCGCGCCGCCGCCCAGACGGATCGCCTGCACCAGGGTGCCGATCGCGCCGATCACGATCACCAGGCCGAAGGCGGCATGAAGCGTTACGAAGAGGCCGCCGTGAAGGATCGCCCAGCTGACACTGTGCAGCACGCCTGAGAAGTACTCGGGTGGGTTCGATCCGGGATGATTTCCCGGAATCGTCACAAACAGGTTGATCGCCATGCCGAGCAAGTACTGCGCCACAAGCATGCCGATAGCGAATCCAAGCGTCGGCCGAAACCTGACTTCCTTATCCATGGTCGCTGGATAGGATAGTCCTGCCCGGATGGTAATCGTCCCGCGGCTGGGCGGAGGTGGTGGGCGGATAGACAGGGAAGCCGCTGCGGGCCTCAATGGAGCCTCGCTAAGCCAGGCGACACTCCTGGCCGTTGCGAGTGGGACCGTTGGTGCCGTGATCTTCGCGGTCGTGTGGTTAGTCGAAGGAACGGCGAGGGCAGGCTACAACCAGTGGGCCGAGCCTATCAGCGCCCTCAGCCTGGGACCCGGTGGAGCGGTCCAGCGGGCCAACTTCATTTTCTTCGGCACGCTCGTAATCTGCTCAGCCATAGGCTGGCGGCGGGTCCTGGTTGGGGGCACCGGCGGGACTGCATACCCATTGCTCAGGGCCATTGAAGGGGTTGCCCTCGTGGTGGACGGCATATTTTCACAGGACGCCGACCGAGGTTATCCGCCGGGCGCCCTGCTTGCGGCACGAAGCCTCCCGGGAACGATTCACTCCAGCTTCGCTTTCCTCGCGATCGCCTCTATCGCATTGGGTTGGTTAGTCTTTGCCCGGCGCCTGCGGGTGGAAAGAGGGTGGCGTGCCTGGGCAAAATATGCGCTCCTGACTGGCGTCCTGGTGATCCTCTTCATCGCAGCCTTTGGCGCCTCGAGCGGGCAGGGTGGCGTCGCCGGACTTTATGAGCGACTCGCGACGGTCTCCAGCTTACCGCTAAGCCTGGCGATCATCGGGCGGCTTGTTTTGCAAAGCCGGGGGTCGTGAATTCGACATCGTTCTTGTCATTGGGTCCGGAAACGAATTGCAGCAGTCGCTCACCCTGGGACGCGATCTCGTCCCGGTCTACCCTGCCCAGTCGCTTGAAGGGCTGAATCGACAGCAGCCCGTGGTCGCGCTCGCGCTTGATCCTCCAGGTGCCGGCTACGTACCCGTCCAGCAGGTAAGTGCCGCTGGAAATGACGTAGCGATGCTCGAAGGCGATGACGCGAGTGCGATCGTCATGTGCGAGGGTGATGTTGTCGAACTCCGGCAGAAAGCGCAGCGGGGCTGTCGTGTCCGGATCGGGCAGGGGAGCGTCAGGCATATCGAACAGTTCGTGCCCGGCTTCGTCGGCATAAGTCCGCAGCGTGGGCCGCAGCCGCTCGAAGACCGCCCGCATCCCACCGATCCCCGACCAACTCGAGGCATCGGCTGGAGTGGCCGGCCCGAAGGCGGCCAGGTAGCGACGGACCAGCGCGTCGACTGAAGGCTTTCGGGCCACCGTCCGACCCAGCCATTGCTCGGCGGTGGCGAGTTTCGCCTGGCCCGATCGTCCCCAGACGCCGCGAGGTGGCACCTGGACGGCGGGGACGAGGTAGCGGATCACGTAACCGAGCGAAACCGCATCACGATCGGGCCAGCGCTTTTGCAGCAACCGCCCGAGGTTCCCCATTGTCAGCGGCTCCTTGGCCAGCAACTCGGTTGCGGCCGCGACCACTTCCTGGATCTCGAGGCCGGCGAGATTACGACCGATGCTCGAGGTGGCAAAGGAACGCTCGAAGAGGGGCTGCACCAGGGGGCGCAGGCGAAGACAATCGCGCGCGCTGACGAGGTGCACGGTATTGCGCATCAGTCCGAGGCGCACCGCCCGCCGCTCGGTTAGCAAGTCGCCCAGTTGCCGAGGTTCGAAGCCGTCCAGCCGGGACCAGAGGCCGACGTAGGGAGAGTTCGGAATCTGGGCCTGCATGCCGACGAGGTGCTCGATCTCCTCGAGTGCGGAGGCCCGACGCCGCTGTAATAGATGTTGTCGCTCCAGCAGCGCCCGGTTGAGAGCCCGCCGGCTGAGAATTTTCAGACCGGCGGGCATGCTTCCAGCAGCCTAGCGCAGCTGCCTACATCGTGTGCGTTTCGTAGACCGAAATCGTACCGCCGCTCTTTAGCAGCGGATTCGCCTTGGCATGCTCCGTCGCCTCGTTGATCGAGTTCGCCTCGATGATGCTGTAGCCGCTCACCGGGGGCTGGCTGTGTGCGCCGTCCTTGGCGTTGCCGTTCGACGAGATCGTCTTTACCTTTCCTGAGAACGGGGCTCCCTGGTCGGCAACGCCCTTACCCAGCTTGCCGAACCAGGCACCCCACTGCTGCATCTGGTCCGCCCGCTCCTTCTCCGTCTGTCCCGCGCTTCCACCGTAGTAAACCAGCACGTACTTCGCCATGTTTCTCCTCCTTGATCTGGATGCGGCCCCCTTGTGGCCCGCTACTGAATACGACGAACGGCTACAGGGCGAAATCGACAGCTGTCAGGCATCCTTTAGGGATGCCGACGGATGAGTTCGTGCCGCTGCCGGCCCCTGCCCCGCAGCCTATCAACTGGCGGCGCAACCTGGCCGCCCTCTGGCTGGCCGAGTTCACGGCCATCCTGGGATTCTCCTTCGCATTCCCCTTCCTGCCGCTCTTTCTCCATCGTGAGCTGCACATCGCCAGCGGCTCGCAGCTCTCCTTCTGGACCGGGATTGCCGCAGGCTCGACCGGCTTCGCGCTTGCCATCACGGCGCCCATCTGGGGGAGGCTTGCCGATCGCTATGGCCGCAAACCGATGCTGGTTCGAGCCATGGTTGGCGGCGCGGTTTCGGTCGGCCTGATGGGACTCTCGCAGTCGGCGTTGCAGCTGACCCTGCTTCGTGGTCTGCAGGGCGCCAGTTCCGGAACGGTGGCGGCGGCCACGGCGCTGGTTGCGACCGGCACCCCGCCAGCGCATATGGCCTGGTCGCTCGGGATCCTGAACTCAGCCATCTCGCTCGGCAGCGCCAGCGGTCCCGCTGTCGGCAGCCTGGCCGCCGGTGCCATCGGACTGCGCGCCATCTTCTTCGCCGGCGGCGCGCTCCTCTTGCTGGCCGCGGTGCCGGTGCTGCTGCTGGTGCGGGAGAACCCGATCCGCATGACCCGGGCCCAGGCGCCGCCGCTGATCCAGACCCTGAACCAGGCCCGGCCCGGGACGGTTCGTGCCATCGTGGTCCTCGTCGTTGCCCAGGCGCTGCTGCAGACCAGCTACGCCGCCTCCCAGCAACTGGTGGTGCTGCGCCTGCTGCAGCTCAACCCGGGTGGCGCATCGGGCCTGACCGGAATCACCTTTGCCGCCGCCGGCATCGCCACCGCGCTTGCCGGTGTCTCCTATTCCCGCGCCGTCCGTCGGAGCAGCTACCGGATGGTGACGCTGGCCGCGGCGATCTTTATCTCACTCGCAATCCTGGCCACCTCGCTGGCGGGAACTGAAGCGCTCCTGATCGCGTTCTTTGTTGTCGACAGCTTCATGGCCGGGGTGCTCATCCCGGCGTTCGGAGCGATGACCGGACTCGAGTCACCGCGGGTCGTTCAGGCGACGGTGTTCGGGTTCGCCTCCAGTGGCATCTCGGTCGGATTCGGCCTTGGTCCGCTGGTAGGTGGCCTGGTTGCCTCGGCCGCCGGTGTCCGGGTGGCGCTGTTGGTCGCATCGGGAATCGCGCTCGCCCTGGTCATTCTGCTCGCTTTCGCCGTGCGGGAACCGCGGTCTCCCGCGCCGCCGGTGCGCGTCGTGCCGTCGTCGCGCTGACGAACCGGATCGCCTGTCTGAAGAGTGGGGCATCCATTTTGTAGGCCGCGGCGTCCTCATGCTTGATCCGGATCCATTCACGCAGCACCGGCTTGTTACGCATCTTGAAGGGCAGGTAATCGACATCGTCGATGACCTGCTGCACCATCACCGCTGGCAGCTTGAGGGCAACGCCTTCCTGCGCCACGAAAGCGAAGAGCCTCTCACCGGCAAAAAATTGGGGGCGTCCGCTCACGCCCTTCTTCTCGCTCACTCCCGCGATCTTTTTCACGATGCCGGAGACAATCTCTGCGACGTCCATGCGATAGCCGGGCGGATTTCCGGCAGCCTTGGGCGTCGAAGTCAGCCTCGGGCTGCGGCGGTGGGCCGCGCCGACTCCTCATGGACGGTCTGGCGCAGCGGGATCTCTGGCAGAAAGAAGGTCACCGCGAAGCCAAGCGCGGCGAGCGCCGCGGCCAGGAGAAAGGCGCGCTGGACGCCGGTGGCAAGACTGACGCGGATGGCATGGACGACCATGGCGACGGCTTGCGGCGGCAATCCCGGGAGGTGCGATAGGCCACTCTGCCCCACGCCTGAGATCAGCCCCTGGCCGAGGTTCTGACCACTCTTCGCCAGCGCGTTCGCGGCCGATGCAGGCAGGTGGCTCGGCAGGTCGCTCTGGAAGGACTCGAGGACGATCGTGGTCATCACCGGCAAGCCGATCACCGAGCCAAGGTTGTTGAAGAACTGGCGCCCGGAGTTGGCGGTACCCAGCAGTCGATAGGGAAAAGCGCTCTGCACTGCGATCGAGAGGATGGGAAAGACGGCTCCAACCCCGATCCCGGTGGTCACCATGGCGGCGATGGCGTAGGGCCAGCTCGAGTCGGCGCCCAGGCGGCTGAGCGCGAAGATACCCGTGACCGTGACGCCCATGCCCACAACGGCCTGGATTTTGTAGCGACCTGTACGGCTCAGTAGCTGCCCGCCGATGAAGCTGCCGACCACGAAGCCGAGCATCAGCGGCGCGAGGATCAAACCCGCATCCTGGGCGCTCTGTCCCTTGACGCCCTGGGCGTAGAGCGGCAGGAAGGTAAGGGTGCCGAAGAGGGCGATCCCGAGCAGGAAGCTGAGGACCACGGCAACGGTGAAGGTGCGGTTCTCGAAGAGGTGCAGGCTGAGAATGGGTTCCCGGGCCCGGTTCTCATGGACGACGAAAAAGAGGGCGAGCAGAGCCCCGGCACCCAGCGTGCCGATCACCTGGACCGATCCCCAGGGATAGGTGACGCCCGCCCAGGTAAGGCCGATCAGGAAGGGAACCACGGCAGCCACCAGCAGCGCGATACCAAGCCAGTCGATATTCACCCGACCGCTGCGACGGACTCGTGGCAGGGTCGAGGCGAGCATCGCCAGCGCAAAGATCCCGAGCGGAAGGTTGGCATAGAAGATCCAGCGCCAGCCGAAGTGGTCGGTGATGACGCCGCCGACCAGCGGCCCGAGAATGCTGCCCAGGCCGAAGACCGACATGATCAGTCCCATCCAACGACCGCGCTCGCGCGGCGAGAAGATGTCGCCAAGCGTGGTTACGGACAGCGCCATCATGGCGCCGCCGCCGACACCGGTCAGCGCCCGGGCGCCGATCAACTCGTAGATGTTCTGCGAGAGCCCGGAAATGACGGAGCCGAACAAAAAGACGAGCAGACCGCTGATGTAGAAGGGACGGCGGCCGAAGAGATCCGACAGTTTGCCGACCACCGGGACGGTGACTGAGGACGCCAGGATGTAGGCGGTGAAGATCCAGGCGTAGAGGTTGAG
>Ga0207416_1003397_pt1 | contig 15303 bp, 9 predicted proteins | sample PaiPotPPM11metaG_FD_184107 | JGI IMG/M metagenome (GOLD analysis project Ga0207416, IMG submission 184107) | Iron sulfur acid spring bacterial and archeal communities from Banff, Canada, to study Microbial Dark Matter (Phase II) - Paint Pots PPM... ...
ATGGAACTGGCGGAGAAGCGGCTCGCGCAGTTGAATGCGCGGCGGCGCGTGCCGCGGCCGGCGTCCGACCTGGTGGTGGGACTGCAGTGCGGCGGCAGCGATGCTTTCTCGGGAGTTACGGCGAATCCGGCCGTGGGCTATGCGTCGGACCTGCTGGTGCGTGCAGGTGCGACGGTGATGTTTTCCGAGGTCACGGAGGTGCGCGACGCGATTCACCTGCTGACGGCGCGCGCGGCCAACGAGCAGGTGGCTCGTGATTTGATTCGCGAGATGGCATGGTACGACGCGTATCTCGATCGCGGCGGAGTGGATCGCAGCGCGAATCCCACCCCCGGCAACAAGCGCGGCGGGCTGACGAATATCGTGGAGAAGGCGCTGGGGTCAGTCGCGAAGGCGGGCACCGCTGCGATTGCGGGCGTGTCCGGCCCGGGCGAGCGTCTCACGGCGAAGGGCCTGATCTTTGCTGCGACGCCGGCCAGCGACTTCATCTGTGGGACACTGCAATTGGCCGCGGCGATGAACGTGCACATCTTCACGACGGGCCGCGGAACTCCATACGGGTTGGCGATGGTTCCGGTGATCAAGGTCGCGTCGCGGACTTCGCTGGCCCAGCGCTGGTGCGACTTGATCGATGTGGACGCGGGCACTGTTGCGACCGGTGATGCAACCATCGAAGAGGTGGGGATGCAGATCTTCCAGATGGTGCTCGACGTGGCGAGTGGCCGCAAGCAGACGTGGGCCGACCACTGGGGTCTGCACAACGAACTGGCGCTGTTCAATCCGGGGCCGGTGACTTAGGTGTCCTGGATCCACTGCATAAATCCGAAATCCATGTGAAGTTGCTTGGGGCAGTGCAGCGTGCTGACTATTCGTGACTTATTGCTGTCAATACGCAAACTGTTTGACACCTGAATCGACGGCCATGTATCAAAGTACGCGACTCGCACGAGGAAACTATGCTCGCGTCTGGAATGGATCGAAGAACCGCGCTGAAGGCTTTGGGATCGGTTGCGGCAGGAGCGGCGCTCTCGCGGACCAGCTTTGCGGCGGGCTACGGGGTTAGGATGAAGCTGCTGCGCGGACTGTTTCCGATTGCGGCAAGTCCGTTTACGCCGGACAACAAGCTTGACCTCGACGGCCTGAATGCGCAGGTGGCTTTCTGCAATCGTGGTGGAGTTCCGGGCGTGATCTGGCCGCAGATTGCGAGTGGCTGGATGACGTTGTCCGCCGACGAGCGATTTGCCGGGGCCGAGTCGATGATCAACGCGGGCACGGGCGGTAAGACCTCGGTTGTGATCGGGGTGCAGACCCAGGGCAACGATTTGCAGGGCGCGATTGCATTCGCCAAACACGCGGCGAAGAACGGCGCGGACGCCATTTGTTCGCTGCCGCCGGAGAAGGCCGACGACGCGGCTATGCTGGAGTATTACAAGGCCATCGGCTCGGTCAGCGATCTGCCGCTGTTCGTGCAGACGGCCGGAGATATGTCGGTTGACCTCGTGGTCCGGATGTTCAAGACGATTCCTACGGTGAAGGTGGTGAAGGACGAGGCGGGGGATCCGCTGGCGCGTGTTACGGAGTTGCGGGAGAAGACGGATGGCAAACTGGCGGTGTTCGCGGGTAAAGGCGTGCGGCAGATGATGGACGAGATGCGGCTGGGCTTCACAGGATTTTGCCCGACGATGGGGCTGGCGGACCTGTTTCAACAGGCTTGGGAGCTATATCAGGAGGCCAGGATTCACGAGTCGTACGACATGTTCGGTCGCATCCAGGCCTTCTCTACGATCAACGGCGCGGACCGCTATGTGATGGTGGCGCGCGGCATCTTCAAGGAGACTACGAGATCGCGGCCGACACCGGGAATGGGCTCGGGCAGCGGGGCAGCGGCGCCGCTGACCGATGCGGACAAGAAGAACGTGCGCGAAGCGCTCAATCTTTATCTGAAGCCCTACCTGCGTGGTTGAGTCCCGTATTCCAAAGATGAGGCTTTTTTCTATTTGTAACTTTGCGAGGTCACTGTTTCCAGCGACGCCCGCTCTGTCGAGGCTGTCGAGTCTGGGCATGCTGCTGGGGTTGGGCGCGCTTCTGGCGCAGGCGCAAAGCGTGCGGCCCCAGCAGGGGCAGCCGATGCAGGATGCTCCGCCGCAGTTCACGCAGACCTGCTCGCTGTGTCATGGCTCGGACGGCAGAGGTACGGACCGGGCACCGACGATGGTGAATTCCACGCATATCCAGAGCATGTCGGATAGCGACATGGCGACGATCATCAAGAAAGGCAAGAACAAGATGCCCGCGTTTCCGCTGCCCTCCGCGGATATTGATGTGCTGGTCCGCTACATTCGTTCGTTGAACGTGACCGCGTCGTCGAGTGCGGTGGCCGGCGACGCGAAGGCGGGCGAGGCGATCTTCTTTGGCAGTGGGCAATGCGCGATGTGCCACGTTGCGGCGGTGCGGGGAAGCTCGAATGGGCCTGATCTCTCTGGCGTTGCGCGGCGTTTGTCGCTGGCGCAGATGACGCAGTCGCTGAGCGACCCGAGCGCACGCATCCCGGCGGGATGGGACTCGGTGACGGTTGCGATGAACGACGGAAGCACGCTGCATGGATTCGCGCGCGCGCAGGGCAGCCACGATGTGGTGCTGCAAACTAGCGATGGCAAACTACATCTACTCGCGGACAGCGAGTACACGAGGCTGACGTCGGATGGGCACTCTGTGATGCCTGCGTTCCAGGGGAAGCCCGAGCAGCAGCGCGATCTACTGGCGTACATGAGCACTCTGCGGGGCGCGGGCGTTGGGCCGCTAAAGGTCGAGCAGGAGGCGATCACGAAGGCTGACGTGGACGCCGTCGAGCATCCGGCGAAGGGAAACTGGCCAACCTACAACGGCGCGATCGACGGCAACCGCGACAGCCCGCTTGATCAGATCAAAGGGAAGAATGCTGCGAAGCTGCAACTGCAGTGGACGTATCCGATCCAGCTCAATGGGCTGGAGACCACGCCGGTGGTCGTCGACGGCGTGATGTACGTGACCGGCAACAACCAGGTGTTTGCGCTGAGCGGTCGCACCGGGCGCGAGATCTGGCGGTACGAACTGCCGAAGTCGCCGGGGTCGACGATCTCCGGCGACGCGGCGATCGGCGTCAATCGCGGAGTTGCGGTGCTGGGCGACCGCGTCTTCTATTTCACCGATGACGCGCATCTAATCGCGCTGAATCGCCTGACCGGCGCGCTGATGTGGGACGTCGCGACCCCTGAGGGAGCGCCGGGACAATTCGGCGGGACGGCTGCGCCGCTGGTGGTTGGCGATCTTGTGATCACCGGCGTGAGCGGCGGCGACAACGGGATTCGGGGCTTCATCGCGGCGTACAAGGCGACGACCGGCGAGCAGGTGTGGAAGCTGATGACGATTCCGAAGCCGGGCGATGCCGGACCGATCGCTGACACGTGGAAGGGATCGGCGCTGACGCTGGGAGGCGGCGCGACGTGGACAACCGGCAGTGCGGAATTGGATGGAAGCGTCCTCTACTGGCCCGTGGGCAATCCGCATCCCGACACCGACGGCGATGAACGCGCGGGCAGTAATCTTTATACGAACAGCGATCTCGCGATCGATGCAAAGACGGGAAAGCTGCTGTGGTATTTCCAGTTCACGCCGCACGATCTGCACGACTGGGACGCGAACGAGCCCATCGTGCTGGTGGATACGAAGTGGAAGGGGCAGGATCGCAAATTGCTGCTGCATGCGAATCGGAATGGCTTTCTGTACGTACTCGACCGGACCAACGGCAAGCCGCTGCTGGCGACGAGGATGGTCGATAAACTGACGTGGGCGAGCGACATCGATCCGACGACGTGGATGCCGAACCTGCTGCCGGCGAATGAAACGACGGAGCAGGGAGTGGTGACGTGCCCCGCCGTTCGTGGAGCTACGAACTGGTATTCCACGGCGTACAATCCTTCCACTCGGCTGTACTACGTGATGACGGTCGAGGACTGCACAATGTATCGCAAGGCGGAGGACGGCGGGTATGGCCGCTACATCAATCCGGCGGACCCCGCGAAGAAGATCCTGCGGGCGTTCAACATCGAGAACGGCAAAGCTGAGTGGCAGATCGATCTGCCCGGACCGGTGCAGTCCAACTACGCAGGCGTGCTGACGACTGCGGGCGGCCTGGTGTTCTTCGGCGAGAGCAGCGGAGGGTTCGCGGCGGTCGATGCCGCTACGGGCAAGTACCTGTGGCACTTTGAGACGAATCACCCGATGAGGGCTTCGCCGATGACGTATGAGGTGAACGGCAGGCAGTATGTCGCGATCGCATCCGGCGCCAACATACTGTCTTTCGCGCTACCGGACTAGGCAGTTCGAGCAAGGAGAGGAATCATCGTGAACGAGACTCTATCGCGCAGACAATTTCTTGGAGGAACTGCCGGAGTTGCGGCCGGGTTCTCCGCGCTGGCCAACCCTATCGCGGCGGCTGCGCAGTCGGTGGGAGTGAAGCCGGGCGACCTGCCTGATCTGACGATCAAGGAAGTCAAGGTGTACGTCACGGACATCAGCAAGATTCATAAACTGAATAGTCCGGAGACAGGCGAGTTGCTGTCCGTCGTGACCAACAGCGGCATCGAGGGCAATTACACGATCGGCGATCGCAATGCGACGCCCGGTTGGCTGGAGTGGGCCAAGCCCGCGCTGGTGGGCAAGAACATCATGGACCTGCTGCCGACGCTGACTTCATCCAGCGGCATGAAAGGGCCTGGAGGATTCGACGGAGCGCCGGCGAGGCGGGGCGGTGGCGGATTTGTTGCTCCGGGGTTCGGCGCGGTTTCTGCGAACCCGGGTGGACATTCGGCGTTCGAGGGCGAGCAACTTACAGGCTCAGGGCTTTCCACGCGCGGTGGTGGCACGTGGCCAAACTACTACACCGCCGCGGCGGACGTCTGCCTGTGGGACATCCTGGGTAAGGCGGTGAATCGCCCGATCTACAAGATTCTCTCCGGCGGGATGCCGACGAAGGATCGCCTGCTGGCGTATGCGAGTTCGCAGCATCTGCCGACGGTGGAAGATTATGTGCCGGATGTGTTGAAGGCGAAGGCGCAGGAATTCCGCGCGTACAAAATTCATCCCGGCGGCGGACAGCACGCGACCGGGCCGGCCATCCCCAGCTACATCGGCCACATGGAAGAGATTCGCGAGGTGCGCAAGGCGGTGGGCGACGAGTTTGTGCTGATGCACGATCCGGTGCAGCGCTACAACCGCCAGGAAGCGATGACGGTGGGGCGACTGCTCGACGACTTGAACTTTGCGTGGTTCGAGGATCCGATTCGCACGACGGACCAGGAGGGCTTGATCCAGTTGTGCGCGGCACTGAATCTGCCGATCCACGTTGGCGAGTTCATCTACTCCATCGCGGACTTTGCCGAGTACATCAAGCGCGATGCGCTCGACGTGGTGCGACTGATCGCGGACAATGTGGGCGGAATCTCCGGCGCGATGCGCGTGGGGCTGCTGGCGGATGCGCACGGGCTGGAGTGCACGCCGCACAACTGGGGCAACGTGCCCGACATGGCGCTGCATTTCCACGTAGAACTGGCCCTGCCCAACTCGTGGTGGTTCGAGATGCCGTTCCCCGCGGAGTATGCGGACCGGCCGTATTACAAGGATAAGTTCCGCATTAACGAAGAGGGCTACGTGGTGGCGCCCACCGAGCCGGGACTCGGATATCCGCTGGACCGCGACGCACTCGATAAGATGACCAAGAGGATCGATCGCTAGAAGATGCAGACTGAGACAAAACGGCCCGAGACGCTCTTCCCCATACGCTACCTGCTGGTGGCGTGGCTGCTGGTGCTGAGTGCGGTTGCGTATCTGGACCGCACCAACCTGTCGGTTGCGGGGATCGAGATTACGCGTGACTTCGGAATCAGCAACACGCGGCTGGGCTGGCTGCAGAGCGCGTTTCTGATTGGCTACGCCGGATTCCAGATTCCCGCGGGCGTGCTGGCGCGGCGGTTCGGACCGCGACTCGTTCTGGTTGTGGGCGGCCTCTGGTGGGGACTCTTCACGGCATTGACGGCGGTGATCTCGCCGCACGCGGGGCAGGCGCTGCTGCTGTTGATCCTGGTGCGCTTCGGGCTCGGTGCGGGCGAAGCCACGATGTATCCGGCCACCAGCCAATTCGTGGAGCGGTGGTTTCCGGTAAAGGAACGAGGTAAGGCGAATGGAATTATCTTCGCCGGCGTGGGCCTTGGCTCGGGAATTTCGCAGCCGCTGGTGGCGGCAATCATCCTGCACTATGGCTGGCATGCATCGTTCTGGTTCAGCGCGGCGATCGGAACGCTGGCCGGCATCGTGTGGTACCTGCTGGCTCGCGACACGCCGGAGCAGCATCCCTGGGTCGGCGACGGCGAGCGCGCACTAATCGTCGCGGAGCGTCGCCTCTCCGCGGCTAAGGCCGACGATCCGGCCACGTATGGCAAACACAGAATTCCGTGGTCGAGTGTCCTACGCAGCCGCGGGATTCTCGCGATGACTCTCGCCTATTTCTCGTACGGTTATGTGGCGTGGATTTTCTTCGCGTGGATGTATATCTACATGGCAACAGTCCGTGGGCTCAACCTCAAGAGCAGCGCGATCTATGCGAGTTTTCCTTTCATCGCGATGACGGTAGGGTGTTTTTCCGGCGGCGTGGTCAGCGACTGGATCACCGCCCGGTTCGGACTGCGCAAAGGGCGTTGCCTGTTGCCGGCCGTCGCTCTTTCGTCGACCGCGATACTTCTGCTGATTGGTTCGAGAGCCCACGACGCGCGTGTGGCCGCGTTGATTCTGGCGCTCGGCGCGGGCGTGCTCTATCTCGCGCAGAGCAGCTTCTTTGCCGTCTCCGCGGATATTGCAGGCGAGTACACAGGCGTCGTCTCGGGCATAGTGAACATGGGCGGCCAGATCGGTGGCGCCTGCACGGCTTCGCTGACTCCGCTGATCGCGAAGTACTTCGGCTGGGAGATGTCGTTCCTGGCCGCCGCCGCCCTGTGTCTCTGCGGCGGACTGGTGTGGCTTACCGTCGACCCGACTCGCCAGATGATCCCAATAGTGCCTGTCGCGACGACGATCGATACACCGGCATAGCTACTCTTTTTCCGCCTGCTGCTTAGCGGCGATTTGCTCGAGTTGCCTGCGCCAGTCGAGCTCTTCGACAAAGCCGCGGCTCGATCGCCACTCTTCCTGCACCTTGACGAAGAGTTCGAGGAAGACGCGCGTGCCCAGCAGGCTCTCGATCTCCTTGCGCGCCGTGGTGCCGATCTGCTTCAACATGGCGCCTTGTTTGCCGATCAGGATCGCCTTCTGCCCGGTGCGCTCGCAGTAGATGGCTGCCGCGATTTTCGTCACCGGCAGCTTGCCATCCTTCATCTTCTTCAGGGAGGCGGGCTCTTCGAAGCGCTCGATCACGACTGCCGTGGCGTAAGGAACTTCTTCGCCGGTCAGCAGCAGAATCTTCTCGCGGATCAGTTCGGCGACGAGGAAACGTTCGGGCTGATCGGTGACCTGGTCACGCGGGAAGTAGCGCTGGCCCTCGGGGAGCACCGCGACGATCTTGTCGAGCAGAAGACCGAGGCCTTCCTTCTTGCGCGCGGAGATGGGCACGACTTCCGCGAAGGTATGTTGAGCGCTCCAGTGCGCGATCAGCGGCAGCAGTTCTTCCTTGCGCACCGCGTCGATTTTGTTGAGCACCAGGATCACGGGGCAGTCCAGTTTCTTGACCAACGACAGGGCGAAGTCGTCTTCCGCCGCGCTCAGCGCCATGCGGCCAGTGATTTTTGGGCCGGCCTTTGCGGTATCCGCGGACTTCTGTTCCGGTGCGGTCTTCGCGAGGCGATGGGTGACGTCCACGATGAACAGCACCGCATCGCGAGCCTCCAGTGCGTCCTGCACTTCCTGCATCATGCGGCGGTCGAGTTGCGTTTCCGGCTTGTGCACGCCGGGCGTGTCGACCAGCACCACCTGCGCAGCGGGATGGCCGGGCTCGCCCTTGGCCTTCTTCTTCAGCGGCACTTCCAGCACGCCGTGGATGCGCGTCCGCGTGGTCTGCGGCTTGTGCGTAACGATGGCGAGCTTCTGTCCCAGCAGCGCATTCAGCAGCGTGGACTTGCCCGCGTTGGGGCGGCCAATGATGGAGACGAAGCCGGAGCGAAAGGGCATCTCTCCATTATCCTCTATCGCCGGGCGTGCACTCGTCGATTGTCTGGCAGGACAACCTCATCCACTTTGCTCCGCTGTTGTTCCAGACGAAGTAGCGAACAGCGCGCCGGCCCAGACCAGAAGCACAGGGAAGAACTCGAGCGTGTAGCGTGGCTCTGCGTTGTCGAGTGTAAGCAGCAGGAGGCAGCGCAGGATGAGGCTGGCCGCCATGGCGTATGCGAGTTCGCGGTACGGGTGTGGCGCGGAACCCGGCGAAGTCCAGCCCCGGCGCTTCCACACCACCAGGCCGGCGACGCCGAGGGCAAGATAGGCAAGGTTGAGCGCCGCATAGGAGCCTGCGAATACGGTCTGCGCGGGATGCTTGCTCCACTTCCACCATTCCAGATCGACGTTCATCATTTCTGTGCGCGGACGGAAGATCATGTCGAGCAGGCGGGCAACGGGCAGGCCGACGTGGTAGAGGAGGGGATGCGCGTGGATGCGTTCCTGGGCAAGCGCGGCGAAGCGCTCATCGACGCCGGCGCTGATGGCGGTGGTTTGGTTGTAGTCGTCGAGCAGCGCCGCCGTGCGGTCGCGCAGAGCATCCGAGGCCGCGGGCGACCCCACATCGAACGCGCGCGCGGGCAGGTCCTTGAGTTCGATGGGAGCGCCGTCGTAGTTCCAGTAGACGGTCTCGTTGGTGGCGAACTCGATGGCCCAGGTGCGGTACCAGCGGCCAAAGCCCACGGGGGCAAGCTCGCCCGGATCGGTGGCGTATTTCGGAACCAGCGGCTGCACGACATGGAAGGTGCGCCAGTTGCGGATCGTCCAGGGCAGCAGCGGAAGTACCACACAAAGCGCGGCCACCAGCACCGGAAATGCCGAGTGCAGCAGCCGGGAGCGCTGCGCGGGCGTTGCCAGCGACCGCCAGAGCATCGCCGGAACGACTGCGGCGGCCAGCAGGCCCTGCTCCGGCCGCAGCAGCACCGACCAGGCGAGCGCCGCGGCGACGACCCAGAGCCAGCGGTTGTAGTCAAGTCCGGCGTCCTGCCAGCGCGCGAAGCCGTAGAACGTCAGCGCGATGGAGGTGAGCACTAGCGGTTCCGTCAGCGGCGCGGCGACGTAGCTGGCTGTGAACGGGCATAACGCCGCCAGCCACACGACAACCAGGGCGGCGCGGTGGCCGAAGAGCCGACCGGCGAGCGCGCTCGCCAGCCAGCAGGTGAGCAGGTCGAAGGCCACCTGCACGCCCATCACGGCGCGGTAGTGCTCCACGCCGAAGAGGCGGAAGCAGGCCGCGAGAAAGAGAGGATAGCCGGGCAGCCGGATCAGGGTCGGGCGAATCACCAACGCCGCGCCGGCGCGCCCATTGTCGTCGAACCCGTAAACGCCGTGCTGGAGCCAGTTTTTCGCGATGCCGCCGTAGATCAGGGTGTCGCCTGAGATGACAGGCAAGTGGGCCACAAACCACAGACGAAGGAGCAAACCGGCGGCCAGGGCCACACCCGCGTTGAGCCAGAACAGCCGTCGTACGTTGCTCATCTAGCAGCATCATACTGGATGGACAAAGACGAACCGGCGGCTCGTTGACTATGTTCCGGGGGCTGCATACGATTGCGCAGGGGCCTCTTTTCGCATGGCTTACCTCAGCTTCCGTCTACGCATCTTAACCGGTGCTGCCGGCGGCCGTGGGCTCGGGCAGCGGTCGAAGGCCTGTAGTCCAGAATCTTGAATTGGGCATTGGTCACCAGGGAATCATGAACAAGCAAGTCTTCTTCGACCCACAACGCAAGCGCTGGAAGCGGCTGCGGCGGATTATCGACATCCTCGCGGTTGTCGGCGTGGTGGTCGGGGCAGTGTTCATTATCGGCCTGGTGCGGATGACCCCTCTGCCGGAGTTGTTGCTCACGACTCCGAAGCGCAACTACAGCCCGCTGCAGGACACGGCAACCCCGGCCCGCGGCGGCGCTAAGCCGCGTCGCTCGCTGCACCGCAAGACCGACCTCAAGCCCTCCGACATCATCCTGAATTCCGGCGAAGGACTGCGCGCCGCGTATTACGTTGAGGATGATCCCGCCAGCTATTCGTCGCTCAAGCAGCACATCCGCCAGATCGATCTGCTGTTCCCGGCGTGGCTTCACATCATCTCTGCGGACGGCACGCTGACTTCCTACAGCACGGATAATCGTCCTTTTGATGTCGTGGACCAGGACGGCGTTCACCCGGTGGACCACGAGCAACGAGTTGCCCGCGCGATTGCGTCGGCGGCCGTGGGCGACACGACTCCTCCGGAAATCTTTCCCCAACTCAGCAACTTCGATCCGGTGCAGAATGTCTTCCTTCCGTCGATCGGCGACTTTCTCACCAACCCCGAAGCGCGCGCCCACCTGATTGAGCAGGTGGATACGTTTCTGGACGCGAATCCAAGCTATCGGGGACTGGCGATCGACTTCGAGGAAATTCCGCCGGAGGCGCAGCAAGGCTTCATGACGCTCCTGGGTGATCTGTATCGGGACTTCCAGGCGCGCCATCTGAAGCTTTTCGTCAATGCGCCCGTAGGCGACGAGGATTTCAATCTGAAGGACATGGCAGACCGTTCCGACGGGCTCCTGCTGATGAATTACGACCAGCATCACACAGGAACCGGCCCTGGGCCGATTGCCGCGCAGGACTGGTTCGTCGATAACCTGAAGAAAGTGTTGCAGGTGGTGCCCAAGGAAAAGGCGATTTGTGCCCTGGGCAATTACGGATACGACTGGACCACCGAAATGCCGGTTCCTGCGAAGCACCACGGCGGCAAGTCTCCTGACCCCAAGGTGCTGAAGGCGGAGGAGATCTCAACCCCGGGCGCATGGCAGGCCGCGACGGATGCCGATGCGAAGATCGAACTCGATCAGGATTCGCTCAACCTCCACTTCGCCTACGACGACGATGACGCGCACGTTCGCCACCAGGTCTGGTTTCTGGATGGGGTGACGGTGCTGAACGAGATGCGCGCGGCACGGGCACTCGGCATCGAAACCTTCGCACTGTGGAAGCTGGGGCAGGAAGACAATTCGTTGTGGAATATCTGGGACAAGCCGCTCCATGCCGATCCGGTCAAGGACCTCGCTGAGGTCGAGCCCGGCTTCGACGTTGACACCGAGGGCGACGGCGACATCCTGCGCATCACGCGCAAGATGCAGACCGGCCATCGCGAAGTGACGCTGGACGATGACGACTCAGTGCCACCGGAATATCGTTCGGTAACAGCGGAGCAGATGACCGCGTATCCGCTGGCCTATACCGTCGAGCAGACCGGCTACTTCCCGAAAGAAGTCGCGCTGAGCTTCGACGACGGCCCGGATCCGACCTGGACTCCGAAGATCCTCGACATTCTGAGGAAGTACCAAGTGTCGGGAACATTCTTCATGATCGGTGAGGAGGCGCAGAACAATATTGGCCTGGTGCAGCGCGTCTATCGCGAAGGGCATGAAATCGGCAACCACACCTTCACCCACCCGGACATCAGCGAAATCTCGAACGCCAGCATGGACCTGGAACTGAACCTGACGGAGCGGCTGTTCATGTCCGAACTGGGGGTGCAGCCGCTGTACTTCCGGCCTCCCTACTCCATCGACCAGGAACCGGATACCAACGACCAGGCGGCGCCGGCGCAACGCATTCAGGATCTCGGCTACGTCATCGTGGGCGACAAGATCGACACCGACGATTGGGAAGAGCATCCGCACAAGACGCCCCAGGAGATCGTCGACAGTGTCTTCCGGCAGATTGGACAGATGCAGGCGCGCCCCTGGATGCGAGGCTCGATCATCCTTCTGCACGACGGCGGCGGCGATCGTCAGGCGACCGTGGACGCGCTGCCGGTGCTCATCAAAGCCCTTCGCGACCATGGATACACAATCGTTCCGGTCTCGCACTTGATGGGCAAGACCCGCGCCGATGTGATGCCTCCGCTCAATGGCCGCCAGGTGTGGCAGGCTCGCATTGATTCCATCGCCTTTGCCGCGTGGGCCTTCTTTGACCACTTCGTGGTTGCCGTCTTCTTCGTCGGCGACATCCTGATGAGCGCCCGCCTCATCATCATCGGCATCTTCGCCATCATCGACCGGCTGCGCAAGCGCAAGAACTACGCGGGGCCGGACTATGCGCCCAAGGTCGCGGTGCTGATCCCGGCCTACAACGAGGAGAAGGTGATCGTCCGCACCATCCGTTCGGTGATGATGTCGAATTACAAGAACATCCGCATTATCGTCATCGATGATGGATCGACTGACAATACCTATCGCGCGGCGATCGATGCTTATCCGGCCGACATCGCCTCGGGACGCCTGGTGGTACTGACCAAACCGAACGGGGGCAAGGCAGACGCGCTGAACTTTGGGCTGACTAAGACTCGCGAGGACATCTACATCGGCATCGATGCCGACGGCGTGATTGCGCACGACGCCATCACCAACCTGGTGCCGCACTTCGCGGACCCCAAGATCGGCGCCGTGGCCGGCAATGCCAAGGTGGGCAATCGCGTCAACCTGTGGACGCGCTGGCAGGCGCTCGAATACATCACCAGCCAGAACTTCGAACGGCGCGCGCTGGACCTGTTCGACGTTGTCATGGTGGTGCCCGGCGCGATCGGCGCATGGCGCACTGCGGCCGTGAAACGCGGCGGCGGCTATCACACCAACACGGTTGCCGAAGACGCCGACCTCACCATGAACCTGCTGGAGCAGGGCTATTCGGTGATCTACGAGGACCGCGCGCTGGCCTTTACCGAGGCGCCGGTCAACATGGACGGCCTGATGCGGCAGCGCTTCCGCTGGTCGTTCGGCATCCTGCAGGCCCTGTTCAAACACCGCGGGGCCATCACCAAGCGGCGTGCGATGGGCCTGTTTGCGCTGCCCAACACGCTCGTCTTCCAGATACTGCTTCCGCTCGTTTCGCCGCTGATCGACCTGATGTTCGTCGCCAGCCTCATCAACTTTTTCTACGACAAGCATTTCCATCCTGAAGCGGCATCGTCGGCCAGCCTGGAGAAACTGCTGATCTTCTTCTCGGCGTTTATCCTCATCGACTTCGTGGCGTCCGCACTGGCCTTCACGCTGGAGAGAAAACACCCTGCCAGCAAGGGCGATGCGTGGCTGCTGTTCCACATCTGGATTCAACGTTTCACCTACCGCCAGGTGTTTTCGATTGTGCTGTTCAAGACGATGAAGCGCGCGATCGACGGCAAGCCGTTCAACTGGGACAAACTCGAACGCACGGCGACGATGTCGAAAGAGACCGAAAAGATCACCGAAGTGCGCTGATCCGACCGGGAACGAGCCGGTTCCTGCCTGTACACCCCCCCGCTTGACCGATTCCTTCGCTTAGGACTAGTGTGTGTTCCTAGATAGGCGAATAAAAAGCGAAAATAAGGAAGAAGATCATGCCGGACCACACAAACTCCCTCTTTCCGATCCTTCCCGGCCGGGCCCACGGGAATGGCCAAATTTGCCGCCGAAGCCGAGCACGTCGACGACGGCCACCTGGTCGAGTACCGGGCCATCGAAGCGCGCAGTATTCTCAACCGGTCTGTCTCCAAGCGGCTGCGCTGGCTGGCTTATAGCATCAATCCTTACCGCGGCTGTGAGTTCGGCTGCCGCTACTGCTACGCCCGCTACACGCACGAATTCCTGGTGCCAGGTGCGTCTTCAGCTCCGGTCAGCCCCAGCGCGGTTGCGACCGACTTCCGCGATCCCGAGGCTTTCGAACGCGTCATCTTCCTCAAGCAGAACGCTGCGTGGCTGCTGGAGCAGGACCTGAAACGCATCAATCCTTCGCAGGAGATCGCGCTGGGCACGGCCACCGATCCCTACCAGCCGATCGAGCGCCGGGAGAAGATCACGCGCAGCCTGCTGGAGGTCTTTGCCCGCAAGCAGGACTACCGGTTGAGCATCGTGACCAAGTCGAACCTGATCCTGCGCGATCTCGATGTGCTCGCCGACGTTGCCCGCCGCAATACGCTGGTCATCCACCTGACCATCACTACTCCCAACGCGGAACTAGCACGCAAACTGGAGCCACGTGCGCCGCGGCCGGACCTGCGCTTCGCTGCCGTGCGGGCGTTGCGCGAGGCGGGCATCACCGCAGGAATCCTGTGCTGCCCGCTGCTGCCGGGCATCACCGACTCGGAGCGCGCGATCAACACCATGGCGCGCAAGGCGGCGGACGTTGGAGCAAGTTTCTTCGCGGCCAACCCGCTCTTCCTCAAGCCCTGCTCGCGGCCTACCTACGTGAACTTTCTGCAGCAGCATTTTCCGGCGCTGGTAAAGGACTACGAGAAGCGCTTCGGCAAAGCCGACTTCGCCACGCAGGCCTACAGCCGGCAGATGGCGAAGATCGTCGAGAAGGCCTGCCAGCGCTACGGCCTGGGCCGCCGGTCGCACGACGCGCTGCTGACGCGCGATCTCGGTCGCGATGCGCCGGAGGCAGCGCAGACCCACGCGCCGGAGCGAATCCCGCCGGCGCGGGTTGCCGCGCACGGGCAGCGGATGCTGTTTGCCTAGCCGGAGAAATCCTGTTCGTAGCCGGCGAAGTCGCTGATCCTGCGGAAACAGCGAAACGCGGAGCCGTGTGGGCTCCGCGCTTTGCAAATAACTTCGCCGTGCTTAGGCTACGACTTCGATGCCCATCGAGCGGGCCGTGCCGCGAATGGTCTTGGCGGCTGCTTCGACGGTGGTCGCGTTCATGTCAGGCATCTTCTGGGTGGCGATCTGCGTGATCTGCTTCTCGGTCACCTTGCCCTTCTTCTCCTTGTTCGGAGTGCCTGAGCCCTTCTCGATGCCCGCGGCCTTCAGCAGCAGGACGGCCGCCGGGGGCGTCTTGGTGATGAAGCTGAAGGTGCGGTCGGCGTACACGGTGATGACGACAGGGATGGTCATGCCTGTCATCTCGGGGGTGGAGGTGCGCGCGTTGAACTGCTTGCAGAACTCCATAATGTTGACCTGCGCCTGGCCGAGCGCGGGGCCGACGGGCGGTGCGGGCGTGGCCTTCCCGCCGGTGATCTGCAGCTTGACGTATCCAGTAATTTTCTTCGGTGCCATTGGGGTAATCCTCTATACGCTTCTAGCGGCGGGCCGGGGCCGGCTGCTG
>Ga0207416_1003398_pt1 | contig 15297 bp, 15 predicted proteins | sample PaiPotPPM11metaG_FD_184107 | JGI IMG/M metagenome (GOLD analysis project Ga0207416, IMG submission 184107) | Iron sulfur acid spring bacterial and archeal communities from Banff, Canada, to study Microbial Dark Matter (Phase II) - Paint Pots PPM... ...
CCGCCTTCACGGTGCCTTCGGGGTTCTGGATGTTGAAGAGATAATCGCCGACGGCGTTCGGCTTGATCTTCCACAGCACCGAGAAATCGACATCGACGATGTTCTCGTCGCCGGTGAGCATCAGGCTTTCTTCGGGCACGTCGCGCATCGTCGCGCCGCCGCGCATGTCGAAGCCGATGTCGATCTTGTTGACGCGCAGCGCCGGCGGCGTGAGCGCGCTCTCGATCGGATAGGGCAGGTGATAATTCAAGCCGGGCTGCACCTCGCGCACGAACTTGCCGAAGCGGAGAACGACGCCGATTTCATCGGGCTCGACTTTGAAGAAGCCGGAAAAGCCCCACAGCGCCACCAGCACGAGCGCGAACAGCGCGATGCCGCGGCCGCCGAGATTGCCGGGCAATAGGCCGCGCAGCTTGTCCTGGCCCCGGCGCAGGAATTCCTCGAGATCGGACTGCTTCGGCCCTTGCGATTGCGGCCCCGAGCCCCAGGGTCCCCGCGATCCCGAACCCCACGGGCCGCCGGATTGGTTGCTCCACGGCATTGCGTTACTCCTTGGCGCCGGCTGGTATCCGGCTTGCTTGGCCGCGGTTATAGGGGAGCGCCGCGGCCCTTACAACGCGCAGTTATGCCGCGCTTGGCGGGCGCTTTGCCGTCTCATTTGCGCGCTCGTAGCTGACAAAGGCAAAAGAAACGTCATCGTCGGCCGCCGGCTGTTGCTCGCTGCGCGCGACTTCGCGCCACACCTCGGGATCGATAGCGGGAAAGTATGCGTCCCCCTCGATGCGCTTGTGCACCTCGGTAATGGCGAGGCGCGCCGCGACCGGCAACGCCTGTATATAGATGTCGGCGCCGCCGGCGACAATGATCGCGTCGGCGCCGCGCCGCCAGGCATCGCCGCGCGCCGCCGTGAGCGCATAATCGAGGTTCGGCGCGACCAGCACGCCCGGCGCGGCGAAGGCCGGATCGCGGCTGACCACGATGGTGGTGCGGCCTTGAAGCGGCTTGCCGATCGACAGATAAGTTTTGCGCCCGACCACCACCGGCTTGTTCATGGTGAGCTTGCGGAAATGCGCCATGTCCGATTTCAGCCGCCACGGCAGCGCATTGCCGCGGCCGATAACGCCGTTCTCGGCAACGGCGGCGAGAAGAACGATAAACATGTAGCTACCTCGACCAGCGCGTAAAAAGCTCCGAAATTCGGGGTGGCGGATCCCAGTATTCGTCACGAAGGTTCGGCGGCGCCAACATGGATGCCGCTACCGGCCAGAACGAGAAGATGGCCTCCCCGAAAGTCGCTCGCGCTTCCCCCTCGCTCACTGCACCATCGAGAACGGCTTCCGATAAGCTCTCCAAGAATGCAAAAATACGACGCATATCTTTGGATACGGTTTGAAATTCTTTGGAATAATGATCGAGCGTTACCTCTCGAACATTTTGCCGGGCGGCCCGGAGTGAGGGACTATCCCAAGCGGCTCGGTAATCATGGATGGACAATGCCCTAAACTTGCCCCGATCGCTGTTCTCCGCTGATTTTACACTGCCCTGCGCGTGGCGAAATGCCCGCCGAATCTGATTACAAACAGGCCCCAACGCGGCGATAAGATTGCCGTCGGACCGTCGCTCCTTGTACGACAGTGGGGCGACACCTAAAAGATCAGTGGGCAAATGCAGTCGTTCGATTTCGCGTGGAGTGATCAGAAAACACCGGTTTAGGCCCAGCGCGCCGAAGAACAATCCAACTTCGAAAATAACGTTATCGCGAACAGCTCTTTCGACGCGACCTTGTATTTCAATGACGTCATCGGGTGCGAACACGAACGCAGCGAAATCGAAACGATCCAGGGCATCCAAGAGATCGTGAAGTGTCGTCTGCGAAGGGCGAAAAAGAGCTTGCGACCACACCGTCGCTTCCGCGTCAAAATCAAGATTTTCTTGGATCGCGTAAGCAATGTCCAACGCCTCGGCTGATGATCCGATAAAGAGTCTCGGAAGCTGGCCTCCGCTGATCATTTGGCAACGGGTGCGGGAATATGTGGATGGGTCTCGTAATTCTCGATGATGATGTCGTCGTACTGAAGCGCAAACAGGTCCGTCAGCCGGGGATTGATCCGCAATGTCGGCAGCGGCCGTGGCTGGCGCGTGAGCTGTAACTGCGCCTGATCGAGGTGATTCAAATAAAGATGTGCGTCGCCGAAACTGTGGATGAAGGTGCCGGGCCGGAGCCCGGTCACTTGCGCGACCGCGACCGTCAACAGTGCATAGGACGCGATGTTGAACGGCACGCCGAGAAAAACGTCGGCCGAGCGCTGATAGAGCTGGCACGACAACGCGCCTTGGGCGACGTTGAACTGAAACAAACAATGGCACGGCGGCAGCGCCATGCCCTCGATCTCCGCCGGATTCCAGGCGCTGACGATGAGCCGGCGCGAATTCGGATTGCGGCGGATATCGGCCACCACATTGGCCAATTGATCGATCGCGCCGCCGTCCGGCGTCGGCCACGACCGCCATTGCCGGCCATAGACCGGGCCGAGGTCGCCGTTCTCGTCGGCCCACTCGTCCCAGATGCGGACGCCGTGGTCGTTGAGATATTTGATGTTGGTGTCGCCGCGCAGGAACCACAGCAGTTCGTAGACGATGGACTTGACGTGCAGCTTCTTGGTGGTGACGAGCGGAAACCCCTGCGTCAAGTCGAAGCGCATCTGGTGACCGAAGATCGAGCGGGTGCCGATGCCGGTGCGGTCGCGCTTTTCGACGCCCTCGGCGAGCACGCGTTCCATCAAATCGAGATATTGGCGCATCGGGATGCGGTCCGGCCGACTCGGCGGCGAATCTAGCTGCAAATCAAGTCTAGCTTCAAATGAGGCACCGACGAAGCGCGCGCAAGATCGCTTTCACATCAATCCGCTCAGCCCGAGCAGTGCGGCCACGGCAAAGGCCCATAGCGGGTGCACCGGCAAAAAATAGGCGGTCAGTGCGGTGCCGAGCGTGATCGCCGCCGCCATCCAACCGTAACCCGCCGTGCCGGCGACGACGATAGCGCTCGCCGCGGTCAGGCCGATGGTCACGGGAACCAAAGCGCGGCTCACCACGCCATGCCACGCCGCGCCTTTGAAGCGCTCGGCGGCGCCGCCAACGAAGAAGGCGAGCACGGCGGGCGGTCCGCACATCGCCAGCGTCGTCACCAGCGCGCCGATGACGCCGGCGACGTGATAGCCGATCAAGGTCACGATAATGATATTCGGTCCCGGCGTGAGCTGCGCCAGCGCGAAACTGTCGGCGAATTGCTGGTTGCTCAGCCAATGCTCGACGTCGACCGCGAAGCGATGCATTTCCGGCACCGCCGAATTACCGCCGCCGATGGCGAACAGCGACAACACGCCGAAAAAGCCGGCGAGCGTTAACAGGATGCCGTGCCCGGAATTCACAGCCGCACCCACGCCGCGGCGATGCTCACCGGCACGATGACCGCCAGCACCAGCGGCAGCGGCCAATGCGCAATGCCGATCGAGGCGAAAGTGGCAAACGCAATGACAGGCCCGGTGACAGTGCCGCTGCGAAACAACGGCCGCGCCATTTTGGCGACCGTCGCCATCATCAGGCCGGCGGCGGCCGAGGCGACGCCGGTCAGCATGTGGCGCAGCGCCGGCACGTCGCCGTAATGGGCGTAAATCGCGCCGACGCAGAGAACCAGCAGCAACGGCGGTCCCATCAGTCCGGCGGCTGCGGCAATGGCGCCCAGGGCGCCGCGAAAGCGCAATCCGAGAATCACCGAGAAGTTAAGGATGTTGCCCCCGGGCAGAAACGCGCACAACGCGTAGGTCTCGTTGAACTGCTCGGGCGTAAGCCATTGGCGCTCTTCGACCATCATGCGGCGCGACCAAGCCAGCACGCCGCCGAAACCCGAAAGCGAAATCGTCGCAAAGGCTACGAAGAGTTCGGCCAGGCTCGGCCGCGGTTGTTGCGGTGCCGCCGCGGACGTGGCTTGGCAAGGCGAGGCTTCAGGTTCCGTGGCGCTGGGAATCGGCGACGGGGAGTTCATGAAATTCGTTTAGAGCATGTCCCGCAAAAGTGGAAACCGGTTTTGCGAAAAGGACATGCTCAAGCAAAAAGCCGGAGCAGGACGACAATTCGAAGAAAAGTCATCCCGCACGAGCGCCGCTCGGCGATCGCGGCCGTATGATTTCGCGCAATTGGCAGATGCGGATAACGCTAGTCCAACGCTAATCGATGAGCGATCGGATGAGCGCGGCCGCGCGCGCATAAATCCCCGGCGCTTCGCTTTCGCGCGGGCCGCCGATCGCGAGGTTCAATGTGGCGCCATGGGTTGCGCGTTGGACTCGTGCGCGTTGGACGCGCAGCCAAAGCGCCGCCCGATGAAGCGCATCCGTGTCGCTCAGGTTCACGATCAGGAGCGGCTTGCGGTAGCGGTGTGCCAGCTCTTCCGCCAGCGCCGTCCCCGCCGAGACAGCCACACCGCCGGCGTCGACGAGGATCATGCAGGCATCGGCGTCGCGTACGTTCCATTCGGTGCGCTGCGCCGGATCGGCGAGAGGAGTCTCCGCAAGCTGCGGATATTTCGCCAAAAGTCCCGGTGGGTCGGGGAAATCCTCCGCCCAGCCGCCTTTCGGGCACCAGCCGCCATAGGCCAGGCCGCGCTCGAGCGCCACATCGAGCACGGCGCGGTCGACCCCGGTCTGGCCGCCGGACATCAGCTTCATCGGCCCCTCCTTCCAAGCCTTTTTGGCTGCTTTCCGGAGCGAAAACCCCGCGGTCTTTTTTCGGCAACCTTTTGCGCCTATATTGCTTGGTGCCGGCGCAAGCCGGATATGGCGATAAATGGCCGTCGTAATAAACCTTTCGGACCCGGGGGCAGTACCCGGCGCCTCCACCAATGCAGCTCGATAAGGCTTGGCATTTTGGGGCTGTATCGGCGGGGGCGAAATAGGATCGACGAGGGCGTAAAGGGCGTGCTTTTGCTCGGCATGGTTCCGCCGTTATCGGGCCAATTCCATAGTTGCCAACGACAACTATGCTCCGGTTGCTCTGGCTGCGTAAGCAGTCCGAAAGACCGACTTGAAGCCCTGACGTCTTAGCAGCGTCAGGCGGGGTTCGGAGGCACCTGGCAACAGAAGCCTCCACTTTCCAGGAATCGGGAGCGATCGGTCATCAGGAGTCGGGACAGAATCGCTCTGGACCGCTATGATTCCCTGCCTATCCGTTCTCCTGAAGCCTGAGGCCCGATCGCTGACATGCCCGTCGATCACATTCGCTACGACATCCTGGCGCAACAGGCGCTGCGCGGCGTGGTGCGCACCGTGCTGGTCGATGTGGCCGCAAAGGGCCTCCCGGGCGAGCACCATTTCAAGATCACGTTTGCCACTGCGGCGCCCGGCGTGCGGCTTTCCGAACGCATGCGCACGCAATATCCCGAAACGATGACGATCGTTTTGCAGCATCAATTCTGGGATCTGCTAGTCAGGGACGACGCGTTCGAAGTCGGCCTGTCGTTCGGCGGCGTACCGGAACGCCTGGTGATCCCATTCGAAGCCATCACCGCCTTCTTCGATCCGTCGGTGCAGTTCGGTTTCCAGTTCGAGACCATCGAGGCCGAAGCGGGCGGCGAGGGCGCGGCTGCAGGCGCTACAGCCGACAAACCGCCGCCGATGAGAATCGTACCTCCGGAATCCGCCACGCCCGATGCCTTGCCCGCGCCCGCCGCGGCCAAGACGCCGGAGCCGGCTCAGCCGACGGGCGGCGGCGAGGTGGTGCGGCTCGACCGCTTCAGGAAGAAATAGGACGCGTCGTGTGTGATGCTTAATTTCCGCTCATTCCCGCGGCGGCGGGAATCCAGATACTGGGTCCCCGCCGGCGCGGGGGCGAGCGGAGGCTGACGCCGCCTTACTTGCCATGAAAACCCGCACCGAGACCGACTCGTTCGGGCCGATCCAGGTCCCCGCCGATCGCTATTGGGGCGCGCAGACCGAGCGCTCGCGCCACAATTTCCGCATCGGCGAGGAGCGCATGCCGCGGCCGCTGATCGCGGCGCTGGCGCTGGTCAAGCGCGCCGCCGCGGACGTCAATCGCGAGCTTGGCGCGCTCGACGCGCGGCGCGCCAAGGCGATCGTGCAGGCGGCGGCCGAGATCGTCGACGGCAAGCTCGACGATCAGTTCCCGCTGGTGGTGTGGCAGACCGGCTCCGGCACGCAGACCAACATGAACGTCAACGAGGTGATCGCCAACCGCGCCAACGAGATCCTCGGCGGCACGCTCGGCGCCAAGGAGCCGGTCCATCCCAACGACCACGTCAATATGAGTCAGTCGTCGAACGACGCTTTCCCGACCGCGATGCATATCGCGGCGGTGCAGGAAATAGCGCACCGGCTCATCCCGGCGCTGATCCATCTGCACGCGGCGCTCGACGCCAAAGCCAAGGAATTCCGTTCCATCGTCAAAATCGGCCGCACCCACACCCAGGACGCCACCCCGCTCACGCTCGGCCAGGAATTTTCCGGCTATGCCGCGCAGGTCGCGTCCGGCATCGCCCGGATCAAGCTCGGCATGAAGGAGCTTTATCCGTTGGCGCAAGGCGGCACCGCGGTCGGCACCGGGCTCAATGCCAAGCGCGCTTTCGCCAAAATGTTTGCCAACAAAGTCGCGCGCCTGACCGGCCTGCCGTTTACCAGCGCGCGGAATAAATTCGAGGCGCTGGCGTCGCATGGCGCGCTGGCGTTCGCCCATGGCGCGCTTAACGCGCTCGCCGCCGACCTGTTCAAAATCGGCAACGACATCCGCTTGCTCGGCTCCGGGCCGCGCTCGGGCTTCGGCGAGCTGATCCTGCCGGAGAACGAGCCGGGTTCCTCGATCATGCCGGGCAAGGTCAACCCGACCCAATGCGAAGCGCTGACCATGGTCTGCACCCGCGTGTTCGGCAACGACGCCACGGTCGTTATGGCGGCCAGCCAAGGTCACTTCGAGCTCAACGTCTTCAAGCCGGTGATCGTTTATGCGGTGCTGCAATCGATCCGGCTGCTCGCCGACGCGGCGGTGTCGTTCGCCGATCATTGCGTTTCCGGCATCCGCGCCAATGAACCCCGCATCCGCGAATTGTTGAACAACTCGCTGATGCTGGTCACCGCGCTGACGCCGAAAATCGGTTACGACAAGGCGGCGCAAATCGCCAAGGCGGCCCACGCCAATGGCACCACTTTGCGCGAAGAGGCGATCAAGCTCGGCTTGGTGTCGGGGAAGGACTTCGACCGCTTGGTGCAGCCGGCGCGCATGACGCGTCCGGATCCCTGATCTTGCCGGGCGGCCGCTATCTCTCAGTCAGAACCATGGGGCGCGGCAGATCATGGGGCGCGGCAGATAACGACTTCGTGTTCGCGGCAGGCATCGGGCCGGCGGATTATTGTCATCCAATAGCATCGTACCGGCGTAGTACTCGGAGGGCCGGCAGCTGACGGCCAAAGCGGCATCAAGTCGTTAATTTCGCGGTGATCCATGGGTTCCATCGTCAACCTCCGCAGCGAACGAAAGCGGGCAAAACGGCGCCAGGCGGAGGCGACGGCTCACGCCAACCGGCTCGCTTTTGGCCGTTCCAAAGCCGAACAGAAGCTGGAGCAGGCCCGCAGCGACAAAGACCGCAACAGCCTCGACCGGCACCGGATCGAAACGGGAGATGGGTCATGAAATCGCCGGTCGTTAAGCGTTCCATCGTCGTCGCCGGCCACAAGACCAGCGTCAGCCTGGAAGACGCCTTCTGGACCGGGCTGAAGGACATCGCCGTCGTCCGGCAGATCGCTCTGTCGGACCTGGTGGCATCGATCGATGCCGAGCGCCGGCACGGCAATCTGTCGTCGGCAATTCGGCTGTTCGTGCTCGATCATTACCGCACGCAGAGCAACGCCGCCGGCCGCACCGCGTCGGCGCCGCGCGAGATCATGCTGGCGCCGCCGCGGGCCCCTTCGCTGTTACGGGCGGAATAGCGGCATTGCCGCCGCTTCGGTTTCAGACGCTGACGATTTTGCCGGGGTTGAGGATGTTGAGCGGATCGAGCGCGCGATCAAGCGCGCGCATGGCGTCGAGCGCCGGCGCGCCGTGTTCGGCCAAGAGATATTTCATCTTGCCCTGACCGACGCCGTGTTCGCCGGTGCAGGTGCCGTCCATCGCCAGCGCCCGCTCCACCAGGCGTTCGAGCAACCCCTTGGCGCGCTTGACCTCGTCGGCATCGTTGAGGTCGACGACCAGCGACAGGTGAAAATTGCCGTCGCCGACATGACCCAGAATCGGCGCAATGAGCCGGTTGGCTTCGACGTCGGCTTGCGTCTGCGTCACGCAGTCGGCGAGCCGCGAGATCGGCACGCAGACGTCGGTCGCGATCGCCTGCGCGCCCGGCCGCAAACCGCGTGCCGCCCAGTAAGCATCATGCCGCGCCTGCCACAGCCGCGAGCGATCCTCGGCGCGTAGCGCCCAATCGAACGGCCCGCCGCCGAGCTCGGCGGCGATGTCGCCGAAGCGCTGCGACTGCTCGGCGACGCCGGCGTCGCTGCCGTGAAATTCCAAAAACAGCATCGGCGCTTCCGGCAGCGTCAGCTTCGAATAAAGGTTGCAGGCCCGCACCTGCAGCGCATCGAGCAATTCGATCCGCGCCACCGGAATGCCGGACTGGATGGTGAGGATCGTCGCCTTGCAGGCCGCCTCGACCGAAGGGAACGGACAGACGCCCGAGGCGATCGCCTCCGGGATGCCGGCGAGCCGCAGCGTCAGCTCGGTGATGATGCCGAGGGTGCCTTCCGAGCCGACCAGCAGCCGCGTCAGGTCGTAACCCGCCGCCGACTTTTTCGCCCGCCGCGCGGTCGTCATTACTTCGCCGTTGGCGAGCACGGCTTTCAGCGCCACCACGTTGTCCTTCATGGTGCCGTAGCGCACGGCGTTGGTGCCGGAGCAGCGCGTCGCCGCCATGCCGCCGAGGGAAGCGTCGGCGCCGGGATCGATCGGGAAGAACACGCCCTGATCGCGCAAATATTCGTTGAGCTGTTTGCGCGTCACCCCGGGCTCGACCACGCAATCGAGATCCTCGGCGTGGACGGCGAGCACGCGGTTCATGTCGCGGAAATCGAGCGATAGGCCGCCGCGCGGCGCATTGACCTGGCCTTCGAGCGAGGTACCGGCGCCGAACGCGATCACCGGCACGCGTTCGGCCGCGCACAGCCGCACGATCTCCTGCACTTCCTCGGTGGCTTGCGGAAATATCACCGCGTCCGGCGGCTGATTGTCGACCCAGGTCGTGGTGTTGGCGTGCTGCTGGCGCACCGCCGGTGCGGTGACGAGCCGGTTGCCGTAGCGGGCGGCGAGCGCGGCAATGACGGCATCGGCCGCTTTGCGCTGCTGTTTGCTCCGCTCCCGTGCCTCGACCGGCGCCATCTTGTGCGTGTCCTTACTGTACTGCCAACGTGGCGGCGCGGCGGTTGCAGGTCAAGTCGCCGGCGGGCCGGCCTTGCGCCACGCGGCGAATCCGGCACAGTCGATCCATGCTCGACCGCCCCGAATCCGAACCGGCCTTCGCCGCACCCTTTGTCGCCTCGCCGATGCAGGTCGAGCCCGGCTGGATCGACTACAACGGCCATCTCAATATGGCCTACTACAATGTCCTATTCGACCGCGCCGTCGACCAGGTCTTTGAGCTGTTGGGTTGCGGCCGGGCCTATGTCGAAACGCAGCGGCACTCCTGCTTCACCGCCGAAGCGCATGTACGTTATCTGCGCGAGCTGCATGCCGGCGACGCGGTGCGCGTGAGCTTCCAGCTCATCGATTTCGACGACAAGCGGCTGCATTATTTCCAACGGCTGTGCCATGCCGCCGAGGGCTGGCTTTCGGCCACGTCGGAGAACATGGCGCTGCATGTCGACATGACGGCGAAAAAAACCGCCGCCTTCCCGGACCATGTCGTCGCGCGGCTGCAACGCATGAAAGCCGCGCATGCCGGCTTGCCGGCTCCCGACGGCGCCGGCCGGCGCATCGAAATGCCGCAAACCCGGTGAAAAGCCCGCTGACGATGACGCCACGCACCGTAACGATCCGCGAACATAAAATTCCGAGCGCCGGCAGCAAGCCCTATATCGCGGTCGAGGGACCGGACGGCGCGCTGTGGTTCTGCGAGAGCGGCGCGTCCAAGATCGGTCGCCTCGATCCGGACCGCGGCACGTTTTCGGAATTCGCCCTGCCGACCGCGAACGCGACGCCGATCGGCATCGCCGCCGGCGCCGACGGCAATCTCTGGTTCGCCGAAAAATCCGCCAACAAGATCGGCCGCATCGCCCCGCGCGGCGACATCGTGGAATTTCCGCTGCCGACGCCGCATGCCGGCGCCGACGGCATCGTCCTCGGCCCCGACGGCAATATCTGGTTTTCCGAGAGCGACGCCAACCGCATCGCGAAAATCACGCCCGATGGGCGCATCGCCGAATATGGCGACGGCATTTCGCCCGGCGCCAAGCCGCTGTCGATCGCGGTGCGCGACGGCGCGCTGTGGTTTTCCGAAGCCGCCGGCAACCGCATCGGCCGCATCACGGTCGACGGCATCGTGACGGAGTTTCCCATTCCGAGCCACGACAGCCAGCCGCGCGCCATGGCAAGCCATCCCGACGGCAGCATCTGGTTCGTCGAGACCTCGACCAACGCGCTCGGCCGCATCGACCGCGCCGGCCGCATCTCCGAGCATCCGGTGCCGACGCCGAACGCCTCGCTGCGCGGCGTCACCGTCGGCGCCGGCGGCGAGCTCTGGTACACCGCCAACGCCGCCAACACGATCGGCTGCATGGCGCCGGACGGCACGGTGCGCGGCGAATACGCCATTCCGACGCCAAACTCCGGCGCCCGCTGCATCACAGCGCTGGCCGACGGCCGGCTGTTCTTCACCCAATACGACGCCGGCTCGATCGGCGAGGTGGTCATTCGCTAACCGCGTTTCCCGGGCGCAGCGCAGCACGCAGTGGTGCGCTGCAGACCCGGGATCGTCGCAAGCACAATTCCTGCGAACGCCGCGCCTGCGAAGGTCCCGGATCAGCGGTGCACCGCTTCGCGCTGCACCGCATCCGGGAAACGCAATTCCGGCCGGTAAGGCAAGCCTCGTAAAAGCCGCCTGCAGGTGCCATCTTCTCCGCATGAGAATCACTAGTGACGGCCGGATTGGCTGACAGAGCTTTGGCTGACCCATTGAAGCGCAGCATCGAGCCCGTGGAACCGCCCGCCCCGTCGCCCGGCGGCATCGCGGAGCGTGCGCGTGCCGCGGCGGCGCCGGCGCCCTATCTCGCCGGGCTCAATCCCGAGCAGCGGCTGGCGGTGGAAACGCTCGACGGCCCGGTGCTGGTGCTGGCCGGCGCCGGCACCGGCAAGACCCGCGTGCTCACCGTGCGCATCGCCCACATTCTGAGCCTCGGCCGCGCCCGGCCCGGCGAAATCCTCGCCGTCACCTTCACCAACAAGGCGGCGCGCGAGATGAAAGCCCGCGTCGGCGACATCGTCGGCGGCGTGGTCGAGGGCATGCCGTGGCTCGGCACCTTCCATTCGATCGGCGTGAAAATTTTGCGCCGGCATGCCGAGCTCATCGGGCTCAAGCCCGATTTCACCATCCTCGACGTCGACGACCAGATCCGGCTTTTGAAGCAGCTTCTGGAAGCCGAGAATATCGACGAGAAGCGTTGGCCCGCGCGCGTCTTGGCGATGCTGATCGACGGCTGGAAGAACCGCGGGCTGACGCCCGAGCAGGTGCCGGCGGGCGAGGCCGCCGCCTTCGCCAACGGCAAGGGGCTGAAACTCTACAAGGCGTTCCAGGAGCGCTTGAAGATTCTCAACGCCGCCGATTTCGGCGATCTCTTGCTCGAATGCATCCGCCTGTTCCGCGAGCATGCCGAGGTGCTCCGCCAGTATCAGGCGCGCTTCAAATACATCCTGGTCGACGAATATCAGGACACCAATGTCGCGCAATATTTGTGGCTGCGGTTGCTGGCGCAAAGGACGAGTGTTCACCCTCCCGTGCAGGGGGAGGGCGTAGGCGGCCTTCGGCCGCCGTCTCCAGAAACGCCGATGCAACGCATCGGCTATGCCGCCGAAGGCGATCCGGGGTGGGGTGACAGCAAGGCCGCAATTGCTGCACCGCTGTCACCCCCACCCGGCTCGCTATCGCGAGCCGACCTCCCCCCTCCAGGGGGAGGTGATCACGCCAAGAACATCTGCTGCGTCGGCGACGACGACCAGTCGATCTACGGCTGGCGCGGCGCCGAGGTCGACAACATTTTGCGCTTCGAGCACGATTTCCCCGGCGCCATTGTCATTCGCCTCGAGCGCAATTACCGCTCCACCGGCCACATCCTCGCCGCCGCCTCGCACATCATCGCCCATAACGAGGGCCGCCTCGGCAAGACGCTGCGCACCGACGACGTCTTGGGCGAGAAAGTCACCGTCACCGGGTCCTGGGATAGCGAGGAGGAGGCCCGCGCCATCGGCGAGGAGATCGAGCAATTGCAGCGCGCCGATGAATCGGGAAAATCGCATCCGCTCAACCAGATCGCCATTCTGGTGCGCGCCTCGTTCCAGATGCGCGAATTCGAGGACCGCTTCGTCACGCTGGGGCTGCCCTATCGCGTCATCGGCGGCCCGCGTTTTTACGAGCGCGCCGAGATCCGCGACGCGCTAGCTTATCTGCGCGTGGTCCATTCGCCGGCCGACGATCTCGCCTTCGAGCGCATCGTCAATGTGCCCAAGCGCGGCTTGGGTGACGCCACCGTGCAGCTCTTGCACGATCATGCCAGGAAGCGCCGCGTGCCGCTCACCGAAGCCGCCCGCGCCATGGTCGCGACCGACGCATTGAAGCCGAAGCCGCGCGGTTCGCTGCGCGGCCTGCTCGAAGCGTTCGACCGCTGGCGCAAACAGCGCGACGCGCTGCCGCACAACGAGCTCGCCGAAATTATCCTCGACGAAAGCGGCTACACCGAAATGTGGCAGAAGGACCGCTCCGCCGACGCCGCCGGCCGGCTGGAAAACCTCAAAGAGCTGGTCCGCTCCATGGAGGAGTTCGAGAACCTGGCCGGTTTTTTGGAGCACATCTCGCTGGTGATGGACAACGACAAGGCCGCCGAGGCCGACGCCGTCAATATCATGACGCTGCACTCGGCCAAGGGTCTGGAATTCGACACCGTGTTTCTGCCCGGCTGGGAGGAGGGCCTGTTTCCACACCAGCGCACGCTCGACGACCAGGGCCGCGCCGGGCTGGAAGAGGAGCGCCGCCTCGCGCATGTCGGCTTAACGCGCGCGCGCAAACGGGCCAAAATCTATTTCGCCACCAACCGCCGCATGCACGGGCTGTGGCAGACCAACATTCCGTCGCGCTTCCTCGACGAATTGCCGGAAGCCCATGTCGAGGTGAAAGAGTCGCAAGGCGGCTTCGGCGGCTATGGCGGCTACGGCTCGTCGCGCTTCGACGCCGCCACCTCGTTCGGCTCCAGCTACAACACCCCCGGCTGGCAGCGCGCCCAAGGAAACAGAAATGCCAAAAAAGGCGAGGGCGGTTTTGCCGAGCCCGGCTCGCACTACGACGCTGACGATGCCCCATCTGCCCTCCCCCGCTCGGGGGGAGGGCGATCGAGCAACTTGTCCGCCGACCTGTCCGCCGAAGCCCGCAGGGCGGAGGCGGAAGCCCGTAGGGCGAAGGCGGACGCTCGATCGGGTGGGGGTTCACGGAATCCCAGCGCACGGACTCCCGGCGCCAGCCCCGCCGCCGACACCTCCTCGCCATCGCCCTGGCGGCAACGGGACGACGTCAGCCCCCGGCCACACTTGCCGCTCACCATCGAAGGCGAGCTGGTCGCCAAATCCACCGGCACCGTCTCCGCTTTCACGCTCGGCGACCGCGTGTTCCACCAGAAATTCGGCAACGGCAACGTCACCGCTATCGACGGCAACAAGCTGACCATCCAGTTCGATAGGGCCGGGGAGAAGCGGGTGGTGGATAGCTTTGTGGAGCGGGTGTGAAGCCATGCCCCATTACATCGCGCTGATCCATAAGCAGGCGGACAGTTGCTATGGCGTGTCGTTCCCCGACGTTCCCGGCGTGACAACGGCGGGCGACACCATCGACGAGGCGATCCAGAAGGCGGCCGAGGTGCTGGAGTTTGCCGCCGAGGACTGGCCGGATCATACCGGCAGCGAATTTCCGCAGCCGCGGACGATCGACGCCTTGCGCGATAGCCTCGACTTCAATGAGGCGGCGGCGGACGCCGTCATAGCCGCGGTGCCATTCCGGGCAAAGGCCGAGGCAGCGGAGTGATCGCAGATAACGGTTCGCTGCCCGAAAATTTTTCGCCGTCGCCGCCAAATCCCATCTCCCTCTACATCGACGCCGATGCCTGCCCGGTGAAGCAGGAGATTTATCGCGTCGCCGAGCGCCATGCGGGCAAGGGCGTTGCGCTGAAAGTTTTCGTCGTCAGCAACGCACCGATCGCGGTGCCGCGCGATGCGATGATCGAGCGCGTGGTGGTCGGCGCCGGCATGGACGAGGCGGACCACTGGATCGCCGAGCGCGCCAGGCGCGGCGCCATCGTCGTCACCGCCGACGTGCCGCTGGCGAGCCGCGCCGTGAAGGCTGGCGCCGAAGCGATCGCGCCGAACGGCAAGCCGTTCACCGAAGAATCGATCGGCATGGCGCTGGCGACGCGCAATCTGTTGGATTCGCTGCGCTCGGCCGGCGCCATCACCGGCGGCCCAAAGCCGTTTTCGCCACAAGACCGCTCCGCGTTTCTCTCCGCGCTCGACCGCGCCATCGTGCGGCTGACGCGGCAGGGGTTCGGCTAACCGTCATTCCGGATTGCCGGCGATCTCGGGCCAAGGCCCGAGATCAGGATTTAACTATCCAAGTCGGCAATAGCCGACTTGGTTGGCGGCAAGTCCGGAATCCATCGTCCCAGTGCTTGGGGGTATGGATTCCGGGCTCGCGCCTACGGCGCGCCCCGAAATGACGGGATAGGATCGTCACATCCCTATTGACATCCGTAACCGATATGGCTACATAAGGTGACGAATGTCGCTCCGACGAGACGCCGTCCGGCTTGATGCCGGACGGTTGGGGCGAGGGCGGTTTCATGCCGTGGCGGTCCGGACCGCCGTGGTACGGAACCGCGGGTGGAGCGCCGGGAGGCGCAGCGCGCCCGAAGCAGGCGGTTCTCGCAAGGGAATTGTCCTGTGGCGCGCGCCGCGCCCGAAGCGCGAGCGAGTGGCAACATTCGCCCGCGTGGCGCGGCC